>JAABUM010001924.1_pt1 | contig 29457 bp, 24 predicted proteins | sample 5559161 | NCBI WGS metagenome assembly JAABUM01 (sample SAMN10711868, study PRJNA513369) | rock metagenome | isolation source: Antarctica rocks | place: Antarctica: Victoria Land, Siegfried Peak nord
GGCAGACCGAGGGATTTGTGAACAAGCTCAAGACGCTCAAACGCCAAATGTTCGGCCGCGCAGGCCTCGCCCTCCTGCGCGAGCGGATGCTGGACGGAGGGTAACGCATCAAATGTGTGCATGAGCCCGTTTCTCAGCGCCGAATACAGCCATGGCCCATGGAAGCCACGACAGCGATATTTCGGGTTACATGAGCATATCTTGAGGCCAGTGAATCCTCCTTCTTTCCGGAGTTGGAGCAGCGTTTCTCACGTTCAGATCTTGTCGGCGATAGTCACGGGGCGAACAGCCCCTGTGCTCATGGAAGACGCGGCTGAAGTACTGGCCGGACTCGAACCCGCAACGCAAGGCAACGTCGGTGATGCTGAGCTTGCCCCGCTCGATGAGCAGGCGCGCGGCTGCCTCGACCCGGCACCGCAGCAAGTAGTCAATCGGCGACATGTTCGTAATCTCTTTGCAATAGTGAGTGAAGCGGGTGCGCCCCAGCCCGCACGCCGCCGCCATTGATGTCAGGTCCCACGGCTGGTCGACCGTTTCTGGTAGCGCGGCCAAGAAGACGTCGACCGTGCGCTGCCCCGAGGATAACGACGTATCGAGCGCCGGTTGATGCCGTTCCAGCAACTCCGTGAGGACGACCAGCAAGCCCCCGATGTACAACCTGAGGCGGCTCTCGTTCGCTGTGGCCGCCGCGTCGACCAGCTTTTCGAAATAGCGTTCGATCTCGTCGTTCGCCATCCAGACGGGTTGCTCGTTGTGGCTCAGCATGGTGGTCAGGGACTTAATATCGGACGCCGACGAGGCCAACCACGCGGGCCATCGCCACAGTTGGTTCGGGCGGCGCACGCCTACGTCGAGGATCAGCCAGTATAAGCGGGAGGCATCGACGTGCGGATCTCCGACGCGGTGCATTTGCCACGGCCGCGCAATCGTCAGATCGCCACGCTTAAGGAGGAACCGTTGATCGTCGACATCGAAGCGCGCCTTCCCGCGCGCGAGATAGGTAAGCTCGATGCCCTCGTTGCGATGCCAATCCAACCCCCACGACTGGGCGTGGTCCGCGTCCCAGTACCCCACGCTCCGCACCTCGGGCAGCATCCTAGGAGGTAAAGGAGCTCCTGGGTACGCGCCCCGTCCGCGTGCCACGAGCGTGACTTCTCCGCGCTCCGTTGCCCGCTTCAGCGGCTCACAGGTATCCGCGTAGTAGACCTGCCCGGCGAGACGATACGCGGCGACACTTGTTTTCATATGGCCCCTTTTTGCACTATTTACCACTGTATGATTGTGCAAGACAGTGAGGGCGAAGCAGTATATAATCGCCAGTATACACCGTTGGCTCGGCGCTTGAAGCATCAGTATCGACAAGATTTGTCTATCTTTGCTGATCCGTCAAGAGCCTCTTGGTCACCGCGCCGTCCCTGTACGAAGTTTAGATATGCTTGGCGCGTGCAACGGATATCATCGTTGATTTCATCCCGTCGCACGCCATTCGTCGATGAGGACACCTGTCATGCAGCAGCCCATCGTCGCGCCCAAAGCCCTCGCGCCCGTCCGACGGCGACGCGGTCTCCCAGGAGAGACCGTCGCCGCTTGGAGTTTCCTGACGCCGAATCTGGTTGGTTTCGTGGTGTTCGTGGTCGGGCCGGTCGTGGCCAGCTTCGTCCTGAGCTTCACGCAGTACGATTTGATCAGGCCACCCAAGTTTATCGGCCTTGACAACTACGCGACGCTGCTCTTCCACGACCCCTTGATGTGGCAAAGCCTGGGTAACACCCTGTATTACTCGGTCCTCACTATCCCCAGCGGCATCGTCATCGCGCTTGCACTCGCCCTGGCGCTCAACCAGGGCCTGCGTGGCACGATCGTCTATCGGACCCTCTATTTTCTGCCCGTCGTCACCTCGGCCATCGCCATTTCCTTCGTCTGGAAGTGGTTGTACAACCCCGACTTTGGCTTGCTGAACTGGTTGCTCTCGTTGGTCAACATCACGGGACCCGATTGGCTCAACGATCCGGCCTGGGCGATGCCCTCGATCGCCGCCGCCGCCGTCTGGAAATCGCTGGGCTACACGATGGTCATCCTGCTCGCCGGCCTCCAGGGCGTCCCGCAGCACCTCTACGAGGCAGCCAAGATCGACGGTGCCTCCGCCTGGGAGCGCTTCCGCCACGTCACCCTGCCACTTATCAGCCCCAGTCTCTTCTTTGTCACCGTCATTAGCGTGATCGGCTCCTTCCAGGTCTTCGATCAAGTCTACGTCATGACGCAGGGTGGCCCCGGACACGCCACGCTCGTTTACAACTACTACCTGTATCAGAACGCCTTTCAGTACTTCAAGATGGGCTACGCCTCCGCGATGGCCTATATCCTGTTCGCCATCATCATCGTCGCTACGCTGATTCAGGTCCGTCTGCTCAATCGCCGCGTGGTCTACGATGTCGCCTAATCATCCCCGTGTCACCGAATGATTCATCGTGTCATCCCCATAGGAACGTGTGCCCTTATGATCGAAGCTCTCCCACGTCCGACGGTTGCTCGCGCCGCAGGTACAGCAATCCGGTCGCGCCACGTCGGGCATGCCCTGCTCCACGGTGTCTTGATCCTCGGGGCGCTGACTTGCCTGGTGCCCTTCCTCTGGATGGTTAGCACGTCCTTTAAGACCGCCGCGACCGTCGTCAGCATCCCCCCGCAATTCATCCCTCATCCGGTGGTCGGGGATAACTACGTCCGGGTGTTCACGGTGGCTCCCATGGTTCGGTACTTCCTGAACAGCGTGGGCGTCGTCACAGTCATCGTGGCCGGTCAACTGCTCTCCAATTCGCTGGCCGCGTACGCCTTCGCGCGCCTGACGTTCCGTGGCCGCGATGCCCTGTTCTTCGCCTATCTGGGCACCATGATGATTCCCAGTCAGGTGACGCTGATCCCAAGCTTCATCTTGATGAAAGATCTGGGGTGGATCGACACATACTTCGCCTTGACCGTGCCGTTTATGTTGGGCAGTGCGTTCGGCACCTTCCTGTTGCGGCAATCATTCCTGACGATCCCGGCCGAACTGGAGCAGGCCGCGACCATCGATGGCTGCGGGTACTTACGCCTCTATGCCCGCATCGCCCTGCCGCTCTCCAAGCCGGCGTTGGCCACGTTTGGCGTCTTTTCTTTCCTGTTTTTCTGGAACGATTTCCTCTGGCCCCTGATCGTGACCAACTCCGACGAGCATAAGACGCTGCAGGTCGGCCTGGTCACGATCGCTCAGAACTACTTCGGCACCGATTGGGGGTCCCTCATGGCTGGCACCGTCGTTTCTGTCGTGCCCATGGTCCTCATCTTCCTATTCGCCCAGCGCTATTTTGTGCAGGGTATCGCTCTAACGGGGCTCAAAGGTTAACAGCACCCGTAGCCCAGACATGTAGAAAGGAGGGACAGCGCTTACCGGGGGCGCGTGCTACACGCGCCCTGATCGATCCACGCGTGGGCCGGTTCCGGACGCACCCGCTCATTGCCCATGCTGAATACAGGAGGAATATCCATGATACGTTTCGCACGCCGACTCGCCGCCGCAGGCGTCTTAGCGAGTTTGACGCTCACCGGGAGTTACAACGCCGTTGGCGCGACGACGCATGCTGCGCCACAGATCACGCTCACCGTGGCCAGCTTTTACCCCCTGGACCAATCGTCCGGGTGGTCCGGTCTCGTGGCTCAGTTCGAGCACGACAATCCTGGCGTGACGATCAAAGCGCAAGTCACGGCGGGAGGCCCAGGTGGCACCACCTATCTGGCCAAGATTCTGGCCCAAAAGGCATCCAACACCATGCCCGACGTGCTCGGTGTCGAGAACAGTTGGTTCGCGACGGCCGCAGCCGATGGGCTGCTGCTCGATATCACCAAGCGCCTCTCCGCAGACAAGAGCTTTAATCGGAGTCAGTTCTTCCCGAAAATTCTCGACCGCTTCACCTATCACGACCGGAACTATGGCATCCCATACGACGCCCAACCCATCGCGGGCTTCTACTACAATAAAACTCTGTTCGACCAGTCTCACGTATCCTACCCGACGACGACATGGTCCTGGGCGGATATGATGACCGCAGCGCAGAAGCTCACCAAACGCATGGGCAGTCGCGTAGTGCAGTACGGTCTGGATCCCGGCGACGGCGACTGGCGCACCTTTGTCTATGCCTACGGGGGGCGCATCGCCGACGACTATCGCAACCCGAAGACGGTTGTCCTGGATAGCGCGCGGGCTACTGCTGGCGTTGACGCGTACGTCAGCCTTTTCAAGAAGGGGCAGCAGGTCGCGCCGACCCCCAATCTGTCGGGCTCCACGAGCACAGGGTTGAGCAGCAGCGACCTGTTCGTGGCGGGCAAAACAGCAATGTATATCGCCGGCTATTGGGAATATGTCTTCAATCCACAAAAGTATTCCCAGATTAAGCTAGGCTATGCGCCCATTCCGGCTGGGCCACATGGTGATCGTGGCTATGCGACCGGCGGGACATGTTATGGCGTCTCCTCGGGCAGCAAGCACGCCGACCTCGCCTTCAAATTCGTCCAGTATTTCATGGGTCTACCGGGCTGGCGGGCTGCCTACCAGGCAGCGCCATTCCACGGCATCTATCCCCCGGCCTATTACCCCGCCTACAACAGCACGCTCTTCCTGCACAATCCACACCCGCCGGTGCAAAATGGCTGGATCAATGGATGGGGCGCGCAGTACGCCCTCTTTAACCCCAATGATCCGAACTGGGTCGAGCTCGACCAGAAAACCCTGGAGCCGGCGATCAACACGATGGTTCTCGGGCAGACTCCGGTCGCGGCCACCCTCAAGCACCTGACGCCGCAGCTTACGGCTGGCCTGTCCGTGCATCAACATCAACACTGAGATATGGTTCACGCGACGCTCGGTCACGCGTGACGGTTTACGCTTCCAGCAGGTACAACACTGTCACGTCCGCAAACTCAGCCAAATGACCCGTCCCCGATCAAGAACGTACCCGTGGCCGAAAAAGCAAGTCATCGAAGCTCCACTGACGCCTACGACGGCCTCAGCAGCATCGTTTTTTCGGCCACAACTATGTTGCTGTTTGGGGACACATCATTTGGCTTGATCTGGTCACGTCCGTGTGAAACACGCCTAAACTGAGGGGGTATGTATGTCGTCGTATCGCGCCGCGTTGATCGGCTGTGGGCGTCCCGGCCCGCCGCCCGGTGTGGCGGAAGGCTACGCCATTGCCTACGCCCATGCGAAGGGCTACCAAGCTGCGGGGAATGTAACGCTCGCCGCCGCTGCGGACATTAACCCGACCAATCTGGAGGCCTTCACCGCCGCGTTCGGCGTACCGGCGGCCTACGGCGACTACCGCGAGATGCTCGCGCATGCGCGTCCCGACATCGTCAGCGTCTGCACGTGGCTCGGATTGCATGTCGACATGGTCGTGGCTGCGGCGGGGGCTGGCGTTCGCGGGATCCTGTGCGAGAAGCCGATGGCGCTGGGGTTGGGCGACGCGGATCGTATGATTGAGGCCTGCGCGCGGAGCGGGACCATACTCAGCATTTGCCATCAGCGCCGGCTGGCTCCGCCGTTCACAACGGCGTGCTCCTGGCTGCGGGCGGGTGCCATTGGCCGTTTGGTGCGCATCGACGCATGGGTCGGCGGGGGCTGGGATCTGCTCTCGTGGGGGACGCACTGGGTGGATATGTTCTTCTACATGGTGGGCGACGCCCCCGCGCGCTGGGTGTTCGCCGGCATCGATTGTACGCAGCGCCAGCGACGCTACGGGCACCCTGTCGAGGATCGTAGCCTCGCGATGGTCGGCTTCGACGATGGGGTGACTGCGGTGCTGCACATCGCACCCGAGGTGCAGGGTGCCGGCGTACGCCTGATCGGGGCGAACGGCCAGATCGACATCAGTGATGGAGCGCCCGTCCCGCGCCTCATCGGGGGGGACGTGGCGCGCGCCGCGCCACCGGACGACGGGGCAGCGGCGTGGACAGACGGCTTCGCCGCCGCCGTCCGCGATCTCGTCACCGCCATCGAGGCGGGCGCGGCCCCCCAACTCGATAAGAACCGTGGGCGCGCCGCCACAGAGGTTATTATGGCCGCCTATGCCTCCGGCGTCGAGCGGAGACTGGTCGCGTTACCGTACACCGATCCGGAGTTTCCATTGAACCGCCTGTTTGCCGCGTCGGCGGCGCTGTAGGTCACCTGATGGGGACCGCATAGGCGGACCGTGAGAGGACAGAGGGAGAGAGACAGATGGATATCGGATGCTTCGCGCTCGTCGACCCATTCAGCCTGATGGACCATCAGCTGGAGCGCATCAAGGGTCTCGGTTTTGCCTACGCCGATGTCACCGACAACCACAACGGGGGTATGTTGGGCACGGAGTTCGGCTTCACGGCCAGCGTGAGCCTGGACGCCAATCCCCACGACCTGCGCCGCATGTTCGCGCGTCACGGGCTCACCCCGACCACATTCTGCGCTCACGCCAATCTACTGGACCCCCCGGCGCCCTGGCGCTACGGGACCACGGAGATCATCAAGGCCGTGCGCGCCGCTGCGGCCATGGGCGTGCGACACGTCATCACGACCGAGGGCGAGCCCAAGACGGCCGCCGGCCACGGCCTCTCGCCGTCCGAGCGCATCTTCGCTATCCGTCATGCTCTCGCCGAGCCCATCCGCGTCGCCGCCGACTTCGGGGTGACCATCCTGCTCGAGCCCCACGGGCCGGTCACCGATAGTATCGACACGATGGATGCCCTCCTGGAGGCCTGCGGCAATCCGGACAACCTCGCCATCAACGTGGACACGGGCAACATCTGGCTCGGCGGCAGCGATCCCGTGGCCTACGTGCGCCACTTCAGACATAAGATAGAGCATGTACATTGGAAGGACCTGCCAGCCGAGATGGAGGCACACCGCGGGACCGTCTTTGGCTCCGGTATGACCCTCACGCCCCTCGGCGCCGGCGTCGTCGACATCGCTGGCGTTCATCGGGCCTTGCTCGACGTGGGCTTCGACGGCCATACCACCCTCGAGGTCGCGGGGGACACGGCCGTGCTGGCGAGCCGCGACTACCTGCTAGCGCTGGAGTGCAAGCCTGCAGGCGTTGCTGCTAGCCGCTGACGTCGCGCGCACGCGTGCCTCTCGGTGCCGGCGTCGTCGACATCGACAATTTTGTCGATCTTTCCTGCTCCGTTAGGAGTCTCTTGTTCCGAGACATCGCTCGGAACAAGGTTAGATGTTTAATATGGGCGAACGTGTTGCGATTGCGTCAAGTTCTTGTGGCACGTCTCGTCGGTCTGAGGCGGAGCCTCGCTAGTCTACAAGGGCACGCAGGCGCGATTGAGTGCGGGATAAAGGAGGACACGCAGCATGCATACCGATGGACAGCCGCGCCTCGTCTTTCATGTGGGCGGACCGGCGTTTCATCCCACGGCGCAGCAAGCCGCTCTCATTGCTGAATGGCTGGGCGACGACTATGTGTGCGAGATACGCGACGGCGCGACAGCTTTCGACGATCTCTCCGCATGCGACGTGCTGGTCATCATGGGCCTGCATTGGACGGGCATGGGCGAGGACTGGGCGGGGAGCTTGACCTATCACCCTCTGAACGAGCGTCAGAAGCGATCGTTCGAGGCCTACGTCGCTTCCGGCCGCCCCATTCTCAACCATCACGGTGGAATCGCCAGCTACGACGATTGGCCGCGCTTCGGCGCGTTGCTGGGTTTTACCTGGATTTGGGGCGTCACGGACCACGTCCCGCTAGGGGAGCACAGAGTTGATGTGCTCCCGACAGGGCATCCACTGGTTAGAGGAGTGCGCGACTATGACATCTTCGATGAGCTCTACTATGATATACAGGTGACGCCGGGTCTACAACCTGCCATCCATGCCTGGGCGACGTCGCACGAGCGCACGGTGCCGATGGTCCTGTCGGCCGAGGGGGGGCGCGTCGCGGGCGCGGGGCGTACCGTTTACCTGGCGAATGGCCATGACATGGGGGCGTTCGAGTGCGGCGCGCTGCGACAGTTATGGCTCAATAGTATCGACTGGCTCTTGCACGTCGACCGTTAGATGGTCGCGGCCATGACGCGGTTGTAGCGCTAATCTGAAGCGAGAACAGGACATCGCGGCAAGACGACGGTTTATGCCTGCTCTCCCGCAGTCTCGATGACGCCAAGGGATAGACAAAATGGCAACTCACCTTGTAAAAAGCGATGGTGAACTCCTGTAGGTGTTCATTGTTGCCTTGAGAGAGACTGTGTGGCGGAGGGAGAGTCCGAGCCAAGGGAGATTCTGCGCATCGGGAACACGAACAGCCGGCTGCGCTTCGCGCTGCTGCCGGACGCGTTTGTGAATCGCTGGTGCGCGGAGGGGCCACCGCACCACGTCGCGCTGGGCATCGGCCACGAGGCGGCGACGCTAGAGAAGGTCGGACGTCTACTCGACTGCGAGATTGTAATCGTGCGAGGGGACCGACTCGAGCGCCAATCGCCGAGCGTGCAGGGGTTTCGCTGAATGCCTTCGCCTCTATAAACTTATCGTTCGCGTGGATTGGCAGGCAGTTTAAGGATGGAGCGTGATACGGTAGAGTCGAGGCATGACCGAGACACTGGACATCACGACCGAACAGATCAATGACCTGCCGTTGCTGTGGGGGATAGTGGAAGACATGGGGATACGCCGGATGATTGATGCGCAGATTCAGCCACATGGAGGATGGCAAGGGATCAGCGTGGGCACCGTCGTGAGCATCTGGCTGTGCTACATCCTGATGGAGCGCGACCACCGCCTGGTCAGCGTACGCGACTGGGCAGCGGCCCGTCGTCAAACGCTCACTGCCCTCCTGGGGGTGCGGTTGCGCGAGACTGACCTGACCGATGACCGCTTGGCCAACGCGCTGACCATGTTGAGTGCTACGGTGGACCAAGCGGCGATGGACTACGCACTGCTGACGGACTGGATGCAGGTGTACGCCCTGCCAGCGCACACGGTGCGCCTGGATAGCACCAGTGTGAGCGTCTATCACGACGACCCGCCGCCTGAGGGCCTGCTGCGCCCGGGTCACAGTAAGGATCACCGCCCCGACCTGGCCCAGTTCAAGGCCATGCTCGCCAGCCTGGACCCCTTGGGACTGCCAGTGGCCGCGCAGATCGTGCCTGGCAACCGGGCCGACGACACGCTCTACATCCCGGCCTATGACGCGGCCGTCGCGACGTTGGGCACAGTGGATGTGCTCGTGGTAGGCGACAGCAAGATGGGGGCGCGGGCCACGCGGGCGCACATCGCGGCCAAAGAGAGCGCCTACCTGTGCGCCTACCGTCCGGCGGGGGCGACCGCCACGGATGAGATCACCGGCTGGATCGAGGACGCCCTGGCGCACCCCGCGCGCTGGCAGGACCTGCGCGCGGTCGATGAGCGGACCGGCGAAATCGCGATGCTGGCCGTGATCGATGCTTGGACGCGGGATCAGCAGGACGGGGAGACGGCGTGGGTCGAGCGCGTGTTGGTGGTCCGTTCGACGCAGATGCAGACGGGGCTGCGCCGGACGCGGGAGGAGGCGCTGGCACGGGTGACGGACCAGGTGGCGCTGCTGCAACGCCCGCCCGGCCGGGGGCGCACCGCCTATCGCACCCGTGCGGCCTTGGCTGCGGTGGTGGCAGGCCATGGTCGACCGCCTGGGGTGGCACGTCTACGTCACCAACACAACGGCGGACCACTACACCGCCCCGGCGCTGGTCGACGCCTACCGCCATCAGGTCATCCAGGAACGCGGTTTCGCCCGCCTCAAGACGCGTAACCTGCGCATCCGCCCCGTATACCTCAGCGACGAGCGCCGCATTGCCGGCTTGACCTGGCTGCTCTGCCTGGCCCTGCGCGTCCTGACCCTGACCGAGTATCGCCTGCGCACCGCGCTCCAGCAGCGCGGCGAGACACTCGTCGGCCTCAATCCGGCCTCGCGCACCCAGACGACCCTGCGCCCCACCACCGAACGGGTGATCGCCGTCTTTCAGAACATCACGCGCACCGTTCTCGCGCTTATGGTGGACCCAAAAGTCAAGACACCAAAAGAGGGCTGTTTGAGGTGGAGACCGCTCCTTTCTCTCGCCCGTCGGCGACGCGTTGATCGGCGGCGGGGCGGGCGTGTGTCGGGTGTGGCGCGAAGTAGACCTCGGCCGGAGTCCGATAGTCCAGGGCCTGGTGGAGGCGCTGGTGGTTGTAGAAGTCAAAGTAGCGCGTCAAGCCCTGGCGCGCCTCTTTCGGGCTGGCGTAGTCGTAGCGATAGACCTCCTCGTATTTGACGGTGCGCCAGAGCCGCTCGGTGAAAATGTTGTCTAGGGCGCGGCCCTTCCCATCCATGCTGATCTGGATAGCGTTGTCTCCAAGAAGGGCCAGGTATTGTGGGCTGGTGAAGTGGCTCCCCTGATCGCTATTCCAGATCGTCGGCGTCGCCTGGGCGAGCGCCTGTTCGGCCGCCGTGAGCACAAAGGGCAATTCCAACGTCTGGTCGAGTTGCCAACTCACCACGTACCGGGAGTACCAATCCAGCACGGCGACCAGGTACAGCCAGCCGGCGTGCAGGCGGATGTAGGTGATGTCAATCCCCCACACATGGTTCGGGTAGGCGCTCGTCACATGGCGCAATAGGTACGGGTACACCGGGTGCGCCAAGGTAGGCTTGCTCGTCTGGGGTCCAGGGGCAATGCCCACGATCCCCATCTCACGCATGGAGCGTTGCACGGTCTTGCGATTGATCATCACCTCCTCTCGCTGGAGTTGGGCGCTGATCCGGCGCGACCCATAAAAGGGATAGCGCGTGTAGATCTCGTCGATGCGATGCTTGAGCGTGACCTCCTTGGTTGACGGCGGCACCGGCCGGTAGTACAGCGCCGCTCGGTTGAGGCTGAGCAACTGCGCTTGCACGGTCAGCGGCAGTTCAGGGTCCGCGCGCTCCACCAGGACCAAGCGCTCCCCCCTAGACAGGGTCGAGGCCAGATTTTTTTTTGAGCCAGGCCACCTGCGTGGTCAGGCGTCCGATTTCCGCATAGAGATCCGTGACCTGCTGCTCGTGCGTGGCTTTAAGATCGATCGTCGCGTCGCGCCGGTCGAACAAGCTTGGCAACCCCTGGATGGCGAGTGCTTTCCAACGCCCCAGTTGGTTCGGATGGACGCCGGTCTCCGCGGCGATCTGCCCCATGGTCTTGTCCTCCCGGAGTAGTTCCTGCACGATACGGGCTTTGTAGGCGGTCGAATATTGTTGTCCCATTTCTTGTCGTCTCCCACCTTAAAAGTACCTCCTTTCGTGTTGCGTTTTCTAGGTCCACTATAGCTCCCGGTACCACACTCTATCATGTCACCCCGCTCACACCTGTCCAAGAGCACATCATTGCTCTGCTCGGCCTCCCATTCGATCTCTACGGCCGCTTGGCGTCCCCCGCCACCCAACCGCTCGCCCATTTACGCGAATGATAAGTATAAAAGGTACCACTCTAAAAACACGGGGGCAGGTATATTGGGGCCAATGAGTAGGGGTGCGGTGGAGTAGAAAACAAGGATGTTGGACGACCTGGACTTGAGTGGGATCACGGACCCCGAGGCGCGCCGCATTCTGGGTGTGTTGCGCAACGTGATCGAAACGCAGGCGGCCGAGATCGCGACGCTGCGGGCGGAGAACCAGCGCCTGCGCGACGAGAACAATCGCCTCAAAGGGGAGCAGGGCGCGCCGACGATCTTGCCCTCGAAACGGGCGGCGGCGGATCATGCCAGCGAGCGCGAACGCCGCGCGGAGCGGCCGGCACGTCCACGCCTGGACAAGCGATCCCTGATGCGCATCGATCGGACCGAGGAGCGAGAGGTGGACCCGGGGCTGCTGCCACCCGACGCGGAGCGCAAAGGGTATGCGGAGTTCGTGGTGCAGGACGTGGCGTTGCGCACGGACACGGTGCTCTTTCGCTGCGCGCGCTGGTACGCGCCGAGCACGGGGCGGAGCTATCAAGCGCCGCTGCCGGAGGGCTACGTGGACCAAGGACACTATGGACCGGGACTCAAAGCCCTGGCGCTGCAGCTCTACTATCAGGGGCAGATGAGCGAGCCGAAGATCTTGGAGATACTACGCAGCGCTGGCATCGTGATCTCGGCGGCGCATCTGTCCACGCTGCTGATCGAGCAGCCCGTCTTCGCCGCTGAGTATGAGGACATCGCGCGGGCCGGGCTGGCGGGCAGCGCGTTCCAGCACCTGGACGACACCAGCACGCGCGTGAACGGGGAGGAGGAGCACTGCCACATCCTGTGCGGTCCCCTCTATACCCTCTACCGCACCACCCCACGCAAGGATCGGCAGACCGTGCTCGACGTGCTGCGGCTGGACGCGCCGCGCGCCTACCAACTCAACCGGTATGCTTGGACGTTCCTGGCGGAGCATGGGCTGCCCGCCGCCGTCCTGAGTGCGCTGGGCCGACTGCCGCAGGGCGTAGACCTCGACGCGGACACCTTCGGGGCGCTGTTGGAGGAGCATGTGCCGCGGTTGGGCGTCCAGCAACGCCAGCACATCCTGGATGCGGCGGCGATCGGGGCCTACCGCATGCAACAGGACGTGCCCGTGGTGGAGATCTTGGTCTGCGACGACGCGCCCCAATTCAAGGGCGTGACGGTGGATCTGGCGCTGTGCTGGGTCCATGCGGGGCGGCACTTTAAGAAGCTCACGCCCCTCTTCGCGCACCATCGCGCGCTGGTCGAGGCGTTCCTGACGGACTTTTGGGCCTACTATCATGGCCTGCAGGCGTACCGCACGCAGCCGACGATCGCGGAACGGGCGCGCCTGGACGCGGCCTTCGACACGCTCTTCGCCCGGCGCACCGGCTACTGGCACCTCGACGAGCGTATCGCCACGACCGCCGCCAAGAAAGCAGCCCTGCTGTGCGTCCTGGATCATCCGGAGGTCCCCCTGCACAACAACCCGGCTGAGTTGGGGGCGCGCCAGCGCGTGCGCAAGCGCGACGTGAGCTTCGGCCCGCGCTCCCAGGCGGGCGTCACCGCCTGGGACGTCTTCGGCACGATCACCCAGACAGCGACCAAGCTCGGCGTCAACGTCGCCCACTATTTGCACGACCGTCTCTCCGGTGCCAATCGCATGCCCTCCCTGGCCGCCCTCATCACCCAACGCGCGGCTGAGGCTCACGCCACCGTCGCGTTCGCGGCGGCATAGCCCCCCCGACTTTTCGATAAGATACAATTTAACCCAGGCCGCTACCGCATAGCTCTGACTCGTATCGATGACCGGATAGGGTGCATCTACGACAGCGTTGTTCGACCCATCAAAGTTGATGGCGTGTGAGCCGACTCTGCCGCTGCTCGTCCAGGTCGCCCCGCTATGCAACGTGCCCGTATTGTTGTTGCCAGAGGAATCACTCGCCGTCGTGCCGCTCCCATCGTCGAAGGTCCAGTGGGCCTTTGGGGAGACCGGGAGAGTAGGCCGAATCGTGACTTTCCAGCGTGCGTTGTTCCCTGCGTTCTGCAGGATGGAGGTGAGTTGGACACGCCCACTCCAGCCGCTCGGCGCATACTGACTCAGCGAGATCGGGAAAGACGCTATATTCGGCACGCTTACTACCTGATCGGGTTGACGCTGTGTACCCCATGGCATCGGCGCGGAGCGCGCCGGATCGTAGAGATCGACGCTGCCGTTGTAGGAGCCGTGGAAGAGTACGCCCTTCGTATAGGCCCCGTTGACCTGGTAATCGACGCGCACGCAGGCGCAACTATTGGCGTCATTCTTCACGAGGGCTCCATCGATCTGAGACGTAATGTCCAGGCTAGCGGGCAGTTGCTCCGCCGTGACCCCCACCTCCTGGTCCGCCCATTGATTCCCCGCCATGCCTAGATGTCCGATCCAGGTCTTTGGATCGAAGTCGGCGTAACTCGCCTTCGTGCGATCCGGGTCGTAGTTCTGCACACGGATCACTTTGCCGACCGTCACCGGATTGAGTTGGGTCGCGCCGGACCCATCCTCGACTTCGAGGTAGACCATCGAGTTACTGGGGATGGTCCCCGACCATGTCAGTCCTCCGGTCTGCACGTTCGGGTACTGCTCCGTCGGGGTCAGGGTTTCGCTGTTGGGATTATCGACGAAGCTAGCGTGGGTCGCGTCGATGCGATAGACCCGAAAGTTGCCCGTGGCGAAGGAGATATTCTTCAGCGCTACGTTGACGGCCTGATCACTCCCCGAGAGGTTCCATAAAGCGACGCTCGCTTTGTGTTGGTCGGCGGAGGCCAAACCGTCGACCGAGCCACCGATGGTGAGTTGGCGCCGGTCGACCGGCATGTTGGCGTAGATGCTATAGGCGTTGTACGGGGCGCGGCGATGCCCATTCTGATCGAGCAGGCCGATGACATCACATTGGATGGCGCAGATAGGGTCCTGCATCTGCGCCCAATCTACGTGCGTGATCCAGGGCATTGCCAGGAGCGATTTGAAGCTGTTGAGGAGATACGCCGCCTCAGGATAGTGGATGACGACGGTGTTCGGCGAGAAATCATGCACCGGATTATACTCGTCGAGATTGTCGTCCAGGCTAGCCCAACGGTAGACCCCAGTCGAGGCGCTGTTGGACGCGTCCCGATAGGGTGTGAGTCCCCGCTCGTCGGATCGCCGTAGTAGTGGAATGAGAAGACGTCGAGCGGCAGGTTATTGGCGTTGACGTAGTTCAAGAAGTCGTTGTGCCAGTCGGAGCAGCATAGAGCCGGCCCTGAGACGACGCCATCGGGATTGCCGGCGCGGATGCCCCGCGAGGCAGAGTTGAATAGGCTGAAATATTGGCTCTCGTTCCCCATCCAGAAGACACCTGAGAGATCGGGTTCGTTCCAGACCTCGTGCTCGGCCACGTACCGGTTCGTCTGCCGGAAGTGCGCGGCGACGGTGTTGGCCACCTGCGATCCCCACGCGTCCAGAGGCGAGGGTGGGTTATTCCACTGGCCGCCGGACGGCTGGAGCGGGACCGGATTGTAGCCGTAGCCTATGACGGGCGAGAGGTTGGCGTTGTTCAGGGCGTCGATCAAGCTATCCAATTGCGTGAAGTTGTACTGGAGGTTGCTGGCCGCGCCCGTGATGACCGACGGCCAGCCGTCATGCTCGTCGCCCCATTGCTGCTCGATGCGCACCTGTGCCGGCCGCAGCGCCTGGATGAGGGGCATGTCGCGCAGCCAGCGCGCGAGCGAGACGTAGCCGCTATTGTAGACGCCGAACTTGGACTTGATGAGCGGATAGTCGACGCGCGTCCCGAAGTCGGCGGTGACCGTGATACTCGCGGCACGCGCGGTTTTGCCGGGCGGCAAGCCCACGCCCAACGCTGCGATAGTGATACACAAGCAGAATACGGTAATAAAACGGACCATCGGTCTTTTCCTCCTTAGTCTGGCTTGTTGCGCTTCCGCGTCGGGGATACGTCCTTTGGGGCTCACGGTCAGAGAGCTCCGTGTGCCAGCCACCGCTCGTCGCCCGAACGAAGCGGTCACGCTACGGAGCAAATACGCGGATACGCGGACCTCGAAAGCTACAACGTTGAAGGAGAGGGTATGGCTACCGTAGCACATGGTGGTAGCCGTTGTCAAGGGGTAGGGGTAGGGGTCTTGACAAGATGGAGCCACTCGTGTTACCGTACCTACAACGTTGAAGGACGTGGGCTGATGGCGGGGCATTGTCCGTAGCTGGTTAGGCCTGATGGCGCATAGCATCATAGGGTGATATGACCGAGTGACCGCAACGGACATAGTGGAAAGGGGGTGATCGTTCGGGCTATCTATGCCGCTTTTCATCCTTCTTCGCTCTCGATCAATGGAGAAGACGAGTCATCAAGGGAAAGGAAAAGGTGTACGCAGTGGACACAGAACGATATGGGCGACGCGACTTCCTGCGCCTGGGCGCCGCGGCTGCGGCCGGCGTGGCCGCCACTGGATATGCTCTCCGCACCGGCGCGCCGATCGTACGCGCGGCGGAGCCGGAGGCCAGCGCGCCGTCCGGCACGCTCTCCGTCGCCATCTGGGGCGACACGGTGGACTACAAGACGCTCCACACGGCCATCAACAAGTACATGACGCTGTACCCGGCGGTCAAGGTCACTGTACGGGAGGGCAACTGCGGCGCCGATTACGCCGCGTGCAAGACGCTCATCGCCGGCGGGACGATGCCCGACGTGTTCGTCCCCGGTATCTGGAACTACAACGCGATGGTCGACGCCGGGGTGCTGACGGACCTGACACCCTACATGAAGAGCGGCGACTTCAACCTGGGCGACTACAATAGCACGATCACCGGGCAGATGAAGAGCCTCAAGGACGGCCACCTCTATGGGCTGCCCATGGGCTTCAACATCCAGAGCATCTTCTACAACAAGGACATGTTCGACAAAGCCAAGCTCGCGTATCCCCCGATGGATGGGAATTATACCTGGAACGACCTGCGCGCCTGGGCCAAGAAGCTGACCCTGGACGCCAACGGCAACACCCCCGCGTCGTCCCACTTCAATGCCCGCAAGGTCAAGCAGTGGGGCTTCTTCACCTGGGCCATGATCGAGCAGCAGGCGCACCTCGACTCGATTTTGCTGGCCCACGGGGGCAGCCTGATGACCTATCCGAGTCGCCAACGGTGCAACCTGGAGAATCCCAACACCATCAAGGGCCTGCAGTTCATTCAGGACCTCATGTGGAAGGATCGCTCGACGCTGACGCCGCAGGCCAACCAGGAGGAGTTCGGCGTGGACCGCTTCGTGGCCGGCCATGTGGCCATGGAGCAGGGGTCACACGAACAGGTCGGCCTCGTGGCGGCGCGCAATCCCAGCATGCGCCTCGGCATCGCCCCCTTGCCCAAGGGTCCGTATGGTGCCGCGGACTGCATCCAGATTCATATCTGGTCCATCTTCAACCGCGCTCAGAACAAAGATCTGGCCTGGCACTTCGTCAAGTGGATCTCCGGCCCTGGCTCGGGGACCGAGATGGGTCTGGTCCCCCACTATAAGGACTACGCCTATGGCCCCGATTTCCTCAAAGGGCGCGGGGAGCCGGCCGGTCTCAAGCAAGCCCAACTCGATCCTTTGAAGTGGAAACTGACTATCGTCCCAACGTCCTTCAACCAGAAGAACGACGGGATCGCCGGGCAGGACGGCTTCGGGCCGGCGCTGACAAATATCATGGCGAACAAGCAGACGGCCGCGGACGCGGTGCGTGGCGTATCCCAAAAGGTCAACGCTATCATGCAGCAGTAATAGACCACGCGTCTGTCGTCCGGCTCCGTTATAACGGCAGGGAGAACAGAATACCCTCCCTGCCGTCCGTTTGACGGGAGGAGTTTCCTGTACACCCGTATAAAAGGCGTCTCGTGTCTGCCGTGGTAGAGCGGGTTGCACGCGAGGTTAAGAGGATGAGTGATGAAAGCAGTCGGAACCGCGGCGCGGGCCAGGCGCGGGCCACAACCGCGCGAGTGGCGGGAATGGCTCGCCGCGTATGCCTTCCTCGCGCCGCAGTTGATCGGTCTGGTCGTCTTCGTGGGCGGCCCGCTCCTGGTGTCGCTGTACTACACCTTTACGCACTGGGACCTCGTCGCGCCCGCGCCTACTTGGGTCGGGCTGAGCAATTGGCGGTATTTCTTCCAAGATCCGCGCATTGGCACCGTCGTCGTGAATACCATCAAGTTTATCCTGTGGGGCACGACGAGTTTCCTGCTGCTCTCGCTGGTCATGGCCCTCATCTTGAATAGGCAGGGGCGCGGCGTTGGTCTGCTCCGGGCCGCGTTCTTCCTGCCCTGGGTGCTGTCGCCCATCGCCGTCGGCGTGACCTGGAAATGGATGTTTAACACACAATCCGGCCCTATCGCCCTGGGATTTGGAGCGGTCGGCGCGCAGAGCCCCGACTGGCTGCTCGATCCGCGCTTCGCCATGATCGCCATCGCCATCATGACGACGTGGCAGGGGATCGGCTACGGGATGACCATCTACCTGGCGGGATTGCAAGGCGTCCCCGGCCACCTCTATGAAGCCGCCAAGATCGATGGCGCCACGGCTTGGGCGCGTTTGCGCTACATCACGCTCCCGTTGCTCTCACCGACGATCCTGTTCCTCACCATCACCTCGTTCATCGGCGCGTTCCAACTTTTCGACCCGGTCGTGGCCATGACCGGCGGTGGAGGGTCAGGGACCGGCGGCGCGGGCGGACCCGACAACTCGACGCGCACCATCGTCCTCTATCTCTACAACCAGATGTTCGAGTACAGCGAGCGTCATTCCGGCATCGGCTACGCGTCCGTCATCGCCTGGATGCTCGTCGTGGTGATCCTCGCCGTGACGCTCGTGCAGTGGGGCGCGGCCAGGCGGTGGGTATTCTACGGCGGGGCGGAAGAAAGGTAGGTCGCAGCGCATGTCCGTACAGACGACGACACCGACGACACCGCGGCCGAACGTCCGCGAACGAGACGGCGCCTATCGGGATCGGTCCACCGGTTTGTATCGATTACGTTTGAGAGCCGGCGCGACGCTCTACTACATCATCGTGACGGCCCTGGCGGTCATCTATCTCATCCCCCTGGGCTGGGTGCTGTCCACCTCTTTTCGGACGAGCGCGAACGTGTTCGACCCAACACAGTGGATCCCGCACCCGTTCACGGTCGCGCACTATCCGGGCGTCTTCCAGGACCTACCGAACCTGGGGACATATTTTATCAACACGGTGCGCATCGCCGTGCTCACCATGGTTGGGCAGTTGCTCTCATGTTCCATGGCTGGCTACGCGTTGGCGCGCCTGCGCTTTCCCGGACGTGGCCTCGTGTTTTTCATCCTCTTGCTCACCCTGATGGTGCCGGGGCAGGTCACAATCATCCCGGTCTATGTCTTGTTCCGCACCCTGGGATGGATCAACACACCGCTGCCCATGATCGTGCCGGCCTTCTTCGGGAACGCCTTCGCCACGTTCTTTTTCCGCCAATTCTTCATGGGCATCCCGCGGGAACTGGAGGAAGCTGCTTTTCTCGACGGCGCCAGCCGCTGGCGCATCTACCGCAGCATCATCGTCCCCGTCTCCAAGCCACCCTTCATGGCCCTGGGGCTGATTACCTTCGTCAACGGCTGGAACAGCTATTTCAACGCCGCCGTCTTCCTGCAGACGGAGAACCAGTGGATCCTGACGCAGGGGTTACTCAGCCTGATCGGGCAATACGCCAGCCAGTGGGGCGAGATCATGGCCGGTGTCGTGTTGATGTCCTTGCCCATTTTCGTGCTCTATCTCGTCGTGCAGCGCCATTTTGTCCAGGGCTTTACGTTCGCGGGCATTACAGGATAGTCAGGATCGTCGTGATTACGTCGTTGCCAAAGGGGGGAGAACGTTGTCTAGCACAGACACGCGCGTCAGGACACAGAGGGCTGTGGCAATCGGCGTCGATTTCGGGCAAGCGGTGGATTATCCGCTGAGCAAGATGAAGTTTGCCGTGTATAACTCAGGTCTCGTGACGCTGGACCGCTACAAGCGTGACGCCGAGCGCTTCGCCGACGTGGGTCCGGAGTCGCTGCGCATCGACATCGCCTGGGGCTGGGGCCCGGGGTGGAATCCATACGAGGTCCAACCCGTCACCGGGACGGCCGAACACCTCTTGTATAACTTCGCCGAACTGGATGAACTCGCGACGCTGCTGAATAGCAAGAAGGTGCTACCCTATTGGTCGTATTGCTATATGCCGATCCCCTTACAGCAGGGGGGCGACTGGCGCAGCGCACCGGTCACTATGGAGGGATGGGAACAGGTCCTGCGCGCCTTCGCGCGGCACTATCGCGCGCAAGGCATCCGTATCGGTTATCACGAGGTGTACAACGAGCCCGATCTCATCGACCCACGCACCGGCCCCGTCTTCTTCACGGGGACGCGCGACGAATACTTCGAGATGTATCGGCGTGGCGCGTCGGGCATCAAGGCGGAGGATCCCGATGCCGTCGTGGGCGGACCGGCTCTGGCCTTCACCGACGAGAGATCCTGGATCACGGCTTTCCTGGAGGACGTACGCGCGCATGATCTGCCGCTTGACTTCTTCTCGTTCCACCACTACGGCCCTGGGGTCGGCGCGGCGGTAGAGCGGATGCGCGACGGACTATCGCGCGACCCGCGATTCACGACGACGGAGATGCACTTGAACGAGTACAACTCGTTACCGGTCGATTACCCGCTGGGCGGACCGCAAGAAAAGCATCCCTCGGCGGCCATGCTGTTACAGGATTTTCACGACTTGCTCGCCTATCCCTGCTTGACGAAGGTGAGTTGGGCGCAATTCCTGGACAGCGGACAGGACAACTACTCCGGCATGGTCAGCTTCGAGGGCCGGCGCAAGGCCGTGTTCAACGCCTATAACGTCTATATGGGCATGCCGGTGGACCGTCGCAGGGTAAGCGTCAGCGGATCGCAGGAGGTCGGGGGCATGGCCGCGACCGACGGGCATCGCGCCGACCTTGTCTTATGGAATAGATCGGATGACGATCAGACGGTCAGCGTGGACCTGAGTCACGCTCCCTTCGCCACCGCGACCCTCCGTGTCTATCGGATCGACGCGGAGCACGCCAGTTGGGGCGACGACCCCGCGCGCGAGGAACTCGCGCCAGTTGACACATCCGCTGATGTGCGGACGGCGGGCTTGACGTGGATGGGAAACATCCCGCGCGACGGCGTGGTCTATCTGGCCCTGGATGATGGGACTACAGTGTCCGCCATGCCGCCCGCGCCGGTCGCGACCATTATACGGACGCTGCACTATTACCCCGACCGCACGACGGCGGCCTACGCGGATTTCGATAAGAGTACGTGGACCGCGCGCCTGGGGATGGCAACGGAACAGCGCGCCGAGGCCGTGGTCGGCGCCACCCTCGAAGGGCTGCCCAACAGGCTCGACCTGCGGGTCGCTATCGATGGGACGCTCCAGCGACTCGACGCTAATAGTCTGCTCGGAGTGCGCCTCGACTACATGGTCGACGGGGCGTATGCGACGAGCGTGCTATTCCACGGATCATATGCCGGCGGACCGGACCTGTACGACGTAGACCGCGCCTCGCCGACGCCCTGGGGGACGGGGCGACAGGCCGACCGGGTTATCGCGATCACGGATCTCGCGCGCTTTCAGATAGAGGTTGGCGTTTTGGCTCCCACGGGCTGGAGCGGGCGCGCCCAACTCACGTTTATCATGCAAAACACAGGACCGGGGACGCGTGCCAAGATGATAGTGCGGCAGGGATAAGGTGAGGCGCTCGTGATGGTATATAGACGATGGATATCCGCCGTTGGCGCTCTGTTGATGGTGGCGAGCGTCAGCCTGCCGGATTACCGTCTCTCCCCGTCTGGCGCGGCGTCTGTCACGGTCGTCGCCGACTTCGGCGCGCCGGTCGACTACCCGCTCGTCAAGACGAAGTTTGGCGTCTTCAACTCATGTATCGTGCCCCTGTCGCGCTACCGGCGAGATATGCATGTCTTCTCGGAGGTACATCCCGACTCGCTGCGCATCGATGGAGGCTTGGGCGGCGCTTTTTGCGCGTGGCTCGCCCCGTTCGTCACGGGGTCTGCCTTACACCCGCGGTATAACTTCACGGAGGCCGATCAGCTCATCTCTCTATTGAACGGGCGCAACGTGCTGCCCTACTGGTCCTACGATTACATGCCGGAAACCCTGCAACCGGTGATGGGCGACTACAAGAGCCCGCCCATGAACTTGCCCGCCTGGCAGGCAGTGCTGCATGCTTTCGCGGCCCACTTCCGCGCGACGGGCCACCGGGTGGGCTATCAGGAAATCTACAACGAACCCGACAACCGTGACTTCTGGAGTGGGACGGAAGACAACTATCTGCGTCTGTTTGACTATGGCGCACGGGGCATCAAAGCGGGTGATCCCGATGCTGTGGTCGTCGGGCCGGCGCTGGCTTTCACCAACGATTGGGTTCCCCCGTTCCTGGACGATGTGAGAAGGCGGCAATTGCCGCTCGACGCCTTCTCGTTCCATTTCTACGGCACGACCAACTACGACAATGAAACCATCGCCCAGGAGTTGGACACGCTGCACGGATACTTCGCACGGCGCCCGTACGTCGCCACGACAGAGTGGAATTTAAACGAGTACAACTCATACGCAATCGACTATCCGCAGGGCGGCGACCAGGACAAGTTCGGTCTGGCCTCCGCGCTGCTCAACGATTTTGACTATTTCATCGCGCAGCCCGAGCTCACTGCGGTTCATTGGGCGCAGTTCCTGGACAGCGGGCAGGGCAACTACTCGGGCATGATCAGCATTGATGGGCATCGCAAGGCCGTCTTCAACGCCTACAAGATCTACACTATGATGCCCATCGATCGCTATCAGATGCGTGTTGGCGGACTGCGCAAGACCCTAACCGGCAATCCGGTACAAGGCATGGCGTCCGCGGACGACCATAGGGCGACGGTTGTGCTGTGGAATCGCACGGGCTACGATCAGCCATTGAACGTTTCGTTGAAAAATGTCCCGTTCGCGCGCGGCGCGTTCCGCGTCTACCGCATCGACGCGGATCACAGCAGTTGGGGCGACAACCCCAAGAACGAACTGCTGATCCCGACCGAAACGCATAGCCACGTCAATATAGCGCGCCTCACATGGTCGGGCTCCATTCCCTCCGGCGGCGTCGTCTATCTAGAAGCCGACGATGGCAGCGGTCTCTCCGAGCTAACGCCGAATCCCGTGGCGCGCGTCGTGCGGACGCTGCACTACTATCCCGATCGCTCGACAACGGCCTATGCGGACGTCGATCGTAACACCTGGATCGCACGGCTTGGCATGGGTAAGGAGGGACGAGCCGACGCGGAAGTTGGCGTCACAGCCGAGGGGTTGCCGCGCGCGTTAACCATCGCGACAAAGATAGATGGAGTTCTACATAAAGAAGGCCCCAACAGCTTGTTGGGTTTACGTATCGACTATCAAGTCAACGGCGCCTATACCAAGAGTGTGCTGTTCCATGGACCCTACAACGGTGGTGTCGATGTGTACGACGTGCGGCGTGCGGCGTCGATGCCATGGGGTACCGGGCGACACCCGGATCACGCCCTGGCCGTGTCTAATCTGGCGCGGTTCACGGTCGTGCCGCGTGCGTACGCGCCGACGGGCTGGAGCGGGCGCGCACAGATCACGTTTATTATGCAGGATACCGGAGTTGAAACGCGTGCGAAGATGACCGTACGTGTCGGGTAGGAGGGTAAGCATCGCTGCTTCCCTCGCCGGGTAGCAGGGCCTAGGGGATTAGACATGCAGGACCTGCAGGGGAAAGTGGCCGTCGTGACCGGGGCGGCGCGGCGCATCGGCCTGACCATCGCCCGGACGTTGGCGCAAGCCGGCGCCGCCGTCGTGATCAGCGACGTGGTCGACGGAGAAGCCGCGGCCGCGGAGATCCGGTCGGCCGGCGGACAGGCGCTCTATCGGCGCGCCGACGTCAGCCACGCCGAGGAAATGGCGGCGCTGGCGGCGGCGGCGATGGATGCCTACGGCCGGCTGGACATCTGGGTGAACAATGCGAAGGTCGATGCGCGGGGGAACGTCACCGAGCTCGCCCTCGAGGACTGGAATGCCGTCCTGTCGGTCTGTCTGACGGGGGCGTTCCTGGGAGCCAAGTACGCTATCCCGGCGATGATCGCCTCCGGCGGCGGCGCCATCGTCAACATCGCCTCGGTGCATGCCGTGGTGGCGTATCCCCAGTGCCCAGCCTACGACGCGGCCAAGGCGGGGTTACTGGCCTTGAGCCGCCAGATCGCCGCCGAATACGGGTCCGCGAACATCCGCGCGAATGCGATCCTACCGGGCCTCATCGTCGAGCACAGCCCTGACGCCTATAGCCCGCGGGTGGAGCGCCTCGCGCGGACGTTGTATCCGATTGGGCGTGTGGGGACCTTCGCTGATGTCGCGGCCGCCGTGCTTTACCTCGTCTCCGACGCGGCGCGTTTCGTCACGGGCGCGCAGTTGGTCGTCGATGGCGGCTTGACGGCGCGGTCCCCGGAGTGGGCGACACAAGGGACGCGGTTAGAGACGGGGAAAGAGTAGGAATCCGTGAAGATCACCACGCTGGAAAGCCTGTTCGTCAAGCCGCGCTGGCATTTTCTGAAGGTCCACACGGATGAGGGGATCGTCGGGCTGGGCGAGCCGATCGTCGAGGGCCGCGCGCGCACCGTCGCCATGGCCGTGCGCGAGCTAGAATCTTACCTGATCGGCCAAGACCCGCGCCAGATCGAGCGGCACTGGCAAGCGATGTATCGAGGCACGTTCTACCGTGGCGGCCCTGTTCTACTCAGTGCTATTAGGGGCATCGAGCAGGCGCTCTGGGACATCCTGGGCCAGTCGCTTGGCGTTCCCGTGTACCAACTCCTGGGCGGCGCGGTGCGCGACCGCATTCGCGTCTACGCCCATTGCGGGGGAGGCAGCCCAGAGGAGGCGGCCCAAAGCGCCCGTGAGCGCGTCGCACAGGGGTATACGGCGCTCAAGACGGCGCTCGACGCGCCGGTGCGCATGGTCGATACCAAGGCTTACGTCGAGCGTCAGGTCGGACGCATCCAGGCCATGCGCACGGCGATCCCAGACACGGTGGATCTCGCTGTCGACTTCCACGGGCGTGTCAGCCCCGCCATGGCGATCCGTCTGTGCAAGGAGCTTGAGGACTGCAGCCTGCTGTTCGTTGAGGAGCCGGTGCTGCCGGAGAACGTGGACGCCTTGGTCGCGGTGGCCCGCTCGACCACGATCCCCCTCGCGACGGGCGAGCGCCTCTACACACGGTGGGGTTTCCGCGAGGTGCTGGAGAAGCAGGCCGCGCGCGTGCTCCAGCCCGACCTTTGCCATGCAGGCGGGATCGGTGAGGTGCGCAAGATTGCCGCCATGGCCGAGGTCTACTACGCGGCCATCGCTCCCCACAATCCACTTGGGCCTATCTCGCTGGCCGCGGGCTTGCACGTCGATGCGTGCATCCCAAACTTCCTGTGCCAGGAGCAGGTTTCGCTCGGCGAGGGCTACCTGACGCGGCCGTATGTGCTGCGTGATGGCTACATCGACGTCCCGACCGCCCCTGGCTTGGGCATACAGCTAGACGACGACGCGGTGGCGGCGCACCTCTACGATGGGAGTTGGGAAACACCGCAGGTCGCTCACCCCGATGACGGGTCGTTCGCCGATTGGTAGTGATCGTGGGACATTGCCTGTGGCATCGGCTATCCGCCAGAGCGATGCCGCCTGCTGAGACACGAGCAGCATCGGCTCGCACATCTTTATGAGACTCGTCGCGTGAGTACCGGTCCTTGATCGATCATCACAGCCGTGGAGCAAGCGAATCTCGACGGTGTCGCTGATAGGACGTAGCCATCCTGTACAGCGGACAGCTGGCTAGCGCACGCTGATGACACGATGCGTCCCCGTCGCCCAACGATGAAGTCGTTGCGCCGCACTCTTACACGTTGTGAAAGGCTGTAGAGCAAAGTGTTCCTTCGGGGCGCGGGTAACGCCCCAGGGCAGGTGTTACCAACAGTGACAGAAGGAGCCAGGTACACGACAGACACGCGTGGCATCGTCGGAGGGACAAACAGGCCACGGGAGGCGACGTATGACCGACACCCACGCCCGCGCCCGCGTCTGGACGCTCTGCTTCTACGCCCTCGTGCTCGCGGCTCTCACCGGCCTGGACCTGCTCACGGACAGGTAACGTTTTTGGGAAGATATTCCTCCCCATATTTGCTCGGTTGCCGGTCCCCTTGACCGCTTGACGCTTGTCCCGCCCCATTCGTTACGCTAGTTTTAGGTGATAACTAGCGTAACGAATGGGCGGGAGTATGGCGACCAAAGAACGGCGCATTAAATGCACGGCTTGCGGAGAGCGAGAAACGGTTATCCGTGGCGAGCGCGGTCCCATCACGGCGTATTGCGATGTCTGTCGGGAGGAGCGCAAACGCGAGCAAGCGCGGGTGCGCATGCAGGCGCTCCGGGATCGGCGACGGACGTCGTGAGGGGATGATCCCGTTAGAGCAGGACACCCCGGAGTGCCATGAGTATGGTCAGCACCCCCGTGAAAGGTAAGGCGAGTTGCGCGCACGTCGCTGTCCGTGCCGCCCTGTCATGGCGCTGCCGCGCGTCCCGTTCCCACACCTTGCGCCACTGCCTGTCGTCGAGCTCGAACAATTCGAGCTGCGGGGACGCATAGGCAGTGTGATAGAGGTGCGGGTGGTCGATCGCCCGGAGGCGCTTGGCCGCCCGATCATAGCGATAGGTGTACTGGGCCAGCACAGCGTCCCGATGCGCGATCTGCAAGCGCCCGTCGTAGAGCCAGATGGAGACGCGCTGGCGGGAGAGTCCGCGCTCCGCATATATATAGAAGCGCTGGATGCTCACGTAGCCAGCCCGATTCACCGTGCGCTCGACCTGTGTCTCGCGGAGCGCCCGCTGCAGCTGCCCTGGCCCCACCTCCCGGCCGCGCACCCACTGCAGGACCGCGTCCGGCGTCCTCAGCCCGTCGTCCCGCTCCCGATGCGCCCAATGCGGCGTTGTGTTGAAGGTCTCGATGAACGCCGCGTGCAGAGCCTGCACTTCCTCGAGCGTCGTGGCCCGCTCGAACGTGGCGTCCGCGAGCCGCAACTCGACCTTCCACTGCGCCTCGATCAGGTTCTCCCAGGGCTTGCCCTTCTCGATGTGGCAAACCTCGATGTCCAGGTCGTGGAGCAGCCCCTCGTAGGCGTCGGAGGTGAAGACCGACCCATTGTCCGACACCATGCCCGCCGGGCGACCGTATTCGCCGAGCGCTGCGGAGAGCAACTGCAGGACGGCGACGGTATCCTGGTGCGGCGTCGCCATGCCGGCCAAGATGCGGCGCGAGTAGCCCTCGATCACGCAGAGGCTGTACGTCCATGTCCCATCGAGGCGCACCAGGTAGCGGTAGTCCAGGAACCAGTACTGGTGCCGATAGAGCGGCCGGTAGGGCATCTCCTTCACCTCATCATCGTCCTCCACCGCCGGCGCGTCGTCCGTGGCCCAGGGGCCGGGAGCGTCGTGGTGCGCCCGATTGTGCGCCATGGCGCGGCCCACCGTCGCCTCACTCGGCGGCTCCCCCTCCATGCGCTGCCCCACGAGGCCGCGCACTCGGAAGCGGCCGGCGCGCGGATACTCCTGTTGGACCTGCAAGACCTCAGTGAGGAAGGGGAGCGTGAGCTGCATAGACGGATGGGCCGCCGGACGCGAGCGCCGGTCTTCCAGTCCGGCGAACTCGTCGCGCTTGAAGGCCTCGATGATCGCCCAGACGTGCTTCGAGGAGAGCTTGAGGACGCCAGCGATGCTGCGCTTGTGCCAGCCTTCGTAATACAGCCGCACCACCGCCCAGCGGGCCTGGTAGGCATCCTCGAACTGGTGGAAGGTCGTCCATGGTAAGGGCAGTTGCATCTGGATGGGATGCCGCTCCAGGAAGTGCCTGACGGTATGGTGATTGGTCGCGTACCCAAACTTGCGCCGGAGGATGCGCACGATCTCGCGATCGTGGATGGGCGGATACAGATATTTGACCACGAGGATGTAGCTGGCGACCTGCGCGGGGAAGGCGTGAGGTTTGCGGCCGGCCTGCGTCGTGCGCTCGTCGACCAGGCCGAGCATGCCCTTCTCGATAAAGCGGCGGGCCTTGTCAGCCACCGTTGTGCGGTCGAGGCCTGTCTCTTCGCCGCGCGTGGTGACCCGTTCACCGAACAGGACGACGGTGCGGATGACCTCGTAATCGTGCTGGATCGGGTCGGTGAACAACAGGCGGAGCTGCTGAAAGGTCTGCTCCGACAGGGACGTGGCTCCGCTCGCGCGCTCGTCAGACATCCGCCGTGTCCTGTTGGAACCAGCCTCCTTGCCCGATCGCGGGTGGCACGCTCCGACGGACGTGCAAGGCGGCCCAGAAGAGCACGTCCGCCGCGTGCTGGCCGTTCGCCGTAAGCCGGTACCGTCCGCGGCCAGGCTGGTAGATCAGGTTAGCGGCGTGCAACTCGTTGAGGTGCTGGTAAAGGTTGCCGCCGCTCGTGCCGCAGGCCGCGGCGAGGTCGGCCGTCGTGCGCTCATCATGGAGGACGAGCGCCTGTAGTAACTTGACGCGCAGCGGATTGCTCACGGCGGTGCCCAGACGGGTGAGAGCATGGGCGGTCTCGTCGTCGTCGGCCGTTTGTCGCGCGGGGCTCGGTCCCCCGCCGCTCCCGGTCTGACCATCGGCCGAGGCCACAAAGAGAAGGCGGTCGTTGGCCGCCTTCGCCACCGCGTGCAGGGCATCGAGCACCCCGTGCAGATGGGCCATGGCGACCGTCGGCTCTATCGTCTTGACGCGCCCGGCTATCCCGACCCAGCCGAGAGGTGAGGTGACGGGTCCCACAGATTGTAGTTCGGCAACCCGCTGCTCAACGCTTTCCAGCCGGCGCCGTAACTCGGCCACCTCACCCTCCTGATGCTCCACCCTGCCCTCCGTTTGCTACAGTAAGTTAAGAGCAACGATAGCAGCAGGAGTGGGATCTGTCAAGCCCTTGGCTTACCTTACGCAGGCACGAGATGGAGGAGGACCAATGCACATCATACTCGTTCGTCATGGCGAAGCCGCGCACGATGCGGCAACACCCGACTGGGATTTATCACGACGTGGGGTACAGCAGGCGCGCCTGACCGGGGGGCGTCTGGTTGGCGCTCGCTTGACGCACATCGTGAGTAGTCCCCTACTCCGTGCCCTGGCGACGGCCCACATTATTGCGGAGGCGATCGACCAGCAGACGGTGGACGTGTGGCCCGACCTGCGGGAAGGGTCCGACGACGCCTATCGCGGGGTGAGTCGCGGTGTAATCGAGGCGCGTTTCCCCCGCGCGCTGCTCCCCGCACGCATGCCCACCGACGGGTGGCTGTGCGTGGGCGACACGTACGCGTCGTTCGCCGCCCGGTGCCGACGGGTGTTGGACGAGTTTAGCGCGCGGTTCGCAGCGGATGACCGCGTGCTCGTCGTGACGCACGGTGGCTTCGCCAACCATCTCCTCCATGCCCTCCTGCACATGCCCCCCTGGACGCCTGTCTGGTTCGACGTGGCGCACTGCAGCCTCACGACCGTCCGGCTCGTCCCTGAGCACGAGCGGGAGGGATGGCCCTTGTATCCGCCGAATGAGGTGGACATCCTCGGCATGAATGATGTGGCGCATCTCTCCAAGCCGAGCTAGCGGCCGGAAACGCACGAAGGGATAGCTGCTTTATATCATCGGTTCGAGAACGGGTCGGAATATCTTCCCAAAAACGCTACCTGTCCGTGAGCAGGTCCACACCGGCCCCCTCGTCGCCCTCCTCACCCCGCTGGCCCATGCATCCTCGACGGCCCTCAACATCGTGGCGGCGGCCCTCGCCGCCGCCCTCGTCGGTGCCTATGTGGCCCTCGCCGTCCTGCTCGCCCGCGCCGTCCTGCGCGTCG
>JAABUM010001925.1_pt1 | contig 29450 bp, 28 predicted proteins | sample 5559161 | NCBI WGS metagenome assembly JAABUM01 (sample SAMN10711868, study PRJNA513369) | rock metagenome | isolation source: Antarctica rocks | place: Antarctica: Victoria Land, Siegfried Peak nord
CTTGGGGACCGGCCGGGCCGTTCGGCGCTGTCCTGTCAGTAGACGACGCACTCGCATTCATCGCCGCCGAGCCGGCATTCTGGATCCGAGCCTGACCTCTCGGGCGCGTGATATGGGCAAAGTCGAGACAGGCACGAAAGCACTCCTTCCGGGGTGAACCGAGAACATCGGCGGCGCGCGACGACACGACGAACTTCAAGAAGCCGAGCGCGGCGCCGAGCACCCGGTCCTCGCGGTCCCACGCCGGGTCGTAAGACGCCACCGCCGCCGCGGCAACGGCGAAGCGGCTTGTGATCTCCCCGACGCAGGTCGCGAGCTGGTCCGGCAACAGCCCGCCCTTGGGCGCGAACTCGTTTGCGGGCGCCCAGGCAGCATCCAGCACGTCCACGTCGAGGTGGACGTAAACCTTCTTCACCCCGCGCCGGGCCATGGCGTCCAGCGCCGTTCCCAGCGCGACCGCAGCGCCCTGTGCGCTCACGTCTGCTGTTCGCACATGCGCCATCCCCGAACATGCAAGGACGCCCAAAGCGCCCCGGTCCGCCCCATGCGCGCCCAACAGGATTACGTTCTCGTCCGGCACGGGGCGGAAGCCCGGCACGGTGGCGCACAGCGCCTGCCAGCAGCGGCCCGTGAGCGTGCTCAGCCCCATGGCGTCCAGGAAGTCGCCCGTGAAGGTGTCGGGTGTGTTGCAGTCACCGTGGCCGTCGAACCATACGACGCCCACGGGTGCGTCCGGGTCCGCAGCTTGCAGGCCGGACACGGTGCCGACCGCGCTGTTGCAGTTGCCGGAGAGCACGAGCGGCAGCGCGCCGTTCCGCACCGCCCCTGCGACCACTTCCGACACGCCGCGATGCAGCTCGAAGGCCGTGCCGATCTCGGTGGGAAATCCCGCCCCCGTCTCGACCGGCACGAGGCGCATATCGTCCGGCTCGACCCCGCGCAGGCAATCCAGCGCCCTGCCCCGCTCGACAAGATGGAGCGGCCCGCGCCCCATGCGCCGGGCGCGGTGGCCGCTGTCGTAAGGGACTTGCAGCAGGTGGACCGCCATGGCCTGTGTTCCTTCCCAGCGGCGCTGTCCCAATTGAACCCGAATCGCCTGGCAGCCCGCAAGTCACTGGTTCAGCGGGCATTATCAGGTTGCTGGGCCCGATCAGGCGATGGCAGCCTGTCCGGCATGACAACGTCGTCCAATCCCTACCGTGGTTTCCGCATTCCGGCCGAGGTGATCCAGCATGCGGCCTGGCTTTACCACTGCTTCAGCCTGAGCCTGCGTGACGTCGAGACGATACTCGCTGGTCGCGGGGCTGTGGTCAGCTACGAGAGCATCCGCGACTGGTGGGGCCTGCGCTTCGGACAGCTGTTTGCCACCACGCGCCGACGGTCCGGCAACCGGGAGGCGGATGACCGCGCGCAGTCCGCCGCCGGACCGGTTAGCGAGCGTCAGCGTGCCTCCCTGCTCCTCGACGGCCTGCCGCGCGATCGTAAGGCCAAGCCCGACCCCGCCCGTGCTGCGGTTCCGCGATCCCTCCAGGCGGCGGAAGGGCTCGAACACCCGCTCAAGCTCATCCTCCGGGATGCCCGGCCCACTATCCTCGACACTGATTTGCAGCACGTCGGAGCCAACGTCGAGCCGCACGCTGGCAGAGCCGCCGTGGCTCACCGCGTTCCCGATAAGGTTCGACATGGCACGGCGGAGTGCCACATGCCGGCACAGCACGTCGAGGTGAGCTGGCCCGTCAAGCGAGACCTGCTGGCCAGCATCGAGCGCCGCATCGCACAGGGTGGACAAGAGTGCGCCGACGTCGGTGAGCTGCGGCGGCTCCTTGTCCGCCTCGCCCTGCAGGTAGGCCAGGGTCGCCGAGATCATCTTCTCCATCTCGTCAAGATCGGCTTCAATCCGGACCTGGCTTTCGCGGTCATCAAGAAACCCAGCGCGCAGCCGCAACCGGGTGATCGGCGTTCGCAGGTCATGGCTCACCGCCGCCAGCGCCTGGGTGCGGTCGTCGACCAGGCGGGTGATGCGCGCCTGCATGGCATCCAGCGCCCGGGCGACGCGCAGGACCTCCTCCGGCCCGTCCTGCGGCACGGCGATCAAACGGCCCCGGCCGATGCTGTCGGCGGCCTGGGCAAGGCGCCGCAGCGGACCGGTCAACCACCGCACGAGCAGCAGCGACGCTCCGACGATTCCGACAGCCATGACCGAGGTGGACGCGACAGCATCGGTGCCTCCCAGCATGCCCGCTGAAGCTGCCAACGGCGCGAGCGTGAAGTTCAGCCATGTGTCGTCCGAAAGCGGCAAGCTGCCACGCATCCCGGTGCCTGCGTCGCGCCAGGGTGCCAGCCGGCCCTCGACGAAGCGAGCCTCACCCTGGACCAAGCGGGCCTGCAACTCGGCTCCACGAGTCCTGGCGTCAGGGGTGGCCACCGAAGGGCGCGGGTTCCAGCCAAGGCTCAGGCCGGGATTGGACAGGTCGTGCGCAGCACGGTCACGCTCGTCGACGGGCAGGGCGGTGATGGTCCTGGCAGCCGAGAGCAGCCGCTCGGCAACCCTTGCTTCATCCAATTCTGCGACAGCATCGCGAAGGCCGTGCTGGTGCATCCAAAGACTGCCCAAATGGAACACCGTCAGGCTTACGAGAAGCAGCAGGGCGGTGCGCCCCGCAAGGTTCCGCGGCCAGAAGCGGAAGTACTGAGGCCTCGGCATCACTGACCGACGTCCGCGGCGAGCACGTAGCCGACGCCGCGCACCGTCTTGATGATGCTGTGGCCTTCGCCTGCCACGTCCAGTTTCTGGCGCAAGCGGCTGACCTGCACGTCCACGCTGCGGTCCGTTGCCGTGATGGAAACACGGTTGCGCGCGAGCTCCAGCAGCCGTTCACGCGACAGCGTCCGCTTCGGGTGATCGAGGAACACTGCCAGCAGGTCATACTCCGCGCCGGACAGGTCCACCGCCGCACCCTTTGGGGAGGTCAGGATACGCTTCCCGGTATCCAACGACCAGCCAGCGAAGCGGATCAGGTTGCCACGGACCACCAGGTTCGGTCCTGCCGTCCGGCGTAGCACCGCGCCGATCCGTGCGAGCAACTCGCGCCGGTCGAATGGCTTGGCGACATAGTCATCCGCCCCAAGCTCCAGCCCACGGGTGCGATCGCCCACCTCGCCGCGTGCGGTGACGATCACGACGGGCAGAGCCGCCCAACGCGCGTCCCGCCGCAGTTCCCGCAGGAGATCGAGGCCAGGCGTTCTCGGCAGCATGAGGTCCAGTATCAGGAGTTGCGGCGTGGACGCCGCGAGCGCCTGCCACATCTCCTGGCCGTCCGCGACACCCGTCGCGCGCAGACCGTTCTCGCGCAAGAGCCGCACCAGGAGGCGGCGTGTTTCGCCGTCGTCCTCCACCACGAGGACGTGCGGCTCCGACGCTGCCTCGAGCACGCCGTCCAACGGATCAGGAAAAGCTACGTCCTCGCTCCCACCCAGCTGCCCCCATGCCGTCCTCAGAAGAACAGCCTGATGCCCGCGACGCCGCTCAGGATCTCGCGGTCTTCGTTGTTGCGCTTGTAGACGCGGCGGGTGTCGCCGAGCACGCTTTCGTACTGGACGCCAATATAGGGGGCGAACTCGCGCCTGATCTCGTAGCGCAGCCGCAGCCCGCTTTCCAACCGCGTGAAACCGCTGCCCAGCCGCGACCGTGCGTCCGAATTGACGGCGACGTTCAGCTCCACCTGCGGCTGCAGCACAAGGCGCTGCGTAAGGTAGGCGTCATACGAACCCTCGAAGCGCGCGGCCACAGTGCCGACATGGTCGACGAAGAACTGCAGGTTGGCCTCCAAAAGGTTCGGCAGCAGTCCCTGGATCCCAAGCACCAGGTGCGTGCGCGCCGGGGTGCCCTCGTTGGGGCGGATCGGGACATCCTGCCGCACGCCGGCCTGGGCGTTGAAGAAGTAGCTGATCAGCCGTGAGTAGAGGAGCTGCAGCTCGGCCCGTTCCAGCGAACGCGCCTTGCTGTTGTACTCGCCGCGCGTGTTGATCCAGACCTTGTTGTAGTCGCCGCCGTAGTAAGCCTGTCCTTCCCACGCGCCGATGTTGGTCCCGCCGCCGCCGCGATACTCGAGCTGGTTGATCAGCACCGCGCCATATAGCTCCTCATGGTGGCCGATGAACGCTGCTGACGGCGGCCTGCTCGAACTGAGCGGCCCTGGGTTCACCCGAGTGCCCTGGGACGAGGATGCCGGCGCCGTTGCCCGTTCAGGCATGGCCATACCCGGCATGCTCTGCGCCCAGCCCGGCACGGTCCAACCCACCGACGCCGCGGCCAGCAACATGGCAGCGGCGAGGCGGTGGCCGGGGTTCACAGCGCGGCGCTCGCCCGCTGCACCACGACCTTGCGCATCATGCCCGTTTCCATGTGATAGAGCAGGTGGCAGTGGAATGCCCAGCCGCCCTCGGCGTCGGCGGCGACATCCACGTTCAGCTCCGTCCCGGGCTTGATGTTGACCACGTGTTTGAGCGGGTTCTGCGCGCCATTGCCGACGTCGGGCACCATCCACATGCCATGCAGGTGCATCGGGTGGTTCATCATGGTCTCGTTGATGAAGTGCAGCCGGACGCGCTCGCCGTAGTTGAAGACGATCGGCTGGGCCTCGCTGAACTTATTGCCGTTGATGGACCAGAAGTAGCGCTCCATGTTCCCGGTCAGCCGCACCTCGATCACCCGGTCCGGCTTGCGGTCGCCGTACGGATTGTTCAGCGCCTTGAGGTCGCGATACGACAGCACCTTGGCCCCGGCCGGCGCACCGGTGTCCTGCTGGATGGGGTCCGCCATCGTCATGCCGCCCGCCGCGCCGTGGTCCATCCCAGCCATGCCGTTCTGGTTGCCCATGGCCATCGGCCCGCCCGTCGACATTGCACTATGGTCCATGCCCGGCATGCTGCCCCCATTGGGCATTGCCATCTTGGAGTGGTTCATTCCGGCCATCGGCTGAGAGCCAGATGAGGCGCCATGTTGCATGCTGCCCATGTCCATTGGCGCGACGTGGCCTGGACGGTCCCGTTCAGGCCTAGGCGTCCCACGGTCGGCTCCGGGCGTGGTGGCGGGCATGCCCATGTCGGCCATGCTCAGCACGGGCCGGGGGCGGTGCGCTGGCAACGGCAGCGGCGGCAGCCCTTCGCGTGTGGCCAAAGTCATGCGGGCGAAGCCCTGGCGGCCCATCGACTCGCCCAGGATGTCGTATTGCCGGTCCTCCGTCGGTGTCACGATGACATCGAGCGTCTCGGCCGGCGCGATGCGGAACTCGTCCACTGTCACCGGCTGCACGTTGTTCCCGTCCGCCTGGACCACGGTCATGCGCAGGCCGGGGATGCGCACGTCCTGATAGGTCATGGCCGACGCGTTGATGAAGCGCACCCGCACCCGCTCGCCGGGGCGGAACAGCGCCGTGTAGTTGCGCTCGGGCGAGCGGCCGTTCACCAGGAACGTGTAGCCGGTCACGTCCTCGATGTCGGTCGGGTCCATGCGCATGTCGCCCCACATGAGCCGGTCCTTGATGAGCGCCGCGCGCTCCTCCCCGCTCTTGGCCGCCGCCATGTCGCGCACCAGCGACGCCCCAGTCCGCCGGGAATAGTTGTAGTAGCTCGGGTCGCGCTTGAGGTTGGCGATCACCCGGTTGGGGTTCTCGTCGGTCCAGTCCGAGAGCTGGACGATGTAGTCGCGGTCGTAGGCGAACGGATCGGGCCGGGCGGGCTCGATGATGATCGGGCCATACAGGCCTGACTGCTCCTGCGTCGCGGAGTGGCTATGATACCAATAGGTGCCGGCCTGGATCAGCGGGAAACGGTATTGGTGCGCCGTGCCGGCCGGAATGCCTTGGAAGCCATTGCTGATTCCGGGCACGCCGTCCTGGCCGCTGGGCAGGAGGAGGCCGTGCCAATGGATCGACGTGTCCTCGCGCAGCCGATTGATCACGTTGATGACAACCTCCTCGCCCTCACGGAACCGCAGCGCCGGAGCGGGAAGCTGGCCGTTGATCGTCATCGCTGGGCGGGGGCGCCCGGTGATGTCCACCTTCCGGTGCTCCAGCATGAGGTCGAACACCTTAGGGCCGCCTGCCTTGGCCTGGGCCGGTTGCGCCCAGGACCGCGGCGCCATGGTCAGCGCCGCCAGGGCAGCGCCAGCCCCGAGGGCGCTGCGTCGTGACAATGGCGTCGTTTGCATGGCTTCGCTCCAACACTGGGAAGACCCGCCCGGGCCTTCTTGATGCCACCGAATATTGCTGTGGCAGCAGGCCGGTCAATGCGCACTGCCCCGTCGGCGCTCCCCAGGCAATGTTATGTCACAATCGGGGGCATCCCTGCTGTGTTAACCCGGCGTGCAGCCTGGCCAGCTCGGCCCGGCAACCGAATGCCCGGAGTATCAGCATGCGATCCTTTACCCTTGCCGCCTTCACGGCCGGCATGCTGCTCGGCCTCGCCGGCGTAGCGACGGCCCAGCAGAAGAGCGGCCCAACCAGCGCCGTTGCTTGGCGGCTTGGCTGGGTTGCCGGACCGCCTCTGCCCCGCGTGCTGAAATACTGGAACTTGCTCGAGGCATACATGAAGACTGTTCTTGCCACTCTGCTGTCGGCCGCCGTGCTCACGGTCCGAGGCGGTGCTGCGTTCGTCCATTCAGGCGCCTTCAACGTCGCGGCAACCGAGCCGCACTGGTCAGCAAGCCGTTGGGTGATGGAGAAGACGCGCATGCGCTCGATCCAGGTGCGGGCGGCCGGTTTGACCACCCCTTCCGGCTATGACGAGGCGTCGAAGCTGGCCAGTGCCGCCGGCCACTTCTCCAAGCATCGCGCGACGTACCATGGCGGCCCCGGCATCAAGCCGAGCGTGTGGGCGGAAGGCATGTATCCCGCGCCGCCCAACTTGAAGGAAGCCGCCTTCCGCTACACGCCAGGCGAGCTGTTTTGGATCCTGAAGAACGGCATCAAGATGAGCGCGATGCCGTCGATGGCCAGTGACGGCGACGAGGTGCTTTAGTCGACCGTCGCCTTCCTGGAAAAGCTGCCGAGCTTATCGGAAGACGACTTCAGCGAGATGTGGATGACCGCACAGGCCAGCGGTGGCGGCATGGGCATGGACCATGGGGCAATGATGAACAGGGGCAGCATGGATCACGGGATGATGCAGATGCATTGCGGCGCAACCCCGCCGTGCCGGCTCGCGGGCCAAGCACCTACCCAAACGGCACGCAAGACACATCACGAGGTGGCGCGAGTGCACAATCCTCGCGGCCACACGGACACACTTTGTCACGAAGCAGCCACCCCGGCCGACGGGAGCGCCAGCCGAGGCGGCGTGCGCGTTCAGCGGCTGCGCGGCGCCGGCATTCCCATGCTGCGGTCCATCTGGTCGCACTGCGCCATCATCTGCCGCCTGTCGCCCGACATCGCCATGCCTGACCGCGTTCCCTGACGCATCTGGGCGCAGTGGGCCATCATGGTGTTCATGTCCATGCCCTGCATGTTCGAGTGGTCCATGCCGGCCATACCCGGCATGTTGGAGTGGTCCATGCCCTGCATCGGGGCAGCGCCCTGCGCGGCGTTTCCTGGGCCGCTCAGGCTGGCGGCGGGCGCAGGTGTCGCCGTTCTGGCTGGCTGAGGTGCACAGGCAGCAGGAAGAATGGCCAGCGCGCCGAGCAACATCGGCATCCCGAACTTTGTGAGCATCATGGTATGGGTTCCTTCCCGTTGTGGCCAAGTCGTCCGGGCAGAACGCTTGACCCCGCCCCATGGTGCCGCGTTGCGGCGGCCAGCAATGTTTCGTCATAATTGGCGGCTGGGGCTGTGCTGCCCCGAACTACGGTCAGCCGCACCAGCACGACCTTTGGTAGGCTCCCCAGGAAAACACGCGCATGAACCTCCGCCTAGCGTTCCCTTTGGCCGGTCTGCTTTGGGTGCATTCCGCGCTCGCGCAAACCGCCCGACGGCACGAGCACCCGGCGCACCTGGGGTCAGAAGCTTATCTTCACGAAACTAAGAAAGCCTAACAGAACCGCCTGATCTGGTTCAAACATCAGCGGACCTCCGGCGCGGCGAAGCGCCAGCGCAGGAAACGCAAAGCATTCAACGTCACCAGCACCGTCGCCCCCGTATCCTCCAGGATTGCCGGCCACAGCCCGGTGATTCCCACAAGCGTCGTGACCAGGAACACCGCCTTCAGCGCCGCGATTTCGCGCAGCTTGTCTTCCGGCAGCAGGCCCGCGCGGACGTCGAGACGGAGCTTGCCGGCGATGGCCGGCCACCACGGTTTCGCCTTCGGCCTCGAGCGCCTCGGCGCGCGCCAGCGTCGCCGTGTCCAGGCCGGAACCGGCCTCGGCCGCGTGGCGCGGGCTTGCCCACCGCGACCCAGCGCCCGCCCACTGTGGCCTCCACCGCGCGGCCCTTGACCAGCAGTCCGCGCCGGGCGCCCGCCGACAGGCCGGAGGCGACCGCCGCCGGCACCGAGATCACCAAGGCGCAAGGGCAGGCGATCAGCAGTAAGGCGAGACCGCGATAGGTTCAGGTCCACCAATCTCCGCCGAACAACTGCGGCGGAACCAGGATGACCAGCAGGGCAGCACCCATGGCGCCCGGCGTACACCAGCGCGCGAACCGCTCGATGAAGCGCTGCGTCGGCGCGCACGAGGCCGAAACCTCCTCCACCATGCGCACGATGCGCGCGACCGGCACGCTTTCACCGGTGATCGGGCTCTCGTCCACGGCCGAACGGCCTTCCACGATCTCGCCGTCGCAGAGCAGGTGATCACCAGGACGCACCTGCACCAGGTCGCCCAAGCGCAGCAACCCCGCCGGCACCTCGTCGATCTGGCCGCTCGCATCCATTCGCCGGGCCGTGCACGGGATCAAGGACGCGAGCGCTCGGATACCGGCGCGGGCTTGGCCCGCGGCCACGTTCTCCAGCAGCTCGCCCGTCGCGAACAGCACCACGACCACGGCCGCCTCCTCCGCGGCGCCGAGGGCGGCCGCGCACATCAGGGTCTCGATGGAGAATGGCGTGCCGGCGCGGGCCAGCGCCACGGCCCGGTGGCCGAACGGGAATACGGCGGCCAGTGTCGCTGCGGGATAGATCCAGTAGGCCTCGCGCGGGAATAGGTGCGACAGCAACCAAGCTGTCACGACCAGGGCGCTCAGCAGGGTTACTAGGCGAGCCTTGCCGGTGCGGAACCAAGGCACGCCGGTCCTCTCATCTGCCTCGCCGTCCGCCTGCATGTGGCCAGCGTGAGAGCCACCATCTGCATGGTTGTGGTCGTGAGAATGCCCTTGCGATGGGGCGGCTGCCGCCGTGAGCCGGCTGGTGCGGCAGCCCAGGGTGTAGATCAGCGTGGGAAATGAGCCGTCGGAATAGGCTGGAGGTGGATCGAGCGGTGCCTCGAGTGACAAGCAAGGCCGTGTCTGTGGACCTCCAGTAATCCCTGGCTTCGTCCCAGAACTTTTGGACCCGTGCGTAGCACGACCCGTTGAGAACTGGCCGAAGGAGTCTGGGAGGCAACGAGGGTTCATACACGGTCGCAGTCGCCCAGGCCCGACCGTGGCAGCGGTTTATGCAGCCACCCTCAAGCCCGACTGGCGGCCGTGGCCGAGCGCGTAGTCGGTGATGGGACCGTCGTAGGTGACGAGTTCGCACGCCAACTCGATCGCGGTGGCGACCAGAAGCCTGTCGGCAGGGTCGCAGCGCTCAAAGTGTTGCAAGCCGTATGCCCGCGAGGCGGCCCGGCAGGTGAGGGGAACCGCCTCAACGCCAGGACGGCCCACGAAGCGTTCAACCCACGCCTCAGGGGAGCGATCGAGGCTGATCCGCCCCGTGTCGGCGAGCAACGCGATTTCCCAAGCGGAGACCGCGCTGACCAGGACGGAGCCGCCGGCAAGCCAACGCCGGTCGATCATAATCCGGGTCGCCTCTTTCAGCCTCGGGTCACCGTTGTCGAGCCACAGCACGATGTGCGTGTCGAGCAGGAGTGCGTCCGTCACGGAACCAGGCCGACCTCGGCGTCCGTCGGGTCGTCGAGGACCGGGGCCGTCAGGTCCACGCCCTCACGCACCACCACGGAGCCGCGGTTCGCGCCGAAAAGCGACCCGCTCCTGGCGTCCCTTTCCTCGAGGTTGCGAAGCGCCAAAGCCACGACCTCGGTCTTGTTCCCACCGGTCAGCCGGTTGGCGAGGACCTCGATCCGCTCGACAACGTCGGGGCGGTTGATCGTGACAACGCTGGCCATGCAGCATCCCTTGAAGTCATTATGGCCATAATGACATCATGTCCTGAGTCTTGGGTCAAGCAACAACGGCATGACCTCACGCTGGGAGCGCCACGACGGCGAGGTCGTCGCCAGGCCTCATGAGCGCGTGCGCCACACCAATGATGAAATCCCAGGTGTGGCTTGCCCTTAAGACCACCCTGGAACGGCGCCGCAGCGAGTGTCAGGTGACCGGCGACGGCGTGAAGGTCGAGATCGATGCCGGCACGGACTACGAGCCGGATGTGCTGTTGAACTGCGGGGCCAAGACCGACGCGGAGGATACGACGGCACCCAGCCCGGTCATCATCGTCGACGTGCTGTCACCCTCGACCGCGCGTATCGACGCCGCGGCCAAGCTCGACAACGACTTTCGCCTGCCGTCGGTCTGGCACTACCTCCTGGTGTCGATGGAATCCGCGCGCGTGGTGCACCGCCGCCGCCAGCACGAAGGCACGCTGCTGACGGCGGTCCATACCCAGGGGCGCATCGACCTCGACCTGCCGGGCATCTCGTTCGACGTCGCGGAATTCCACCGAGGGACGGACTTGGCCCAGCCAGCGCCCACGGCAACGAAGACGCACGATGAAGGCGCGGGACCCACGCTGGATCATCCTGGCAGAGGACAGCCGCTATCCGCTCGTGGAACCGCATTAGGACCAGGATAAGAGTGACGTCGAGAAAAGAGCGTGTCGCATATGCCGGTGAAATGGACGCACTCACCCCAGCCCTGAATAGTGTCAGACGAAACAGCTGTCGTGCGCTACTCCGCAGCCGGCGCAGGGATCGACGGGACTCCGACCCGAACGCGGAAGATACGCTGCACGACGGCGTAGAACACCGGGGTGAACACCAGGCCGAATACTGTGACCCCGAGCATGCCGAAGAACACCGCGGTTCCGAGGGTTTGGCGCATCTCGGCCCCTGCCCCGGTGGCGCTCATCAGCGGCACCACGCCCAGGATGAAGGCGAAGGACGTCATCAGGATCGGACGCAGCCGGGTTCGCGCCGCTCCGGCCGCCGCCTTGTCCGGCGGTGCGCCGGCGTCCTGCGCCTGCTTGGCGAACTCCACGATCAGGATCGCGTTCTTCGACGCGAGCCCCACCAGCACGACGAAGCCGATCTGCGCCAGGATGTCGACGTTCATGCCGCGCAGCAGCAGCCCTGACACCGCCGCCAGCAGGCACATCGGCACGATCAGCACGACCGACAGCGGCAGGCTCCAGCTCTCGTATTGCGCCGTCAGCACCATGAACACGAACAGCACCGAGGCGCCGAAGATCAGGATTATGGTGTTGCCCGCCTGCTTCTGCTGGAAGGCGAGATCGGTCCACTCGAAACCCATGCCGGCCGGCAGGCGCTCGGCAGCCAGCTTCTCCATCGCTGCCAGGGCGTAGCCGGAGGACACGCCCGGCATCGTGCCGCCCTGGACCTCCGCCGCCGGGAACAGGTCGTAGCGCGGGACGCGGTAGGGCCCGGTGACGTCGTGGAAGCGCGCGACCGAGCCGATCGGCACCATGGCGCCGTTTGCGTTGCGCGTCCTGAAGCGGGCGATGTCGTCCGTGGTGGCGCGGAACTGGCCATCGGCCTGCGCCGTCACCTCGTAGGTGCGGCCGAGATATACTCCGTCCACGTGAGAACCCGAAAACTTCGCATCCCCGGAACGCCGCTCATATAAGGATCGACTCGCCAGCCGATTTTCGGGTTCTCACGTGGACAGAGTATAGTTGAAGTCGTTGATGTAGGCGGAGCCGAGATAAACCTGCAGCGCCTCGAAGATCTTCTCCAGGGCGACGCCGAGTTTCTGCGCCTTAACCCGGTCGATGTCGGCGAAGACGGTGGGCGTGCCGCTGCTGAACTGGGTGAACACGCCGGCCAGGCCGGGCAGCGCGTTGGCAGATGCGGCGATGTCCTGGGCCGCCGCGGCCAGCGCCGTGGCGCCGGCGCCCTGGCGGTCCTCGAGCATCATCTTGAAGCCGCCGGAGTTGCCGATGCCGCTGACCGGGGGCGGCGCCAGCACGATGATGAACGCCTCCTGGATCACCGACAGGCGCTGCCGCAGCGACGCCAGGATGGCGGGGCCGCTCAGCTCAGGGGTCTTCCGGTCCTCAAACGGGCGGAGGCCGGAGAAAATGGTGCCGGCATTGGAGGCATTGGTCAGGCTCGCCCCATCCAGGCCGGCGAACACCACGGCGTTGCGCACGCCGGGCGTTTCCAGGATGATCTTGGTCGCCTGCCGCACCACGGCGTCGGTCCGCGTCAGCGAGGCGCCCGGCGGCAGCTGCATGACGGTGATCAGGTAGCCCTGGTCCAGCTCCGGGATGAACCCGGTCGGCGCGCGGCTGAACTGCCAAGCGGTGAGGCCGATCAGGCCGGCATAGGCCACCAGCACCACGGCGGTCATGCGGATCAGCCGCGCCGCCAGCTGGCCGAACCGCAGGGACAGCCACTCGAAGCCACGGTTGAATGCCGTGAAGAACCCGCCGACCAGCCGAGCCGGCAGGAACCGGCGGCCGGCTGGGGCGTGCGCCTCGTGCGGCTTGAACAGCAGCGCGCACAGCGCCGGACTGAGCGTCAGCGAAACGAAGCAGGAGATGACCGTGGAGGCCGAGATGGTCACCGCGAACTGGCGGAAGAACTGGCCGGAGATGCCGGAGATGAACGCCGACGGGATGAACACCGCGCACAGCGTGAGCGCGATGGCAAGCAGGGCGCCGCCGACCTCGTCCATCGTCCGATGCGCAGCCTCGCGCGGCGACAGGCCGAGGCGGAGGTTGCGTTCCACGTTCTCGACCACGACGATCGCGTCGTCGACGACGATGCCGACCGCGAGCACCAGCCCGAACAGCGACAGGTTGTTCAGCGAGAAGCCCAGCGCCGAGAGGACCGCGAAGGTGCCGATCAGCGAGACCGGGATGGCCACGATCGGGATGATGGAGGCGCGCCAGGTCTGCAGGAACACGATGACGACCACGACGACGAGCGCCACCGCCTCCAGGATGGTGACGACGACCTCATGCACCGACTGGCCGATGAACAGGGTGGTATCGTAGGCGATGTCGTAGCGCATCCCCTGCGGGAACTCGGCGGACACGCCGCGCATCGTCTCGTAGATGTGCTGCGCGGTCGACAGGGCGTTGGAGCCCGGCTGCTGGAACACCAGCAGCGCCGTCGCCCGCAGCGAGTTCAGGTAGCTGTTCGAGCCGTAGTCCTGTGCGCCCAGTTCCACGCGTCCGATGTCGCTCACGCGGGTGACGCGGCCGGCGGAATCGGACTTGATAACGATGTCGGCGAACTGCGACGGCTCGGTCAGCCGGCCCTGGGTCTGCACATTGAGCTGGAACGCGCCGGGCTGCGGCATCGGCGGCTGGCCCAGCACGCCTGACGAGACCTGCACGTTCTGCGCCTGCAGCGCTGCCACGACCTCGCCGGCCGTCAGGTTGTGGGCGGCGACCTTGTCCGGGTCGAGCCAGATACGCATGGAGTAGTCCCGGCCGCCGAAGATCTGCACGTCGCCGACGCCGTCGAGCCGGGACAGCGCGTCCTTCACGTGCAGGGTCGCGTAGTTCGACAAATAGAGCTGATCGCGCGACCCGTCCGGCGACGACAGGTGGATCACCATCAGGATGTCGGGCGAGTTCTTTTTTACCGTCACGCCGAGCCGCTGCACCGCGTCCGGCAGCCGCGGCAGGGCGACGGACACGCGGTTCTGCGTCAGGACCTGGGCGGTATCGAGGTTGGTGCCGAGCTTGAAGGTGACGGAAACGATGAGCTTGCCGTCGCCGGTCGAGTGGCTGCTGAGATACAGCATGTTCTCGACGCCGTTGATCTGCTGCTCCAGCGGCGTGGCGACGGTCTGGCTCAACACCTCGGCGGAGGCGCCGGGATAGGTCGCGGTCACCTGGACCATGGGCGGCGCGATCTCGGGATACTGCGTCACCGGCAGGGTGAAGTAGGCGACCCCGCCGACGATGGTGATGAACAGGGACAGCACCGTCGCGAAGACCGGGTGGTCGATGAAGAAATGGGACAGGCGCATGGCCGGGCCTCCTCAGTCCTGGGACGCGGTGGTTCGCAAGGCGGGGCTCGGCGAGGCGGGGGCGATCGTGCCTGGCTGCGGCGTGACCTTGCTGCCGGGGCGCACCCGCATCAGGCCGTTGATGACGATTTGGTCGGTGGCAGCGATGCCGCTGGTGACCACGCGCAGATGGTCGTCGTCGAGCGCGCCGATCTCGACCGGCTTCGGCGTCACCGTGCCGTCGGCCGCGACCACCATCAGCAGCTTGCGCGACTGGTCGGTCACTAGTGCCGCGTCGGGCACCAGCAGCACCGGGCGCGGCGCCGAAACCGGCAGGCGCAACCGGGCGAACTGGCCCGGCGCAATCAGCAGGTCGGGGTTCGCGAGACTGGCGCGGGCGTGCATCGTGCCGCTGCTGCGGTCGACCGCATTGTCGATGAAGTCCAGCTTGCCCTGACGTGGCCATCCCGTCTCGTCGCTGAGGCTGACCAGCACGGTATGGTCGAGGCCGGGCTGCTTCATCGACAGGAAGCGCTGGTAGGCGAGGTAGTCCGCCTCGCTCATGTCGAAGTCGAGGTAGATCGGGTCTAGCGAGACGATGCTGGTGAGGGGCGTGCTGGCGGTGGCGCCGGGCCCGCCGCTGACCAGGCTGCCGATCGAGACATGGCGCATGCTGACCCGACCGCTGAATGGGGCGGTGATGCGAGTGAACTCGACGTTGAGCTGTGCCGCGTGGATTGCTGCCTTGGCCTGTTCGATCGCGGCCAGGGCGGCGAGCTGGGCCTGCACACGCTGGTCCAGCAGCTCGCGGGAGGCGAAGTTGTCGCGCGTCAGGTCGGTCGTGCGCGCGACCTGCTTGTTCGCCAGGTCCAGCGCGGCCGTAGCCGTCTGGTATTGCGCCACGGCCTGCTGCAGCGCGATGTCATACGGGCGCGGGTCGATGACGAACAGCAGGTCGCCTTTGTGCACGACCTAGCCGTCGGTGAAGTGGATCTCGGTCAAATAGCCGCTGACCTGGGCACGCAGGTCGACCTGGTCCACGGCGGAGAACTGCCCGGTGAAGTCGGTCCAGCGGGCGACGCTGTGCTGCAGCGGCGGGCTGACGGTCACCGTGGGCGGGGGTGGCGGGGCGGCTGCCGCCGGCGTCGCCCGCTGCTGCCGGACGGCCCACATGCCGCCTCCGGAGGCCGCAAGCAGTGCAATCAGCGCGACCGCCGGCCAGGTCCGGTGCCGGCTACGCTGACCGACCGGAGCCGTTGCGGGATTGGCGAGCAGGTGGTCGGCGGACTGCATGGAGCCGGTCATCGTGTCTCCTAGACTGGATTCTCGCCCGAAATCAGCCTGCCCGCGTGTCGATGCGGTCGGCGGCTTGCGCGGATACGCTGGATGGGGAGCCAAAGCGGGTCACTTGTGTTTTTCGACCGCGGGACCATTTTCATCATGACGATCGTCATTGTCCCATAGCACAATGATGTCCGTCATCGAGAAAGACAAGGGGGCGGGGCAACGTTATGGGCGTACCAAGGGATCAGGCGCTGCGGAATCGGCAGTCCATCATCGACACGGCGTCGCGCGTGTTTCGCGAGCGCGGCGTCGACGGCGTCGGGGTCGCCGACCTGATGCGGGAGGCCGGGTTCACCCACGGCGGTTTCTACAACCACTTCAAGTCCAAGGACGCCCTGGCCGCCGAGGCCTGCGCCGCGGTGCTCTCCCGAGCTATTGAAGGTATGGCGAGGGTGATCGAGGCCGATGCCGAGGGCCGGAAGGGATCGTTCAACGCCATGCTGGAGACCTATCTGTCACCAACGCACCGCGACGATCCCGGTCAGGGCTGCCCGATCCCGACGCTAGCGGCCGATGCGTCGCGACAGGGTGAGCAGATGCAGGCCGCCTACGCGGAGGGCATCGAGATGTTCATCCAGACCATGTCGTCCTACTTCGCCGGAGGTGGAGAGAACCCCGAATCGTCTGAGGCGCCGCGCGCCAGCGCAATCGGACTGCTGACGCAGTTGGTTGGAACGCTCGTGCTGGCACGGGGGGTTGGGGCGGCCAATCCTGGGCTGTCGGAGGAGATCCTGGCGGTCGGCAGGTCGCGCCTGCCCGGCTGAGCTGCCTGCCATGTAAGCGGAAGAGGGCATCGCAGACGCATCCCTCCTCGGCAACGGCCAATCCTTCTCAGCTATTCGGCTGCTCGGGCCTTGCGCTGGCGCTGGTCGGCCTCGAACAGGCCAGATAGCTCGTCCGCCGACTGCTTGGCGCTCTGGATGAGCTGCCGCTCGTCCTCGAAGAAGGCGTGGCTGTCGACCAGGTTCTGTTCGTCGTAGTTCTGGAAGAACGCCACCGCGCTGCGCGCCTCGGCCGGCGGCACGCCCAGGTCCTCCAGGGCCATCTCGCTCAGGCGCAGGCTGGAATGGAAGGTTTCGCGCACCAGCCGGGTGATGCCGCGGTCCATCAGCAGGTGGGCGTGCCGCCGGTTGCGGGCGCGGGCGAGCACGCGGAGGTTGGGGAAGGTGCGCCGGGCGACCTCGACGACTTGCAGCGTCTGCTCCATGTCGTCCAGCGCCACCACCAGCAGGCGGGCGTGCTCGGCACCGGCCGCGCGCAGCAGGTCGGGGCGCGACGGGTTGCCGTAATAAACCTTGCTGCCGAACCGGCGGATCACCTCGACCTGCTCGGTGTCCTGCTCGAGCGCCGTGAAGGCGATGCCGCGCATGCGCAAGACGCGGCCGACGATCTGCCCGACCCGGCCGAAGCCGCAGATGATGACCGGTGCGTCATCGTCCTGGATCGCGTCATAGGCGGGTTTTGCGGTCTTCCCGAGCCGCGGGACGACGAAACGCTCCGAGGCTGCGAAGATCAGCGGCGTCGCGGCCATGGAGAGCGCGATGGCGAGCGTCGCCCGGTCGAACATCGCTTGGGTGAGCGCCCCGGCCGTGATCGCCGCCGAGAACAGCACGAAACTGAACTCGCTGCCTTGGGGCAGGGCCAGCGCGAAACGCGCCGCCGCCCGGTTGGACTGCCCGCCCAGGCGGCCGAGCCCGAACGCCACGACCGTTTTGGCGAGCATCAGCCCGGGCACCACGGCGGCGAAGAACCCGGGCTCCTGGACGGCGAGGCCGAGGTTTGCGGACATGCCGACCGAGAGGAAAAAGAAGCCGAGCAGCAGGCCCTCGAACGGCTCCACGTCGGCCTGCACCTCGTGCCGGTATTCGGAGTCGGATAGCAGCACGCCGCCGATGAACGCGCCCAGCGACATCGACAGCCCGGCCGCGTTCGCCAGCGCGGCCGAGCCCGCGACCACGAACAGCGCCAGGGCCGTGAACACCTCGGGCGTGCGCGCGCCGCCGATCGCGCGGAACGCGGGCCGGATCAGGAAACGGCCGCCGACCAGGATGGCGAGGATGGCGCCGGCCGCCCGGCCCAGCGCCAGCCATGACACGTGCTCAGGGGCGGCGGCGCCGGCGGCAAACAGCGGAACGGCTGCGACCAGCGGGATGAAAGCGAGGTCCTGGAACAGCAGCACGGCGAAGGTGTCCCGGCCTGAGGCGGTGCCGAGCAGGTCGCGCTCGGCCAGCAGCGGCAGGACGATGGCCGTCGAGGATAGGGCCAGTCCCGCGCCCACGACCGCTGCCGCCGGCCAGGGCAGGCCGAAAACATGGCCGGCGACGGCCAGCGCCGCGGTGGTGACGACGACTTGAGCCGGCCCGAGGATGAACACGGCGCGCCGCATAACCCACAAGCGTTGCGGGCGCACCTCGAGGCCGATCAGGAACAGCAGCATAACCACGCCCAGTTCGGAAACGCTGGCGATCTCGCCGACGTCGGTGATCAGCCGCAGGCCGGAGGGGCCGATCAGGGCGCCGCCCGCGAGGTAGCCGAGCACGCTGCCCAGCCCGAGGCGGCGCGACAGCGGCACCAGGAGCACGGCAGTCGCCAGCAGGATCGCAAGCGTGGGGAGCATGAACGATCCAATCGTGCAACGCGGAGGGGGTCACCGCAGGCTAATGCAAATGCGTGGAGAACAGCAGGCTTGGAGACGAGAGCAACGAAACACCATCAGGCCCGTTTTGCATGCCTTCATTCGCAAAGGCAGAGCATGAGCACGAACGACAAGATCCCGGTTTCCCGCCGTCAGATGGTCGGCAGCGCCGGCATCGGCCTTGCGGTTGCAGCGGCGGTGCCGGCCTTGGCCCAAGGAGCGACGGCGCCTGGTCCTGCGCCGCTGCAGGATCCCGCTGCAAAATATCCGCGGCCGCCCTACAAGCGGCAGTCGCAGCCCTGGCCCGGCCTTGCCAGCAAGATGGACCCAAAGCCGGATCACGGCGAAACCAGCTACCGCGGCTCGGGCCGGCTGGCCGGGCGGAAGGCGCTGATCACGGGAGGCGACTCCGGGATGGGCCGGGCGGCCGCCATCGCCTATGCGCGCGAAGGCGCGGACGTCGCCATCAACTACCACCCGGACGAGGAGCCGGACGCGCGCGAGGTGATCGCGCTGATCAAGGCCGAGGGCAGGATCGGGCTGGCAATTCCCGGCGACCTCCGCGACGAGGCGTTCTGCCAGCGTCTGGTGGATGAAGCGGTGCGCGGCCTGGGCGGCCTCGACATCGTGGTCAGCAACGCCGGGCGGCAGCAAGCCCATGCGTCGATCCTCGACATCTCGACCGAGCAGTTCGACTGGACGATGAAAACCAACATCTACGCCCCGTTCTGGATCATCAAGGCGGCCCTGCCGCACTTGCCGCCCGGTTCGGCGATCATCGGCAGCACGTCGGAGCAGGCCACCGATCCGACGCCCGACCTGTATGACTACGCGCAGACCAAGGCGGCGACGACGAACTACGTGCGGTCGCTGGCGAAGCAGCTTGCCCCCAAGGGCATCCGGGTGAACGGCGTGGCGCCCGGCCCGATCTGGACGCCGCTGCAGGTCAGCGGCGGCGCGACGCAGGAGAAGCTGGAGAAGTTCGGCAGCCAGACCCCGCTCGGCCGCGCCGGGCAGCCTGCCGAGCTCGCCTCGATCTACGTGCAGCTTGCGGCGGCCGATGCGAGTTACGCCACCGGGCAGGTGTATGGCTCCTCCGGAGGCGCCGGCATGCCTTGAGCGGCGGCGCGGAGAACGCGTATCCCGGCTAGGCGGTCACGCAGGCAGGGTTGGCAGGAAGAAAGGCGTCGCTGGCGGGGATGCTGCCGATTGGGGCAAGGTAGTCCCAGGGCGCCTTGCTCTCGTTCGGCGCCTTGACCCGATACAGCGTGAGGTCACGCAGCACGCGGCCGTCGGCGCGAATGGTCGTGGCTTCGCCGAAATAGGCGACGGGCAGCGCGCGCATGGCGCGGTTCACCGCAACGGCGTCGCGTGTGCTGGCCTGGGCCATGCCTTTCAGGAAGTGCGTCGTCGCGGCGTAGATGTTCGCCTGGTTCTGCGTCGGCATGGCGCGGCGCTCGGCGAAGAAGCGCTTGGCGAAGCTGCGGGTGCCCTCCGACCGGTCCCAGTAGTAGCTGGTGGGAAAGCGCAAGCCCTGCGCGACTTCGAGGCCGAGAGCGTCGATGTCGGTGATGTAGACCAGGAACCCGGCGACGGTTTGGCCGCTCTTGCCCTGCAGGCCGAACTCGGCGAGCTGCTTGATGAGGTTCACCTGGTCGCCGCCGACGCTCGCGAGGCCGATGACCTTCGCGCCGGAGGTCTGCGCCTGGACGATCTGCGACGAAAAATCCGTGTTGCCGAGGGGGAACTTGGCGGTCCCCGCGACGGCGCCGCCATTCGCCTCGATGACTTTGGTGGCTTCGGCCTGCAGCGCCGCGCCGAAGCTGAAGTCAACGCTGATGAAGAACCAAGACGTGCCGCCGGCCTTGGTGATGACCTGGCTCGAGCCCGCGGCCATCGCGTGGGTGTCGTCGGCCCAGTGGCTGCTGATCGGAGCGCAGGTCTTGGAGGTGAACTCGGTGACCGCGGCGGCGGTGATCAGGACAGTGCGGGACTTATCGCGCGCGACCTGCTGGACGGCGGCGGCCACGGGCGTGACCGGGAGGTCGGTGATCGCGTCGACGCCCTCGTCGTACCATTGCCGCGCGATGGCCCCGGCGACATCGGGCTTATTCTGGGTGTCGGCGTGGATGATCTCGATCGGCTGGCCGAGCACGCTGGAGCCGAAATCGGCGGCGGCCATGCGGGCGGCGGCGATGGACCCGGCGCCGCCGCTGCTGGCATACGGCCCGGCCTCGTCGGTGAGGACGCCGATGCGGACAGCGCCAGACTGGGCGCAGGCGAGGCGGCGGCCAGCCGCGGCGAGCACGGCGGCGCCGAGCACCGTGCGACGTGCCAGTTTCAGCGCCATCCCCGTCTCCTCCGTCCCGTTCGCGGCACGATAGGAGTTGACGGGCCTATGCGCCAGGGTCGAGGCGGGTGTGAGTTCTACCTTGTGGTCGCTGGAGAATTTAGTGGATCGGCCGAGCCTATAAGCCTCATGCCCAATCGCAACCTCAATCCTCACGAGATGGCGAAGGCGAACACGCTTTTGCAGGATATACGCTGCCGTTTGCAGGAGCTGGCGGACGGCGATCCCGCTGCATTGTTTGCCTACAGGCGTAAGGTGGCCAAGGAACTTATCCATGACGAGCGGGGCAAACCCGCTGATCGAAACAAGTTTAAGGTATGCTGACCAAATGCTCCTTTGCAGCGGTAACGGCAGCAGGCGACTCCCGCGCGCAATTTCCGCGCTTTTCAGCCGAGAACCTTGAGGCCAATGCGCGGCTCGTTGCCAAGGTCGAAGAATTCGCCGCACATCTTGGCGCAACGCCGGCGCAGCTTGCGCTGGCATGGCTGCTTGCTCGTGCCGGCGAACTCGGCGTAACGGCCGTGCCGATCCCCCCTGGAAGGTCCACGTGCTGACCGGCCCGGCGCTGAAAGCGTTGTCGGAGGCCATCATTGCCGTTTTCGACGACCCGGCCGCGTCGGAGCAGCACGTCGCGGACTTCAACTCCTACCCGGACGAATGGGTGTCGCCTTACATCGACCGGCGGCGCCAGGTGGGATGGGACTTGTATGGGCTGCTGGGCATCAAGAAAGGCGACGCGGCGCGCATGCACGAACAGGTGCGGCGCAACTACCAGTTCTTCGGCGCGCCGGTCGGGCTGATCTTCGTCATCGACCGGGTCATGGCCCGCGGCGGCATCCTCGACTATGGCATGTTCATGCAGAACGTGATGCTGGCGGCCAAGGCGCGCGGCCTCGACACCTGCCCCCAGGCGGCATTCAGCACCTATCACCGGGTCATCACCGCCCAGTTGGGTATTTCACCTGACCAGATGGTGCTGTGCGGCATGTCGCTGGGCCACGCCGACCCGGACGCGATTGAGAACACCCTCCAAACGAAGCGCGAGCCGGCCTCGGCGTTCGCCGTGTTCCACGACGCGGCACAAGTCCAGTCAGCAATGTGACCAGCCGGTCAGGCCATGCTACGGCTGCGGCACGAGCATACTAGGAGCACATCGTTGGCCCGTTGGAAGAACAGCCTGCAAACCAGCGACGAGATCCAGAAGCTGAAACGGGATGCGGTGCTGCGGGAAGCCGGCCGGGCGTTCAGCAAGCAGGGCTACCATAACACCTCACTGGACGACGTGGCCAAGGCGCTCGGCATCTCCAAGGGCACGCTGTACAACTACGTCCGCGACAAGCAGGAAATCCTGTACGCCTTCCACCAGCTCGCCTACGACCTATCGGACCGCGCGTTTGACTATGGCCGCGCCCGGGGTGGCAGCGGTGCGGACCTGCTGCGCAATACCCTGGTCCACTACATCGAGCTTCTGACGAACGAGTTGGGGGCGTGCGGGGCACTGATCGAGGTGGACGCGCTGCGGCCGGAGGACCGTGCGAAGGCGGCCGAGCGGCGGGATGCGTTCGAGAAGGCATTGATCGCCATCGTCGCGGGCGGTATCCACGACGGCTCCATCCGCGCAGTCGACCCCAAGCTGGCGGTGTTCACCTTCATGGGGGCGATCAACTGGTTGCCGCGCTGGTATGTCCCGAGCGGTCGCCCACCTGGCGAGGCATTGGCCGAGCAGATGGCCGACCTGCTCCTGTTTGGCCTGACAACGCAAGCGCCACGCCCGCCCAAAGTCGCCCGTGCTGCCTCTGCCGGTGCGGCTACTGCTTGAGGAAGGCGGCTACGGCGCGCCGGAAACCCTCCGTCTGCGTGCAGGCAATCAGGCCCCGCCCTTCGCCCTCCAGCTGTTCGGCGAGCGGGGTCGTGGGCGCTTGGCGAACCAGCCGCTTGGTGTTCGACACAGCGAGCTGGGGCAAGCGGCAGATGCGCGCGGCGATCCGGTCCAGCTCCTCGTCCAGCCCTGCGGCGGGCACGACCACGTTCACCAGGCCGAAGCGCTGCGCTTCTGCCGCCGTGAGGCGGTCCCTCAACAGGTAAAGCTCCAGCGCACCGCGCACTCCGGCAGCCCGCACCGTGCCCACCGTGCCGCCGCATTCGGGGGACACGCCCAAGGACAAGTAGGACGGCACGAAGACGGCGTCCTCCGTCGCCACGCACAGGTCGCCCATGGACGCGAGCGACAGCCCGGCGCCGGCGGCAACCCCGTGCACGGCCGTGACCACCACCTGTCTCATGCGGGCCAGCGTCGCAAGGAAGGCGTGCATGTCGTCCAGCATGGCGGCGATGAAGCGCGGGATGTCGTCGCCCTGCATCGCGATTGCCCCGATGTCGCCGCCGCCGCAGAAGCCGCGGCCCGCGCCGCGGATCACCATCACGCGCAGATCGTCGCGGTTTTCCACGAGCAGCGCGTGGGCGTGCAGCTCGCGCGCCACATCGGGGGTGATGGCGTTGTAGCTTCCGGGCCGGTTGATGGTCAGCGTCGCGACCTGGCCGGAGATCTCGATGTCGACCGTGGGCTGGGTGTAGGACATGCTCACTCCTTTGGGTGCGTACCGGCGCGCGGATCGGTCGCGACGTGTTGCGGCCCGCCGCCATCGAGCTCACCGCAGGCCGCCGCGTCCCCTCCAAGCACCTGCCGCGTGTGCTCGCCCAGCGCCGGCGCTCCCCTGCGCAGGCTGGTGCTGTATCGGCTGAACTTGACGGGCTGGCGGACGAACCAAGTCCCGTCTCCCTCGGGCTGGCGGGAGAGCAACCCGCGCGCCAGAAATGCGGGTCCGCTATGGTGCCGGCGATGTCGTGCACGGGCGACCAAGGGATGCCGGCTGCATCGAGCCGGGCGGCCCAGGCTGCGAGGGTGTCGGCGGCCAGAACAGCAGCGATCCGCCCTCGCAGCTCCGCCGAGCGGGCGATCCGGTGCCGCGCCTGCAGCCCGGCCGCATCCGGCAGGCCCAGCAAGCGGCACAGCGCCTGCCAGAAATGGTCCTCGTGTGCGATGCTGAGAGACAGCATGCCGCCACCCTGGCACGCGAACAGGCCGTAGGCGGGTTCGGCGCGCATCCATCACGCCGGAGCGGAAACCTTCCAGAACCACGTCGGCGGTGCGCGCCAGTGCCTCGAACTGCTCCTTGCCGTTATCGGACTTGAGGTCGATGCAGACGCTGCGCTTGTTGCGCGCCATGGCTTGAAACACCGGGGGGAAAGCACGGGCAGGGCCGCCGCCGCCGGGCCGCTCAACCAGGATCACATCCACGCCGAGGTCGGCCAGCAGCATGCCCGCGAATGGGCCGGGCAGCTGCTCGGCCAGAGATAGGACACACATACCGTCAAACACCCCGGCGGTGGGCGAGGAAGATGGGGCTGCCATGCCGTGGTCATTACCCGCCATAATGCCATTGGCCAGAAGGTGACCGTGGAGTCAAATAAACTGCATAATTGTTCTTTTTCTTTGACTTATTGATCAGGGCGCATGTGGTTCAGATCGTCCAGCGACGAGAAGCGGGGCCAGCGGTCGGCACCGATGTGTGAGGATCCCGTGCGAATCCTTGCCGTAGTCCTGGTCGGGTCCATCTCGATGCCCGTGGCCGCCGACTTCGCCGCGATCGTCTCCGGCATCATCGCCAGGAACAGGCCGCTGCCGCATCTGGGCTCCAGCACGCTGCCACCTGCGAAGCCCATGCGCGCCAGCGCGGACCACACCGCCCGCACCATGAACTCCGGCGTGTAGTGAGCATACTGCGTCGACCGCGCGAGCGCGGCCATTTCGGCGGGTGGCACCAGCTGCTCCAGCTCCTTGCCGACATCCTCCCAGCCGGCGCGGAACGCCTCGCCCGCGCGGCGGAATAGGGTATTCGCCTCGATCTCCCGCAGCAGGCGGATGGCTGCAACGTTGTCGGCGGCACGGGCCTTCCAGCCCTTCGCCAGAGTTCGGCAAGGCTAACCGGCATATGCAGCACTGCGGTTACGACTGCTGGCAGGATGGGCCACTCTGCGTTGCAGCCAAGCTGTGGTCGGGGCTAGGCTCCAACCAACAGCCAAAAACGGCAACCGGGAGGAAAACATGAGCCATTCTCTGCATGGCAGGCGAGATTTGCTGGCCGGAGCGGCTGCCATCGCCGTTGGCGCGTCGATCAGCACGGCGGCGCGGCCTGTCGCTGCCCAGAGTACCGTCCGCTACTCCGTCGGGACCGAAGCACCGAAGTTCCGCGCGCCCGCGGATGCCACCGACTGCCACTTCCATATCTACGACAGCCGTTTTCCGCCAGCGCCGGGTGGCCTGCCGGCGCCAGATGCCTCGCCAGCCGACTACCGCGCGCTGCAAGCACGCCTTGGCACCACACGCGGCATCGTCATCCAGCCGTCGCTGTATGGTGTCGACAATCGCCCGACGCTCGAAGGCATGGCGGCGCTCGGCCCGAACTTCCATGGCGTCGCGGTCGTGAACACCTCCGTTACAGATGCCGAGCTGCAGCGCTTGCACGGCCTTGGCATACGCGGGATCCGGTTCAACCTGGCGCAGGCCGGCGCCACCACGCTCGAGATGCTGGAGCCGCTGTCGCAGCGCGTCGATGCGCTGGGCTGGCACTGCCAGATCAACATGCCCGGCGACAAGATCGTGGCGGCAGCCGACACTTTCCTGCGCGTCCGTGGCAAGCTGGTGTTCGACCATCTGGCGCATTGCCCACAGCCGGCAGGTGTGGAGAGCGAAACTTTCAAGCTGATCCGCCGGCTTCTCGACAAGGGGAATACCTGGGTCAAGCTGTCCGGTGCCTATGCCGACACCAAGGTCGGACCGCCGAGCTACTCCGACAGCAGCGCTGTGGCCCGTGCCCTCGCCGCTGCCGCGCCAACCCGCATGGTCTGGGGCAGCGACTGGCCGCACCCGACCGAGAAGCTGGACAACAAGCCGGACGACGCGGTGCTATTCGACCTGCTCACGGTCTGGGTGCCGGACGAGGCCGCGCGCAAGCGGGTGCTGGTGGACAATCCTGCGGAACTCTATGGTTTCCCGAAGGCCTGACGCCAGCCGGCGTGGTGATCGATGCGCAAAGCATCAACAACGTTCCCACAAACCCTGGTATACTCCGTCCACGTGAGAACCCGAAAACTTCGCATCCCCGGAACGCCGCTCATATAAGGATCGACTCGCCAGCCGATTTTCGGGTTCTCACGTGGACAGAGTATATCTTCACCACAGATAGGCGTTGTTGCATGGAGCGGGCAGCTGGTGCTGGGACCGGGGCACTGTAGGAGAGCAGCCCTCACCTGATCCTTGGATGTCCAGCGTGCCGTTCAAAGCCAATGCTGACCGTCGCCATCACATCCCCAAGCCAAGTCCGAGAGCATTCAAAGTCGTGGGGTGCTGATGGGATTGGTTTGGGGTTCGGGCTCACGGGAAGAGGGAGGCTGGTGCCGAAGCTGGTATGGCGGGTGAAGCTGACCGCGTTCGTGAGAGTGCCGTCAACGAGATCGTGGCCAAGCGCATGAACAAGAAGCAGCAGATGCGCTGGAACCGGACCACTGTGCAGCCCTTCCTCGACGTGCGCACGGCGGTGCGGAACGACACGCTCGAGAAAGCTTTCCGCCACCGCTATCCGGGCTTCCGGCCCGCCAACGATGACCAGGGGCTGCCAGCAGCAGTCTGATTATTTCCTACCCCTCACGATTTTGAATGCTCTCTCGTTCATGGAGCACGCCCTGAAACGGCCGGGAAACGCCTGAGCACTGCAACCAAACGAACCAACCAGAGCCTATGTGCCTATGACTTGCACCTGGACCTTGGGCACCCTGCCACGATGTTCTAGTGTTACAATGCTGAAAGGAATGGGGAAAACGAATGGGCACGCTCGATGGCAAAATCGCGATCATAACAGGCGGCACCAGCGGTATCGGTGCGCGCACGGTTGAGCTGTTCGTGGAGGAAGGCGCAACGGTGGTCATCGCTGGCCGCCGTCATGACGCCGGCCAAGCGCTAGCCCGGAGGCTGGGCGAGGCAGCCAGCTTCATACAAACCGACGTTACGAAGGAAGCCGACGTGAAAGCGTTGATCGACGGCACGCTGGCGCGGTGGGGCCGGCTGGACTGCCTGTTCAACAATGCCGGTCGTGGTATCCCGCACCGCCCGATAGCCGATCTCGACATTGCGGAATATGACGCGCTCATGGCGGTGCTGGTGCGCGGTGTGGTGCTGGGTATGAAGTATGCCGCGCCCGCGATGCTTCGACAGGGCTCTGGGAGCATTATCAACACCGGCAGCGTTGCCGCCCATCGGTCAGGTTACGGCTCACAGACGTACTCGGCTGCCAAGGCTGCAGTGGTGCACTTGACGCACTGCGTGGCCGCTGAACTCGGCGAGAGCGGCATCCGGGTGAACAGTATCTCGCCCGGCGCTATTGTCACAGGCATCTTCGGCAAGGGGGCTGGGATGGACAGCGACGCCGCCGATCGCCACACGGCCGCAGTCGCAGAACGTTTTGCGAAGGCGCAGCCGATCCCGCGCGCGGGTCTCCCCGACGACATCGCGCGCGCCGCGTTATACCTCGCCAGCGACGCATCGAGCTTCGTCAACGGACACGACATTGTCGTGGACGGTGGGCTCATCACCGGCACTCGATACTCTGCTGGCACGGCATCGCGCCGCGAGCTGGTAGAAGCGTTGCAAGATGAGGCGCGCGGGTGAACGGCGTTAAAAGGATTGTTGGCCGGACGCTCGCTAAGCTGCCCCTTGTCCATCACATATCACGATAAATCGTGACCGGCAGGCGCACCTGGCAGAAGCTGCGATCGCTTACGATCTGCTTCTGTAATCGGGGCATAACCCCGGGGAGCTCTGGTTTTTCGGCTTGTCAGAGAGGGGCGAGTACGATTCGCTCGTTGCATGTCGGCGCCCGCCAGTTTGTCCGATCTGCCCCGTGCCGAGCTGGAAGCTCTGCTTGTGGAGCTGCTGGGCGAATTGGCTGATCTGAAGCGGCTCGTGGGGGCGCAGCGCGACGAATCTGGTGCTGACCGCACGGGTAGTGCGTTATCGACGTGAGCGTTGGCTGACGCCGGAGGGCGAGACGATCGTGGCGCCGCTGCCAGAGGGCATACGCGGCCATTTCGGACCGGAGCTGCGGCGTTTCGTGCTGATGCAGCATCATCAAGGCCCGGTGACGGTTGAGCGTTTGGTGACGCTGCTGCAGGCGATCGGCGTCAGCATTTCCAAGCGCCAGGTCATGCGCCTGCTCATCGGCCAGCAAGACGATTTCCTGACCGAAACGCGCGAGGTGCTGCGCGCGGGGCTCCAAACGGCGGACTGGATCAGTGTGGACCCGCGCAAATCGCGTGCGATTTCGCTGACACCGGCGCGCGCCATTGCGGCGCCAACGCGGTGTGCACGCAGATCGGCAACGACGCATTCGCTTGGTTCGGCACGACGAACAGCAAGAGTCGTCTGAACTTCCTCGACCTGCTGCGCGCCGTCACACCGACTTTGCGATCAACGACGCGGCCCTGGGCTATATGCGTGAGCATGCCCTGGCCGGAACGCTTGTTCATCGACTGGCCACGCACGAGCAGCGGTGGTTTGCCGACAAGACTGCTTGGATGGGCCATCTTGAGCAGCTCGGCCTGACTACAGCCTGACTGGGCTGCAGGTGACGCCAAACCCGGTGCGCGTCGCAACCGAGGGCGCGCTGTGGGGCGCTGTGAGCGCACACGGGTTCCTGTGCGAGGCGGTCGTGCTCAGCGACGATGCCGGGCAGTTCAACGTCGGCCAGCACGCTTTGTGCTGAATCCACGCCGAGCGCCTGGTGCACAAGCTGGAACCGTTCACCGACCAGCAGCGTGCCGCCCAGCACCACATCCGCGGGCTGATCTGGTGGGTTTATGCCGACCTGAAGGCCTGCAGGCTTGATCCGACTCCTCGCCGGCGCAGTGAGTTGCGCACGCGCTTCGACCGGATCTTTCAGCGCCGCAGCGACTTTGCCACGCTCGATCGTCTGCTCAAGCGGCTGCATGCCAACACAGCCGAGCTGCTGACGGTGCTCGACCGCCCTGAAATCCCGCTGCACACCAACCGTTTAGAAAACGACAGCCGCTGCCAGGTGACCAAGCGTCAGGTCAGCGGCGGAACCCACAGCGACATCGGCCGCGACTGTCGCGACGCCTTCCTCGGGCTCGCCAAAACTTGCCGGAAGCTCGGCATCGCTTTTTGGGACTACCTGGGTGCCAGGCTTGGTGCCTCCGCCGCTCCCGTTGTCCTGTCTCTACCCCCACCTCATCCGATGCCGCAGCCAACCCGCCTGAAACCATACCCGCCCGGGGTTATGCCCCGATTACAATTGGGTTTTAGGTGTGACTGCTACATAATACCGGATCGCCGTGCCAGTTGAACGCTGCCTGGAGCACAAGGTGGAGTTCGCTTAAATTCCAGGTCCAGGGCACGACAAGGCGGCGCCAAACCGCAGGCTCGATCCCCGCCAATGCAACGCGGATCTGGAGTGCGTTCAGGTCCTGGTCGGGCACGTGTGACATTGCGTCGCGCCGAGGTCGCAGGGTCATCACGATAGCGCCGGACCGCAGCCGAGGGTTACGCCTGGCGTCGAGGTCTTCGTCGCGCGCGCAACCAGAAACTGGCCGGGCGTCAAGCGGGATCGAGCGCCGCGGTCTCGCGTGAAGGCACGGTGCAGCGCCAAATGGCCGAACACACGCCTGGACGCACGCAGAACTTCTTGCGGGTTTGCAATGTTCTTGCGGCATTTCACGAAACCGTGATTAATGGGTTAACAGAACGAAAGGTGCTCGA
>JAABUM010001926.1_pt1 | contig 29440 bp, 26 predicted proteins | sample 5559161 | NCBI WGS metagenome assembly JAABUM01 (sample SAMN10711868, study PRJNA513369) | rock metagenome | isolation source: Antarctica rocks | place: Antarctica: Victoria Land, Siegfried Peak nord
TTCAGCTTTCCGATCCATGATCTCTGGGAACCTGCGCTCGATCGATGCCCCTGTCTGCCCCACCGCTCAACGATGCACGGGCGTATGCCCAGGTCGGACGGCGATACGGCGCTGCCATTCGCACCGGGAAGAGTCCCCGCCGCGACGAGCCCGCCTTCGTTCGTTCGGCAGCGGCAATGGCGTACACCGTAGCGCCCCCGCCCGATCGGGCGGGGGCGCTGCGCTTCCCATCGGGCGGGCAGAAACTACTTGACGTGCAGGCCGCGCGCACTGTAGTTGCGCTGGTACCACTCTTGGAACTCGCCGGACTTGATCGCGCGCCACCACCCCTCGTTGGCCGCGTACCAGTCGATCGTCTCCGCGAGCATGATGCTGAAGTCGTGGCGTGGCTCCCAGCCGAGCGCCTCCGCCTTGCTCGTGTCGAGCGCGTAGCGGCGGTCGTGGCCGGGGCGATCGCCGACGTGTTGCATCAGGTCGTGCGACTTGCCGAGGCGGTCGAGGATCATCGTCGCCACGTCGAGGTTGACCTGCTCGTTGCCGCCGCCGATGTTGTACGCCTCGCCCCGCACGCCCCGGTGCAGGACGATGTCGACGCCGGCGGCGTGGTCGCGCGCGTAGAGCCAGTCGCGTTGCTGCTGGCCGTCGCCGTAGATCGGCAGCGGCTGCCCCTCGATCGCGTTGGTGATCATCAGCGGGATGAACTTCTCCGGGTACTGGTACGGGCCGAAAGTGTTGGAACCGCGCGTGATCACGCAGTCGAGGCCGTGCGTCTCGACATAGGCGTTGACCATCATCTCGCCGCCCGCTTTCGCGGCCGAGTACGGGTTGCGCGGGCGGAGGCGGTCCCCCTCGCGCGACTCGCCCCCCTCCGGGAAGTGGCCGTAGACCTCGTCGGTGCTGATCTGGAGGAAGCGCTTGACGCCGTGCTTGCGCGCCGCTTCCAGCAGCACGAAGACGCCGTGGACATCGGTGCGGATGAAGCCGCCCGGATCGTGCAGCGAGCGATCGACGTGACTATCGGCGGCGAAGTTGACGACCGCATCGCAGCCGGCCATCGCCCGCTCCATCGCGTCTGGGTCGGCGATGTCCGCCTCCACGAACGAGTAGCGCGGATCTGCCGCGATGTCGGCGAGGTTGGCGAGGTTGCCCGCATAGGTCAGCTTGTCGACGACGACGACTTCGTAGCTCGGGTGCTGCTCCAATAGGAGGTGCACGTAATTGGAGCCGATGAAGCCCGCGCCACCGGTCACCATCACGCGCGAAAAGGTCATCTCGCCAGCCACACGCCTATCCTTCCTTCAAACATTCGCCCGGCCCGTTCGGCACCGCGTCCGCAGCGTTCCGGCGACCGCGCGGCAGCCCGCGTCTTCAGCTTTTCTGACGCGGACGATGATACCACCCCGCGCACGGAATCCCCACATCAGCGCCCCGTCACAGAACGTGCGCGGCGGCGGCTGGTCGCGCGCGGGGGCAGCACCGGATCGTCTGCTACCATACCTGGGGCGGATGGTTGACCATGGCAGAGGGCGGCAGCGTGGGGCTGGCGGGCAGCGTGAGTAGCGGGACGAGGTGGGGCAGCGTGGGCGTGCTGCTGCTGGTGTTCCTGGCGCTCTGCGCGTGCGACGGCGCAGCCCCGACCGTCACGATACCGCGACCGCAAAGCACCGCGCCGCAATTCGGGCCGCCCGCCGCGATGCCCACCAGCACGCCACGCGCCGGGGGCCGGGTGACGATCGGCATCGTCGGCGACCTCCACGCGGTCGACCCGGCCTTCGCCACGAATGGCCTCGTCGCAGCCCTCCTCCGCCCGGTCGTCGAGGGGTTGTTCGACTTCGATGCGAACGGGCAGCCACACCCCTGGCTCGCCGAAGCGGTGCCGACGCGCAACCAGGGGGTCTCGAACGACGGCACGACCGTGATCATCCGTCTGCGCCAGGGGATCGCCTGGGAGGATGGAAGGGCCTTCACCGCCGCCGATGTCCTCTTCACCCTGGCGGCGGCGCGCGACCCGGCCAACGCCTTCGCGCCGGACCTCGTCGCCGCCTACGCGACGATCCGCACCGCCGACGCGCTCGACCCCTACACCGTTCGCCTCACCCTCGTCGTGCCGGGCGACGAGTACCTCCGCGCCTTCACGCCGCTCTTCCCGGCGCATCTCTTCAACGGTCACACCAACCTCGCGAGTAGCCCCTACGCGCGCGCGCCATTCGGCACCGGCCCCTTCCGTCTGGCGGACTGGATACCAGGCGAGTCGCTGTTGCTGACGCGCAGCGCCAGCTATCGGCGCACCGATCGCCCGTATCTCGACACGATCCTTTTCCTGGCCTTCCCCGATCAGGCGGCGGCGGAAAACGCGCTCCGCGCGGGCCGACTCGATCTCATCCTCACCCCCGACGCCACCACATTCCTCGCCCCGGCGGGTCGCGCCACGGTCCTCCAGGGGCTCAGCCCGATGCGCGGCGCCCCACCGACCTGGAATGCCGCCGACTGGTGGCGACAGGACGCGCGCTGACGGTGCGGCGGTATCGACACCGGGGCGGGGACACTCCGCCCCCGCCCCACCCCACCGCCGACTGCCGACTGCCTCCTGCCGCCGTTCCCCTACCTCGCTACCCGCGCGCCCGCCACGATCCCTTCCAGCAACTGCGGTGGCACCTTCTGGTAATGGTCGAAGATCATCTCGAACGTACCCTGCCCCTGCGTCAGCTGACGCAGCTCGGTGGCGTAGCGCTGAATCTCCGCCAGCGGGACGCAGGCTTCGATCGTCGTCTCGCCGCTCGCGCCGGGATTCGCGGCGGTGACGTGGGCGCGCTTGGCGTTCAGATCGCCGATGATATCGCCGGTATAATCGGTCGGCACGGTGATCCGTAGCGCCATCAGCGGTTCCAGCAGGGTCGGGTGCGCCCGTTGCATCGCCTCTTTGAACGCCTGCGACGATGCGATCTTGAAGGCCATCTCGTTCGAGTCCACGGTGTGATAGGCCCCATCGATCAGCGTCACCTTGACGTTGACGACCGGGAAACCGGCCACCGGACCGTGATCGAGCGCCTCGCGCACCCCCTTCTCCACGCCGGGGATGTACTGGCGCGGCACCGTGCCGCCGACGATCGCCTCGGCGAAGAGGAAGTCCTGCTCGGGCAGCGGATCCATGTCGATCACCACCTCGCCGAACTGCCCGGAGCCGCCGGTCTGCTTCTTGTGGCGGTACTTCACCCCGTGCGCCGCCGTCGCGATCGTCTCCCGGTAGGGGATACGCGGCAGATGCACATCGACATGCACGCCCGATTTGCGCGCCAGTCGCTCGGTCGCGACCTGGATGTGCGACTCCCCGAGGCCGGAGAGGAGGAGTTCGCCGCTGGCCGGATCGCGGCTGATCAGCAGCGTCGGGTCTTCCTGCGCCAGTTGCGCCAGTCCGGCCCCCAACTTATCGACATCCCCCTTCGCGTGCGGTACCAGCGCCGCCGAGAAGAGCGGGCGCGGGAATTCGATGCCGGGCAGGACGACCGGATGCGTCGCGTCGCAGAGGGTGTCGCCGGTGCGCGTGGCGGTCAGCTTCACCACCGCGCCGATGTCCCCGGCGACCACGGCGGCAGTCGGCGACTGTTCCTTGCCGCGCAGTTGCTGGAGCTGGCCGAGGCGCTCATCCTGGCCGCGATTGGCGTTCAGCAGGTGCGAGTCGGCATGGACGGTACCGGAGTAGACGCGGAAGATGCTAAGGGTGCCGAACCGATCGGCGACCGTCTTGAAGACGAGTGCGGCGGTCGGCCCGTCCGGGTCGCAGGGGAGCGACAAAGCCCCCCCACCCTGCGGCGCGGTGCCACGCGCGGCATCCTTCTCGATCGGCGCGGGGAGATAGTCCACGATCGCGTCGAGGACCGCCTGGATGCCGGTGTTGCCGGTCGCCGCGCCACAGAGGGCCGGGACGAGGGTGCCGCAGCAGACCGCCGCTTTCAGCGCGCGCGCCAGCTCATCCTCCTCGATCGGCTCGTCGCTCAGGAACTTCTCGGTCAGCGCGTCGTCGCACTCGGCGATCCGCTCGATCAACTGCGCGCGGTACGCCTCGACCTCCTCCGCCAGCTCGGCAGGGATCGGCACCTCACTCGGCTGGCCGTCGCGACCGGCGTAGAGGTACGCGCGGCGGTGCAGGATCTCCACGATCCCCCGGAACGAGCCCGCCGACCCGATCGGCATCTCCAGTGGGACGACGCTTGCCCCGAGCCGCGCCCGCGCGCTGGCGATGGCGGCGGCGAAGTCGGCATTCTCGCGGTCCATCTTGTTGATATACAGCAGGCGCGAGACCCCGTATTGCTCGGCCAGGCGCCACGTCCCTTCGGTCCCGACCTCCACCCCCGCCGCCGCGTCGATCAGGATCACGGCGGCGTCGACCACGCGCAGGGCGGCGCGCATGTCGCCCGCGAAATCGGCCACACCGGGGGCATCGATCAAGTTAATCTTATGGTCGCGCCAGGCGAGCGGCAGGACGGCGGCGCTGAGCGAGGTATGCCGCCGGATCTCGTCGGGGTCGTGATCGGAGGCGGTGGTGCCTTCCTCCACGCGCCCCAGGCGATCGAGCGCGCCGCTATCGAAAAGCAGCGCCTCGGCCAGTGAGGTCTTGCCCGCGCCACCGTGCGCGAAGAGGCCGACATTGCGAATCCGTTCGGGGGCGTACTGCCGCAACTGCATCACGATCCTCCACACGCTAGATCGTGTGCGATCGCGCCCCAGGCCAGGCGTCCGCCGGGCGCGTCGCACCTCGCAACGGATCGGCCCTGATGGCGTGGGGGACACCGCCGACAACCGCCCGGAAAGTAGTTGTCAGACCAGCGTCCTGACATCAGTGTCGTCCTGTTGTCAGACTAGCACGCAACGCGGCGGCGTGCAATGGCGGCGCGCCGCATCACCAGAGGCGGGTGATCGGATATGCGTCGAACAACGTGTCGGCGCTGATGATCGACAATCGCTCGGCCAGCGCCTGCGCGATCAGGAGGCGAACGAAAGGATCGCGGTGGTGCAACGGCAATTCGGCGACGACGCTCAGCTGTTCGATCCCGATCGATACGAGGATGACGCCATTCCCGGGAATCTGCTCCCAAAAAGCGGCGAGGGGCATTCGCAAATCGAGCTTGCCGACACCAACCTTGATCGCGATCTCCCAGGCGCTCGCGATACTCAGATAACGGGTATTGCGCTCATCCTCGATCAGACGACGTGCCGCCACGCTCAACTGCCGATCGCCACCGATGAACCACAAGAATGTGTGGGTGTCGAGCAGCAATCGCATCGCATGTATTCTTCGAACTCGGGGAGTGGATCATCGAAATCGTCGGACATCCAGATCAGGCCGCGCGCACTACCGAAGCGCGGTCGCCCGTATTCACCGTCGACACGATCGGGCTCGGGCTCGGTCTTCACCGGCACCAGGCGCACGCGCACCGTACCGGCAACTTCAATATAGATCTCCTCGCCGCCCAACGCCGCATCGAGCAGTTCCGCCAGCTACGCCTGCGCCTCATCCCGCGTCACCTGTCGCATGATCGCTCCCACGTGCGACTATCACTTGTACTGACAGGCGTCAAGAAGTCATTGCACAGCCGCATATCTACGGGCGGTGGCACCAGCATCCGCTGCCCGATCCAGGGCGGTGCGATAGCTTCGCGAGTATAGCGTCCCGCTCAGCGCTCCCACCAGAGGAGCGCCTGGCGTTGCTCCGGTGCGGGGACACGCCAGTGCTCGCCATCGTGGGTCAGCGTCGCGGCGAGCCACTCGTCGAGGAGCGCATCGGCGCGCGGGTCGTGGCCGGAGGGGCCGAGCCAGAGGCGCTGCCGGGCGAAGGCGCGCGCATCATCCGGCGCGGCGAACGCCCAGATCGGGCCGGACGACGGGGCGAGTTCGAGGCGGGCGGGGATACCGAGCGCGTGGAGCGCCGCCAGCGCATCGGTGTGATCGGTCTCGCGCGGGTAGGGCACGCCGTGAATCGCCTCCCAGAGCCCGACGAGCGGCCCATCCATCGACACGGCGCGCAGCAGGATCACGCCCCGCCGGAGGGTGTGCGCGTCGAGCTTGCGGAGGAAAGGCTCGACATCGGCGAGCGGCATCAGGACATTGGCGCAGAGGACCAGATCGGCGGGGTCCACCTCCGCCTCTTCCCAACCCGCCGCCACGATCCGCAGCCGATCCTCGTCCAGCCCCGCCGCCCCGGCGTTCGCGCGCAGGTGCGTCAGCAGCGCCGTCGACGGCTCGACCGCCGTGACGGTGCGAGCGACACGTGCCAGCGGGATCGCGAAGCGCCCCCAGCCCGCGCCGACATCGAGGACGCTGGTCGCGCCATCGACGTGGGGCAGCAGCCGTTCGAGCGGCGCGGGGCTGGCGGCGGGATCGACGCGCATCGTCGGCCCCACCGTCGCGGCGCGGGCCGTCCAGTAGTCGCCCGGATCGCCCTGCCGCGCGCGGATCGCGCCGATGACCGCCTCACGCCGCGCCGCGAGGAAGCGCCAGCGCGCCAACGGATCGTCGGCGAGGGTATCGAGGGTAACAGGGGGTGCGCTCATGGAGCCATCCGATCTTCATAAGGTGATTATTGGGGGATTCAGAGCGGTAGGCCCGAGAGCGCCCGAGATTGGGTGATCGATCACCCTGCGGAGTCACCAAGCGCGGGGGCGGAGAGTTTGAACCGCTCGGTCAGGTACATTAGGTATCGGCACTGTCGAAGCCCACCTGCGCGAGCTGGTCTCCATTCCTCACGCCGCAGCGTCACCCAGCGGTCCCCTCTCCCAGATTGGCCGGTGCCCGCTGGGCGGCGGTTGGCGAGCCGGGTGCCCTCTGGGCGACGAGCCGGGGTGAGGGCTTAGTGTGTGAGTGAGCCGCCACGGGCATGAGCTGCCGTTGGAATAAATTCCCGGCGAGGGGCGGTCACACCGCCACAAAGTACCCATGAAGAGCAGTGGCTCCCACCCATGAAGGGCGCACTGTCCCCCGGGAACTGGACCATTCCAATCCTTTCTCTCTCCTTTCGTCCTCTGTGCCTCTGTGCCTCCTGTTCCGTCCCTCCGTCCCCTCTATCTCTCGTCGTTCTCTGCGTCTCTGCGTCTCTGCGGTTACCGTTCCTTCTCACCCGCTGGACCACTGGCCCACTCACTCCGCGCGCTCGATCGTCGCCGTGATTCCGTAGGTATTGATCCGCTCGGCGTAGTATTCGGCCTGTTCGCGCGCGCAGACGATCACCGTCGCGCGCCCGTGCAGATGCGCCTGCAACATGATCAGGACCGCCTTGCGCTCGTTGAGGCCGGGCACGGACTTGATCAGCGCCAACACCACCTCGTCCATACTGTGATGATCGTCGTTGTGGAGGATCACGCGGTAGGGCGGGAAGCGCTCGCGCAACGTCTGGAGGTCGCTTTCGCGCACCATGTCAGGCGCGGCGCGGGAGCGCAGGCGAATGGGGACGTGAGCGACGGCGGCCACACCGAGCACGCCCGGAGGCGCGGCGCATGGCGCGCCGCGCCCACCCGGATCGTCACTGCAGAATCGCGGCGTCATCGTCCCTATCCCCCGCGCCAGCGCCGCCACTACCCGACGAGCGCGCCGACTTCCTTGACCTCATTGGCGGTGAGCGCCCAGGCGGCGGCGTTCACGTTCGCCGCCACCTGCTCGGGCGCGGTGACCCCGGCGATCACCGTCGACACCTCCGGCTGCGAGGTCAGCCAGGCGATCGCCAGCTCGGCGAGCGTCTTGCCGCGCGCCTCGGCCCACTCGGCCAGACGCTCGACCGCGGCCTCATCCTTCCCGGCCAGTTGCCGGGCGAAAAAACCGGCCCCTTCCTGATCGGCCCCACGCGAGCCTTCCGGGCGCGCCCCGCCGCGATACTTCCCGGTCAGGATGCCACCCGCCAGGGGGCTGTAGGGGATCACGCCGACGCCGAAGGTGCGGCAGGCGGGGATCAACTCGGCCTCGATCGCGCGGTCGAGCAGGCTATAGCGCGGCTGCACTGAGACGAACGGGGTGTAGCCACGCCGATCGCAGACCCACAACGCCTGGGTTAATTGCCACGCCGCGAAGTTCGAGCAGCCGAGGTAACGCACCTTCCCGGCACGAACCAGATCGTCGAGGGCGCGCATCGTCTCCTCGATCGGCGCTTCGTCGTCCCAGCTATGCACCTGGAGGAGATCGAGGTAGTCGGTGCCGAGGCGACGCAAGCTCGCCTCCACCCCCACGATGATGTGCCCGCGCGACAGGCCGCGCTCGTTCGGGCCGTCGCCCATCTTCATCGCGACCTTGCTGCCGATCAGCGCGCGCTCCCGGCGATCGGCCAGCGCCTTGCCGAGGTGATCCTCCGAGACGCCGTTCGAGTAGACATCGGCGGTATCGAAGAAATTGATCCCGAGATCGAGCGCGTGATGGACGATCCGCGCCGTCCCCGGCACATCCACGTAGCGCCCGAAGGTGTTGCCCCCGAGTCCGACCGCCGAAACCTTCAGCCCCGACTGTCCGAGTCGTTTGTATTGCATCGTCGCACCCTTCCTGTCTCATCCGTATCCACGCAGCGACGCCAGCGGCGACATTCGCCATTCGGCGCGCACAACGTCCTCATTGTCACCGAGCGGGCGCGCGCTGGCAATCGGTGGACGGTGGTTTGCAGTCCGTAGTCCGTAGTCCGTAGTCCGTAGAAGAAAGTCGGCAGTCGGCAGTCCGTGGTCCGTGGTCCGTGGTCCGTGGTCCGTAGAAAATGCGTCGCCCACGCCACCGCCGTTGGACAGATACAGCCCAGCGACCGATCATAGACCAGCGCCTCTCTACGGACTACAAACTACCGCCTACTGACTGCTCTCTGGAGGGGCCAATGCCAACGCGGGAACTGATCGTCGGCTCCGATTTCTCCGGCGCACGCGGGGCGCGCGACCAGCGCCGGAAGATCGTCGCGCTCGCCGCCATTCGCGAGCCGGACGGGCGCTACACGATCGCGCCGGACGGCTTCAATGCGCGCATCCTCGCCTCGCCGCAACAACCGGGCTGGACCGCCGCTGAATTGGCCGATATCCTGAGCACGGGGGAACCAGCGCGTGTCGTTGCACTCGATTTCCCCTTCTCGATCCCCGCGCCGCTGCTCGCCGATCCGGCCTTCGCCGCACGGGTCGGGCACGACGGGGCGTTCGGCTCCTGGGCGACGTTCAATCGCTTCGTCGCGGCGCGGTTGCCGCTCACGCCGCCGCTCGACTTCACCCCGCTCGCCCCCTGGCGCGACAAGGCGCTCTGGCAGAAGCGCGCGACCGATCGCGCCGCCAGCGCCCAGCCGCCGTTGAAGAGCGTGATGCCGGTCCTCTTCAACATGACCCTCCTCGGCAACGCGCTCCTGTCGGCGCTGGCCGCGTCGGGACGCTATCGGGTCCGGCCTTTCATGGAGACCGGCTCGGCGAACGAGGTGATCGAGATCTATCCCGGTATCACCATGCGCGCCCTCGGCTTCCGGGGCTACAAGCGCGATCCGGTCGGCGCGATCGCCGCCGCCCTCGCGGGTTGCGCCGACCGGGGCATCGTGGTGACGCTCGACCCCGGGCTTCGTCGCTTCTGTGAGGAGTACACCACCGCCCCACCGCCCGGACGTGACCCGGACGCCTCGGACGCACTGATCGCCCTGCTGACCGCGATCCTCCACCGCGAGGGGCACACCGCCGAGGTCTTGCCCGCCGAGGCGCTGGCCCTGCGGCCGCTTGAAGGGGCCGTCTGGGGGCTCCGCACCGACGCGCGAGCGATGCGCGATACTACTCCGCTAGACACCATGAACGGTCGCACGATACGCGACGGCGAGACGAGGAGGACGACGATGCGCGACGAATCGGGGGCGTTCCTGCACAAATTACTGGAGGCGGCGGGGCCGTCGAATTACGAGATCGCGGCGGCGCGCGTCTGGCGGGCGGAGGCCCGGAAATTCTGCGCCGAGGTGACGCCCGACGTGAACGGCAACACGATCGCGCGGCTACGCAGCGACGCGGCGGCGGGCGCGAAGAAGGTCGTCCTTTGCGGCCACATCGACGAGATCGGGCTGATCGTCACGCACGTCAACGACGATGGCACCCTCGCCTTCCGGGGGATCGGCGGCTGGGACGCGCAGGTGTTGGTTGGGCAGCGGATCCGCATCCTGGCGCGCGGCGGCGATGTGACCGGCGTGATCGGGCGGAAGGCGATCCATCTGATGCGCGGCGAGGACCGCGACCGCGCGGCGCGCCTCGACGAGCTCTGGATCGACATCGGGGCCAAGGACAAAGAGGAGGCGGGGGCGCGCGTGCGTGTCGGCGACGCGGCCGTGATCGATGTGCTGCCGATCATGCTCACCGACGACCTGATCGCCTCCCGTGCCCTCGACGATCGCTGCTGTGCCTACATCGCGCTCGAAACGCTCCGCCTCCTCGGCGAGGGCGAGGCCCCGTGGTGCGATGTCTACGCCGCCGCAACCGTGCAAGAGGAGATCACCATGCGGGGGGCGCACACCGTCGCCGCGACCCTCGCGCCGGACGTGGCGATCGCCCTCGACGTGACGCACGCCAGCGACCGGCCCGGCGTCGCGCCGCAGGAGGTCGGCGAGCACGGCTGCGGCAGCGGCGCGGCGATCCTGCGCGGCAGCGTCGCGAACGATCTCCTCGTCGATCTGCTGGTCGACACCGCCGAGCGCGAGGGGTTGTCCTACACCCTCGAACCGTCCGGCGGGCGCAGCGGCACCGACGCCGACGCCCTGATCCTCAACGGACGCGGCACCGCCGGGGCGGTCATCTCGGTCCCCTGCCGCTACATGCACTCGCCGGTCGAGGTGGTCAGCCTGGCCGATATCGAGACCTGCGCCAGACTCCTCGCCGCCACCATCCGCGCGATCGGCCCGGAGACGAGTTTCGTGCCGGAATAGGGGGCGGAGTAGGCCAGTAGGGAAGTAGGCAAGTAGGCGAGCGAGATCACTGGGAGGGCCGAAGGAGCGCTGGCTGGGGAAAAGCCGGAGTCGCAACGGCGATGCGCCGCTACTGCCCGACCACCGACGACCGACGACTCCCCACTGGCCCACTGGCCCACTCGCCCACTTCGTCCACTCCGTCCACTCACAGGAGGTGTTCATGGGCCACTTCGAAGAATTACGGCGCATCTGCGAGATCACCGGGCCGATAGGCTACCCGGACGACATGAATGCCTACCTGCACGAGGTCTGGACACCGCTCGGCACCGTGGACGAGACGCCGATCGGCAACGTCGTCGCACACATCGGCGGGCAGGGGCCGAAGATCGTGCTGGACGCGCACTCCGACGAGATCGGCTACGTCGTGCGGGCGATCAGCGACGATGGCTTCCTCTGGATCACCACCGCGCAACGCCTCCTGCAACCGCGCCTCGGCCTCTACATGCTGCTGATGCTCGGCCAACCGGCGATGATCGTCGGGCGCGGCGGGCGGAAGGTGGAGGGGATTTTTGCCACCGTCACCGGCCACGTCGCCACCGCCGACCAGCGCGCGAAGACGGAGCACGATTTCAACGACCTCTTCGTGGACATCGGCGCGACGAGCCGCGCGGAGGCGATCGCGCGTGGCGTGACGGTCGGCAGCCTCGTGATCTGGAACCCGCCGACGCGCCGGATGGGCGCGGAGGGGCAGTTCATCTACGGCAAGGCCCTCGACGCGCGGATGGGCCTCTACATCGCCACCGAAGTCGCGCGCCGCGTGGATCGCGCCAGATTGAAGTACGACCTCTACCTCAGCTCCACGGTGCAGGAGGAAAATGGTTTACTCGGCGCGGTCTCGCTGGCGCGCTACACCGATTTCGCGCAGGCGATCTCGATCGAGGTGGGGCTGGCGGGCGACATCCCGCTCGTGGACCCGCGCGAGATGCCGATCGCGCTCGGGCGTGGTCCGGTCCTCGTCTACCGCGACGGCTCGGTCCACCACGACCGCCACCTGACCGAGCGCCTGGCCGACCTCGCGGAGGCGCGCGGTATCCCCTACCAGTTCGGGGCCTACCTCCAGTTCGGCAACAATGCGCGCGAGTTCGTCGCGGCGGGCATCCCCTCGCTGATGATCACGCCACCGACACGCTACACCCACAGCCCATTCGAGATGATCCACGAGGCCGACCTGGAGCACACGATCCGGCTGCTGACGGCGTATCTGGAGGCGTAATCATTCAACCCCTACCCCGTCTCAGCTTTGCCGTAACTCGCTCATCAGCTCGTGGCCCCTACTATTATGTCACCTAAGATCGCGATCGAGGCGACGGGCGGGTCGGCTAGCCCGCCCGTCGCCTCGTTATGGCTCGACAATTCCGCGCCAGGAAGCGGCGCTGATGACGATGGCAGCCATCTCTGCCCGCATCATGTTCCGGTCAGGGCAGCAGCAAGATCGGTCTCCAGAACCGCGCCCGGGTCGCCGCCCGACTCGTCGCACCTGGCGCGCTCTTGCTCCGAGCCCCGGCGGCGGCGCAATCCGGCGGCGTAGACCCTATCCGCGCCAGCCGAGTACACTATCCCCTCTTGTGGGCACGGATTGTGATCCGCGCACCCCGCACCGAACAGGGAGGATCGATGTCCCAGAACGCCACCAAGACCGTGCTCGTCACCGGCGGCGCGGGTTTCCTCGGGATCAATCTGCTGCGCTACCTGCACGCGCGCGGCTACGATCTCGTCTCGCTCGACATGGCCGACTTCGACTATGCCGATATGCGCGACAAGGTCTTCGTGGTGCGGGGCGACATCCGCGACCGCACGGCGATCGCCCGCGCGATGAAGGGGGTCGATCTCGTCGTCCACACGGCGGCGGCGCTCCCGCTCTACTCCGAGGAGGACATCTACACCACCGATGTCATCGGGACACGCCTGGTGCTCGACGTGGCGCGCAAGCAGGGCGTGGCGCGCGTGGTCCACATCTCCTCCACCGCTGTCTACGGCATCCCCGATCATCACCCGCTGGTCGAAGAGGACCGGCTCGATGGCGTCGGACCCTACGGGCAGGCGAAAATCGACGCGGAGGCCGTCTGCGAGGAGTTCCGCGCACAAGGGCTAATCGTGCCGATCATCCGACCCAAGTCGTTCGTCGGCCCGGAGCGCCTCGGCGTCTTCGCACTCCTCTACGACTGGGCGCTCGACGGTCGCAACTTCCCGATGATCGGTACCGGGAAGAACCGCTACCAGTTCCTCGACGTGGAAGACCTCTGCGCCGCGATCCATCTCTGTCTGACCCTGCCGGACGACAAGGTGAACGACACCTTCAACATCGGCGCGGCGGAGTTCACGACGATGGGCGAGGACTATCAGGCGGTCCTCGACAAGGCGGGCTTCGGCAAGCGGATCATCGGCTTCCCCGCCGAACCGGCGATCTGGGCGCTCCGCTTCCTCGAACTGTTACACGTCTCCCCGCTCTACAAGTGGGTCTACGAGACGGCGTCCAAGGACTCGTTCGTGTCGATCGAGAAGGCGCAGCGCCAGCTCGGCTACGCGCCGCAGCATTCCAACAAGGATGCGCTGCTCCGCAACCTCGACTGGTACACGATGCATCGCGCGCAGTTCGCCGCACAATCGGGCGTCTCCCACCGCGTCCCCTGGAAGCAGGGCGCGCTCGGCATGTTGAAGCGCGTCTTCTGAGCGGACGAAGAGGCAGCACAAGCGGTGGGGACAGGAGACGCCTCCACCGTTTCCTCAGGCGAGCGTCGCGGCGGCGCACGTCGCGCGCCGCACACCGGGACAACGACGAGTGCACACCGCAGGAGCACCGATGAGCCAGGATGGCCTGAACAAGCTCCTGAGTCGCTATCTGATCATCGGCATCGTCGCGGGCACGTTGCTCGGCGGCGTGGTCGGCATCTTCACCGGCGGCTACGGCTTCTGGATCGGCACGGGGGTGCTGCTCGGCATCGTAATCGCCACCATCCTCATCGCCATGAAAAACGAGCGCTGAGCGGGCAGAGGAACGACTCCGTCGCATTGACCGCGCCGCCTGATGGATCACCGCTATGCGAGGAGGGGGAACGGTGAGTCAGCGGCAGCAGAACACGCTGATGGCCCGCTATATCGGGGGCGGGATCGGCGCGGGCTTGCTGGTCGGCGCGGTGCTGGGGCTGGTCACCAGCAACTTCGGATTCTGGATCAGCATGGGGATGTTCATCGGGATCGTTATCGGCACGATCATGATGGCCTCGAAAGGCAAACCCTGAATAACGGCGGGCGATCAGTCATTACATCCCGCGCAAATCGTCCGTTGTCTCAGCATTCAGAACGAACCATTCCGGCTCATGGGTGAATTTGGACACCTCGATCGTAAAATCGGTGGCAATAATGTAATCATCGCCTACAATAAAGAGAACCGGCCCGCCCAACGCAGGCTCAAAACGCCCATGATCGAGATACCTTACCCCCATCTGATCGAGGAAGGTGATCACTTTGTGGTAGAGCGGCGCTGGAAAATTGCCGAGCACGAAAGCACCAGTCGCAGCCCATTCATAGAATGTCGCTGTATCTCGCGGCACGTTGAGGAACCGGTACGGATTCTCATAATGCCCGGCCTCGATGCGTACTAAATCGATGAGCGCGGTGAGCTGCACCGAAGTAAGCGCTGTAGTACACAAAAGTTGATGCCGCTGATGATATGCCCATAGCAATGGATGATCGTCGTGAAAGGACCAATCGGTCACCGTCCCAGCGCTCCGCGACAATCGCGCTGCATACACCTCGTGAGCGATCACCGTCACCAGCTGTTTTGCATCTTCGCCGTATTGAAAGCGCCAAGAATTTCCTAGTGCTCTGGCCCCGAGATAATGCGGGTGCTCCCACCAAGGATAGAATCGCACGCTATAACGTGCCTCACGCGTAGGCAACGAAACGTCAGCGCTGATGAACGTGGCATCGATGTGCGAGAATCGCTCCTCGACCTCACGATAATTGAGAAGGGTCATCGTGGGGTCTACTCCGCCATCTCGAAATTGACCGGGTGCCCCGCGAACTGACACTCCAGGTGGATCTGCGCGTGCTGCGGTCCCGCCCAGCGGCAGTGCGCGCAATAGCTCGCGGCATAGAGATGATCGAAGAGGGGGCGGTTCATCACCGTCAGGTGACGATCGAGCGCGAGGCGCTTGTACTCCTCCCGCACCGCCAGTTCGATGGTGCGCGGCAGACAGACCGGATACGGCAGGTGGTAGATCGCGCCGCTCGCCACGTCCTCCAGGGTCAGGCGCTCATGCGCCACCCCGTCCTCGATCTCCTCGCCGCGCGCGATGAGACGCAGGGCACCCCAATCGACCCCGGCCATCGCGGAGAGGTATTGCAGCAGCCGCGCCTTGTCGATCGTGCGCGTCGCCAGCCGTTCGAGGAGCGGTCGGACCCGCTGCACCACGTCTTGCGTCGCCCGGAAGGTCATACACCACCTACGGGAAGTACGAAGTACGAACGACGAAGTACGAACCGGGACGGCACCGCGCGCTCTCGTACTTCGTACTTCGTCGTTCGTACTTCTATCAGACGTTGCGAATGCTGACCCCTTCGGTCCCACGCTCGTAGAGGGCCGCGACCTCGTCGAGCAGGCGGGCGCGGAAGGTGCCGGGGCCGGGCACCTGACCATCCTTCGGCAGGGCCGCGCGCTCGGCGGCGAGGCCATAAGCACCAAGCGCGAGCGCCGCCTGCGTGGCCGGGTCGCCCCCCGCCGCCAGGAAGATCGCGATCGCGGCGGTCGCCATGCAGCCGGAGCCGGTGATCCGTGCTAGCAAGGGGTCGCCGTTGTGGACCTCGTAGACCTTGCCGCCACCGACGACCACATCGACCGCACCGGTCACCGCAACGGTCAGGCCGAACTGCGCGGCGGCGGCCTCCGCGACGGCGCGCGGGTCTTCGCTCCCCACCGCGTCCACGCCGCGCATCTGCCCGGAGCCGAGCAGCGCGCCGATCTCGCCGCGATTGCCGCGCAGCACCGCGATCGGCAGATCATCGAGGAGGCGCAGAGCGCTCTCCGTGCGGAACGCCGTCGCGCCCGCGCCGACCGGGTCGAGGACGATCGGCACCCCGCGCGAGGCGGCGGCGCGTCCGGCCAGCAGCATCGCGTCGATCTCGCCACGCGAGAGGGTGCCGATATTCAGCGCCAGCGCCCCCGCGAGCGCGGCCATCTCCGCGACCTCTTCGGGCGCGTAGGCCATCACCGGGGAGGCTCCGAACGCGAGGGTGATATTGGCGACATCGTTGGTGACGACGATATTGGTGATGTGATGAATCAGCGGCACCCGCTCGGCGACCCGCGCCAGCACCCGCGATGCCTCGATCCCCCAGCCCGTCCCGCTCATCGTCCCCCCTCACCTCGGGCGATCGCCCGCCGCGGACACCCCGCCCGTAGCCGATCCCCACCATTCACAGTGATAGCACGCGGCGGCGCACACCACAAGCCATGCCGGATCACGGGGGATCACCGCAGAGACGCAGAGACGCAGAGCGACGCGAGAGAGAAGGGACGGAACAGGAGGCACAGAGGCACAGAGGGGTACGAGAGAAGGACGATTTACGGGGGCGATGGCACGGCGATCGCAAGGCCATCTACCATCGCAGCGATCAGCAGCATCGCAACGGCGTTGCCCCCTCTCCTCGGATGGGGAGAGGGGGTGGTGAGCGCCGCGAGCCGGGGGTGAGGGTGGTCGCGGCACCCACCCACGCCCATAACGAGACCCTTCTCCCAGAGTGGGAGAGGGGTGGCGAGCGTAGCCGAGCCGGGGTGAGGGTCGTCCCTGGCGTGGGGAGCCGCCGTAGAAGCGAGAAAACCGTTGGAATAAATCCTGGCAGGAGGCGGCTATCGCCGCCACAAAGTCCACCTGCGCGGACCGGACCATCCCCCTCGTCCTCTGTGCCTCCTATTCCGTCCTGTCTCGTCTCTTTCTTCTCTCGTTCGTTCTCTGTGTCTCTGCGTCTCTGCGGCCAACGTCCCCCCGCCTCCTCCCGCTACTTCCCCGCGCCCGCCTTCTGTTTCAGCTCGTAGAGCTTGGTGATCGCTTCGAGCGGGGAGAGCGATTCGACATCAAGCGCGCGCAGCTCATCCACGACCGGGTCGGGCGCGCCGAAGAGCGAGAGTTGGAATTGCGGCGGTGGCGGCGTGGCCGCGCGACGGCCCGCGCCGCGTCGGGGCGTCTGCTCGCCGCCCCCTTCGAGTTCGACCAGGATCTCGCCCGCGCGCCGTACCACCGCGCGCGGCATCCCGGCCAGCCCGGCGACGTGGATACCGTAGGAGCGGTCTGCGCCACCCGCCACGACCCGCCGCAGGAAGACGACCCGATCCCCCTCCTCCAGCACGTCCATCCGCTCGTTGTGGACGCGCGGCAGGAGGTCGGCCAGCGCGGTCAGTTCGTGGTAGTGCGTGGCGAAGAGGGTGCGGCAGCCGAGGCGCGGCGTGTTGTGGATGTGCTCGGTCACGGCGCGCGCGATCGAGAGGCCGTCATAGGTGCTGGTGCCGCGCCCGATCTCGTCGAGGACGATCAGGCTGCGGCGCGTGGCGGAGTTGAGGATCGCGGCCATCTCCAACATCTCGACCATGAACGTGCTCTGCCCCGCCGCCAGATCATCCTGCGCGCCGATCCGCGTGTAGATACGGTCCACTAAGCCGATCTCCGCGCGGTCGGCGGGGACGAACGCGCCGATCTGCGCCAGCAGGACGATCAGCGCCACCTGACGCAGATAGGTACTCTTCCCGGCCATGTTCGGCCCGGTAATCAGCACGAGTTGACGATCGGCGGTGTCGAGGTTCGTGTCGTTCGGCACGAAGCCCTCGCTCGCGACCGCCAGCGACGCCTCCACCGTCGGGTGCCGCCCCCCCTCGATGCAGATGAGCGGCTCGGGGTCGTCGGTGAGGGTCGGGCGCACGTAGCGGCGCTCTACCGCGACCGTCGCCAGCGCCGCGAAAAGATCGAGATGGGCCAACGCCTCCGCCGCGCGCAGGACATACGGGGCCGCGCCCGCCACACGCCCCACCACCTCGCGGTAGATCGTCCCTTCCAGCGTGGCGATCCGCTCCTCCGCGCCGCTGACCAGCGTCTCGTACTCCTTCAGTTCGGGGGTGATGTAGCGCTCCGCCCCGACGAGGGTCTGCTTGCGGATGTAGTCGTCGGGGATCGCCTCGCGGTTCGCGTTGCTGATCTCCAGGTAGTAGCCGAAGACCTTGTTGTAGCCGACCTTGAGGCCCCGGATGCCGGTCCGCTCGCGCTCGGTCCGCTCCAATCCAGCGATGTACGCCTTCGCCTCGCGCGCCTTCTGGCGCAACTCGTCGAGATCGGGCGCGAAGCCGACGCGGATCGCGGGCACTTCCGGGCCGAGCGCGGCGGGGGGATCGTCGGCGATCGCGGCGGCGATGGTCGCGGCGATCTCGCCGAGCCGCGCCGCGCCGAGGGGCGGCAGCCAGGGGGCGAGCGGCCCCGCCGCGTCGTCGCCGATCGCCGCCAGGAGTTCGGGTAGGATGCCGAGCGAGCGGGCGAGCGTGGCGAGGTCGCGCGGGGTCGCGGCCCCGGTCACCGCCCGGTTGATCAGGCGCTCCAGATCGCCCACGCGCGCCAGCAGCGGCGTCGCGCGGGCGCGCAGCAAGGCGTCGCGCACGAAGAGGGCGACCGCCTCCTGTCGGGCCAGCAACGGCGCGAGTTCGACCAGCGGCTGCCCGAGCCAGCGGCGCAGCAGGCGCGCGCCGAGCGGCGTCCGCGTCCGATCGATCGTCGCCAGCAACGAGCCGCCGCGCCCGCCCCGGCTCCCCTCGGTCAGTTCGAGGTTGCGGCGCGTCGCGGCGTCGAGCGGCATGTACGCATCGGTGCTGTAGCCGTGCAGCTCGGTGATCTGGCCGAGGCCGTCGAGCTGGGTCGCGCCGAGGTAGCCCAGCAACGCCCCCGCCGCGCGGATCGCCAGCGGCTGTCCGGCCACCCCGAAACCATCGAGGGTGGGGACGGCGAAGTGGCCGAGCAGCGCCTCCTCCGCCAGATCGAGCCGCCATTCGCGCGCATCGGTGCGGCTGGTGAACGCGCCCGCCGGGAGCCAGGGGGAAGCGTCGTCAGTCGACTCCTCGCCGCGCGGCAACAGGATCTCGGCGGGGCCGAGGCGCAGCAATTCCTGCGCGACCGTCCCCTCGGTCGCCTCGGCATCGGCGCGGGTGAGCTGGGTGGCGGCGAATTCGCCGGTGGTGATGTCGGCATAGGCGATCCCGGCGCGCGTGCCCTCGACGAGGACGGCGGCGAGATAGTTATTGGCGTGGCCGGGCAACATGCTCGGCTCGACCACCGTGCCGGGCGTGACGACGCGTGTAACCCGTCGCTCAACCAGATCGCGCCCCTTGACCGGCTGCCCGATCTGCTCGCAGACCGCCACCTTGTACCCGGCGGCGATCAGCTTGGCGATGTGGGCCTCGGCGGAGTGGTACGGCACCCCGGCCAGGGGCAGCTTCTGTCCGCGCCCCATCTCGCGCGAGGTCAGGGTGATGTCGAGGACGCGCGCGGCGATCTTGGCGTCCTCCTCGAACATCTCGTAGAAGTCGCCGAGACGGAAGAAGAGGAGGACATCGGGGTATTGGCGCTTGATCGCCAGATATTGCTGCCGCACCGGCGTCGTCATCGCCCCTCAGCGCCTTCCTGGTATACGTACACCCGCATAGGGGGAGTATAGTGGGTTGCCGGTGTGGACTCAAGGGAGAGCCTCGGCATCCGTCTTGCCACACAGCTATACGGGTGTTAGGATGACCTGGCGTCGGCGAGTTGCCGTGCGCCAACGATGAAAATCACTCTGTGGAGGTGTGAGGAATGGCTTTCGAGTTACCGGCCCTGCCGTATGCGAATGATGCGTTGGAGCCGAACATCGACGCGAAGACGATGGAGATCCACCATGATCGCCACCATGCGACCTACGTCACCGGGCTGAACACCGCCCTCAAGGATTCCCCGGAACTCCAGAACATGAGCATCGAGGAGCTGCTGAAGAACCTCGACAAGGTGCCGCAGGGCGTGCGCCAGGCCGTCATCAATAACGGCGGCGGCCACGCGAACCACACCCTGTTCTGGGAGATCATGGGGCCGAACAGCGGCGGTGCGCCGTCCGGCGAGGTGGCCGCAGCGATCGACGCCGCCTTCGGCTCGTTCGACGAGTTCAAGGCCAAGCTGAAGGCCGCCGCCACGACGGGTCGTTTCGGCAGCGGCTGGGCCTGGCTCGTCGCCGCGCCGGATGGCACCCTGAGCATCACCAGCACCCCGAATCAGGAGACCCCGCTGATGGAGGGGAAGACCCCGATCCTCGGCGTGGATGTCTGGGAGCACGCCTACTACCTGAAGTATCAGAACCTGCGCCCGGCCTATGTCGACGCGTGGTTCAACGTGGTCAACTGGGACGCGGTCGCCAAGCGCTACGCCGCAGCGAAGAGCTAGCCGCAGAGCGCAGACGACAGTGGGTTAGGTGGGGCGGGCGGCGCGGTTGCGGTGCCCGCCCCTTTGCATTCCGCTACCGCCGCTCCTAGTTGGGCACGACGCACATCGCCGCCCCCAGGGATGGAAATCGGGCATCAGGAACGCCTTTTTTTCGCGCCCTGGCACCATCCTTGCGTGATCTATTGTGCGGTAGCCATGTGCTTTGACGCAACGAAGGAGGCATCATGACCGGTCAGGCGCAAGTGCGCGATGTGATGGTAGAGATGACCCAGGCGATCCGGTCCTCGCAGACAGTCGTGGCTGCGCGCCAGCGAATGCAGGGCGATATGCGCGTGAAGTCGCTGATCGTCGTGGACGAGAACGATCGCCCGCTCGGCGCGGTGCGCTACAACGATATCAGCACCGCCGAGGCGGGTGGCACCGTCGGCGAGGTCACCGTGTCGGGCGTGCCGACGGTCAGCCCCGAGCAATCCCTCGCCGAGGTCAGCGGCCTGATGACTGAGTACGACGTGGATCGCCTCGCGGTTGTCGATAGCAGCGGCGCGATCGTCGGTGAGCTGACACGTAGCGCCCTCTCCCACGCGGAGCGCTCCGGGGCGAGCGCCCACACGGGCGAGACCCTTTCCGACGCGAACGCCGGCATCCAGACCCCGGTCTATCAGGTCCACCAGGACATGAAAGTGGTAGGCGATGATGGCGGCAATATCGGTAAGATCAAGGATGTCCTTTCCGATGCGGTCAGCGGTTCGCTGACGCACGTCGTCGTCGATACCGGCCTGATCTTCAGCCACGAGCACGCGGTCCCCGCCGACCTGATCGATTCGGTCGATGGCGAGGTCGTCCGTCTCAAGGTCGAGAAGAGCGACATCGAGGCGCTGCCCGACCCCAAGCCGGACGCATAACGCGCCCTCGTAGCACATGACCACCACGAAGCAAGCGCCCGCATCGGCCAGATCCGATGCGGGCGCTTCGCAGTTCTAAGAAGGGTTGCGATGTGGCATGAGTAAACCTCACCTCCGGCGACCGGGGCGGTGTTCTACGCCGCAGCGTCACGTAGCAGGCCCCTCTCCTGAGAGGCGGGTGCCAGCGGGGGGGGGGCGGGGGCGCGCGACTGCGCGCCGGGGTGAGGGCTTCACCAGCGTGGGAATGCCTCGGGCGTGGGATGGCCGTTGGACTGCAGTACACCCATGAAGGGCAGGAGCTCCCCTCCGGGGGATACTATCCTCTCCGGGGACTGAAACGCTCCAACCATTTTCTCTCCCGTCGCCCTCTGTGCCTCTGCGTCCCTGAGGCCCCGTCCCTTTTCTCGTTCCTTCTCCCGTCGCTCTGTGTCTCTGTGTCTCTGCGGTGATCCTTCCTTCCCCACGATCGCGTACAATCCGGCGGTATGGTGACAGGCGGTGCGGAGGAGACACGGGTGGCGGCGATGGCGAGGCTCGACCAGGCGGAGGAGGCGTTCGCCTCCTTCGTCGAGCGCCACTGGGACGAAGCGTTGCGCTTCTTCGAGCGGAACCTCTACCGCGATCGCGACCGCGCCAACGCCGAGGACTGCGCCCAGGAAGCCTTCATCAAGCTCGCGCGGCGCTACCGCGACGATACCGCCCTGGTGCGCGCGGTCGTGGCCGCCGAGCGATTGGCAGGTGGCCCGGTCGCGCCCCACGCATTCGCGTTCGGCGTCGGCGGCGATCGGGACGTGGCGGCGACGCGCGCGGCCCGTTGCGCGGAGAGCGGCTGGCTGACGCTGGCGACGCCCGCCGCCGATCCATGTTTCGGCGGCGGCGGGCGTTACCCGGACGCGCCGGTCGTCCTCGATCTCGCGCCCCTGGCGGCGATGCGCTGGGCGACGTACCGCAACACCCTCAGCGACTACGGGCGACGCCCGCTCGCGATGCATAACCGGCAGACCGACGACTTGGCGGCGCTGCGCGAGCGAGGGTTCGAGCCGCCCGACCGCGCGCCGGGTCCGGCACGGACGCTGCTCGACCGGGCCTTACACGCGCAACTCGCCGCCTGCCTCGCCGCGCTGGCATACGCCGAACGGACGGTGCTGATCCTGCATTACTTCCACGGGCTGCGCTTCCCGGCCATCGCGGCGCTGCCCGCGCTCGCCCCGGCACTTGCCCGGCCGGGACAGGTGCCGACGACGGAACAACAGGTGCAACAGGTGAAAGATCTGGCGAAGGCGGGGCGACGACAGTTACGGCGCTCCTGCACCCACCTCGCGGCCTTCGCGACGGAGGAGACCGACGATGATGCCTGACGACCGCGACTCCGCGCCGCCCCTCTGCGCGCACGCACTGACCGCCACCGACGCCCTGCCCGATCCGGCGACGATCGCCACCTGTCCGGTCTGCTGGCGACGCTGGCGGATCGCCGCAGCCCGCACGCGCGGCTGGACCCCGCTGGACGCCGCGTCGGCCCGCCCCTTGATCGAGCGGATGGCCGCCGAGGCCGTGTCGGGCGTGGAGTCAGACCCGGCACTAAGCCGGGGCTTCTATGCTTTCCTCGCCGGGTCGCCCGACGACGAGGCCGACTTCGCCGCCGCGTGCGTCGTCGCCTTTGCCCCGCCACGCCCCGATCCGCCGCGCCGTCCGCACGCCGACTTCGGCTGGCACGCGCTCTTCGCGGACCTCCCCGCCAGCGCGCCCGCCCACGCGCCCCTCATCTCCAATACACCCATCACGCGGGTCTGGCAGTTGCGCGTGGGCACCACCTCCGGCATCACACCGCGCCACGAGGCGCGCGCCTTCGTGCGCGGCGAAGCACCACCGCCATTCGTGCCACTCCACGACACCGCCGCCCACTGGGTCCGCGAACGAGCGGCCTATGATGGCGCGGAGGCTGCGGCACCGGTGCAACAGACCGTCGGGCCGCTCGCGCTGCGCCTGACTGGCGCTCGGACCGACACCGCACGCCTCACCCTACGGCTACGCGGCGGGGCGGGGGCGGACGTGGTGCGGGTGCGCGTCTATGGCGGCGAGGGGACGGCTGCGCCACTCTGGGCGGGTACCCTCTCGTCTATGGCGGAGGAGCTGGCGGTCCCGCTCGACCACGAGACGAGCCGGGCATTCAGCGTGGAGTTCGATACGGCCTGGTGAGGGCGGTACGGCACAAGTCACGACAGCACAGATACAGGGCACTGCAAATCACGTCGCGACCGCCTGGGTCGAACGCCACCCGCCCTACGCGAGCGAGGCGATAGGGCGGACAATCTCCCCGTCGATGTGCAGCGGCTCGGTGCTCGTCGCCAGCACGCACACCGCCGGACAATGCCGGAGGATCGCATCGATCAGCACGGCGCACGAGTCGATCAGGTGCTCGCAACGATCGAGGATCAGCAGCAGATGTTGCGCGCGGAGGTGCTCCAGCAGCGCGGCGGTCGTCCCCTGGGCCTCGGACCCGGCGGCGAGGGCCGACAGGATCGCTCCCGGTAGGCGCGCGGCGCTGTCTGTGCCGACGAGCGAGACGAAATAGACGTTGTCATAGCCACGTGCGTGGAAGAGGTCGCGCGCCGCCAGGGCAACCGCCGTAGTCTCCCGGCTCGGCCCTGTCAGCGTCACCAGGTGGGCCGGTGGGGTGGCGAGCGCCGCCCCGGTGAGCGGGACGAAGAGATTGACGATCGGGGTCGCCCGCACATCGCCGGTGGCAGCCGCCAGGCGCCCGACCGCCCCACCAGTCCGCCGCGTGAGACGCGGCGGTTGGCGACGACGCGCACGCTCCAGGCGCTGCCGATCCTCATCCGAGAGGCCGAGCGCGGCGATCAACCGCTCCAGCGTCTCGTGCTGCGGACGACGGACCAGATTGCGCTCCATGTAGCCGATCGTCTGCTCGCCCACCAATGCTCGCTCGGCCAGTGCGCCTTGCGTCAACCGTGCCGCGACCCGGTACGCGCGCAGGAGTTGTCCGACCGTCGCATCTTCATGTTCGAGTGCATCGTCTTCGGCGGTCATCTGCCCTCTCAAGGCCCGCTCATCCGGCCTCGCTGGCGCGGCGAGCTTCCACTATACCAGGGGACGTGCCACCGCCGGTAACGTCGCCATACGATTGCGCCCGACCGACCGAGGGCGGTAGAATGCCGAACGATCTGCGGCGGGCGGCTGGCGCGGGCGCGGGCGACGCCTTGCCGCTCGCGAGACAGCGACAGTCCGCGACCGGGCCCGCGTCGCGTTGGCATCGGCGCGTGTCGTGCCGCATCGTGGGCCGGGGAATGCGCCGCGCGCGACACGAGAGGTGAGGATGATCGTCGAGTGGAACGTCCACATGTTCAGCCGGGCTCGCGAGCGCTACCCGATCCATCCCCGCGCGGCCTACACGCCGCGCGATGAGATGTTGGAGGCCGATCCGATCGCGGGCTACCTCGACCGGTTGGACGCCGAGGGGATCGATTACGGCATCCTCGTGCAACCCGAGCCCTACGGCGACGATCATCGCCTCGTCATCGATTGCATCGCGCGCGATCCGCAGCGCCTGCGCGGCACCGCCTTCGTCTACCCCGACGACCCCGATGCGGCGCAGAAGCTCGTCGCGCTCGCCTGGCGCGAGCCACGGATCGTGGCGGTGCGTTTCCACGCCCTGCGCGGCAAAGATCACTATCTGAAGAGCTTCGGCGAGCCGGGGGTGCGCGCCATCTGGCAGCGCGCCGCCGATCTCGGCCTGCTGATCGAACTGCACATCGGCCCGAACTACGCCGCCGATCTCGCCGCCGTCCTGCCCCGTTATCCGCAGATCCCGGTGCTGATCGATCACCTCGCCGAGCCGGTGGCCGGGACCGCCGAGGAGTACGAGGATGTGTTGGCGCTGGCGGCGTTCGACAACGTCTACATGAAGCTCTCGGGGCTGCGCTTCTTCGCCAGGGAGGAGCCGCTCTATCCCGATGCCCTGCCGCTGACCCGCCGCGTCGCCGACGCCTTCGGCCCCGACCGCATGGTCTGGGGGGAGGGGAGCCCCGCCATCGTCGATACCCACCTCGCGCACCTCTCCGAGGCGGACCGCGCCAAGGTGAAGGGAGGCAACCTGGCGCGGCTCCTCAAATTGGGCTAGAAGAACGGTTTGCCACAGAGCGCACAAAGTACGAACGAGAGAAGAGAGAGAAAACGAGATGGCGCGCAGGGTTCCCCGATCATCGCCTTCTCGCATAATCCACAACGCTGGACCTCCCTACCCATCCCAATTCTTCTTTCTCCCTCGTTCTCTGCGTCTCTGTGTCTCTGCGGTAATCGTCTCTACTTTCGTTCTCTGCGTCTCTGCGTCTCTGCGGTGATTCGTCCCGCTTCGCGCATACTCGATGCTGGTCTGATCCTCGCCGTGGCGCTCGTGGCGGGCGCGGCGCTGGCCTTCCCTGCCGGATGGCTTGGCGACCTCCAGCCCGCGCCGGATGCGGTGGAGTACGCGGTCACGGCGCAGCGGCTCGCGGCGGGCGCGTCGTTCGCGTTGCCCTGGCCGGGCGGCGACTATCCCGCGCGCTACCCCTTCGGCTTCCCCGCTCTGCTCGCCCCCGCCTACTGGCTCCCCGGCGCGACGGTGCGAAGCGGACTCTACGCCGTCATCGCGCTCGCGATCGTGGCGATCGTCCTCGTCTACCTGCTAGCGCGACGCTTGCTCGGTCGGTGGGGCGGCCTCATCGCCGCGCTGACTCTGCTCCTCCTCCCCCCCTACCTCGGCTGGTCGCGCGCGATTATGAGCGAGACGGCGACCGTCGCGCTCGTGGCGGCGGCGGCGCTGCTCCTGCACGCGGCGTGCACCAGCGCCAGCATCAGGCGGCGCGACCTGCTCCTCGTCGGCGCGGGGATCATCGCGGGCATCGCGATCCTGGTGCGCCTGAACAACATCGCCCTGCTAGGGGCGCTCGCGCTGGGAGGGTTAGTTGCGATCGGACCACGCCGCGCCTGGCCGCGTGCGGCGTTCGCGCTAGGGATCGGCCCCGCCTGCGCCCTCCTCGCGCTCGCCCTCTACAACGCCCGGACCTTCGGCGGGCCGCTCGCCACCGGCTACCGCTACTGGGTGCCGGAGTGGTACGGCCAGCTCGGCACCACCTTCTCCCTCGCATACGCCTTCCGCGCGCCCCCCGTCGTCGGCGACCTCAACGCGCCACCGGGGCTCGCGAATCTCGCCTACTACGCCCGCAGCCTCGGCGGCACCCTGCCCTCGCGCGGCTCCCTGCTGCTGACGAGCGGCCTCGCGGCCCTGGCGGCACTCGGCACCCTCGCGGCGTTGCCGACGCGGGACCGCCCGGCGCGCGCGGTCATCGCCTTCGGGCTCGCGCTCGCCGCGCTGACCTGCGCCGTCTACCTCCCCTACTTCCTGGCCGATATGCGATTTCTGGCCCCGCTCGCCCCGCTGGCGGCGCTCGCCATCGGCAACGCCGGACGGTTGGGGCTCGCGCTCCTGCAGAGCAGCCTCCGCGCCCATCGCCCGCTCCTGGCCCTGCCGCGCGCGCTGTTCGGCGCGGTGATCCTTGCGGTCCTGTTACAAAACCTCCTCCCCGCCGCCGCCAAGGCCCGCAACGACAGCTACCCATACCGGCGCTTCGTGCACGGCAACGCGACCGTCCTGCAACGCGACGCGCCCGCGCTGGACACGATCGCCGCCTACCGGGCGGTCGCCGCGCCGGGGAGCATCCTGGTGACCGATCTCCTGCCACCGCTGCTCGGGGCGAGCGGCTTCGGGGCGGGCTATCAGATCGCGCCGCTGACGCGGGGCGAATACTGGGGGCAGGCCCCGCTGCGCGACACCGCGCCGGTCACCGACCGGCAACGCTTCCTGCTGGCGGCGTTACGCGCGGGGACGCCGGTCTACCTCGATGAGTACAGCCTCGCGCCGATCCGTCGCCAGAACTCCGGCGACATCGAGCGCTTCCTGGCCGCGCACGACGCCCGCCTGGAGACGGTGTATACCGACGCCACCCGCCCTGCTGTCGGCGTCACCCTCTATCGGATGCTCCCCAAACCGTGACCGCGCACTGTTGCGGTGCTAGGATAGGGAGCGCACAGGCGCGGCACGCAAGGAGGGAAACACGACAATGGCGGCACGAGCGGGCGGGCAACGTGGCGGACCGGGTGGTCCGGGCGATCGTCGTCTCCAACCGGGCGCGATGGCGGCCCTTCGCCGCGCCCTCGGCTACCTGCGCGGCTACTGGCGCGATTCCGCCGGGGCGCTGGTGGCGCTGCTCCTGGTGTCGGTGACGAACCTCGCGGCGCCGCAATTGATCCGCCTGGCGATCGATACCGGCGTCGCGGGGCGGCAGACGAACGCAATCATCGCGGCGGTCGTCGGGCTGGTACTGGTGGCGGCGCTGCGCGGGCTCTTCTCGTTCGCGCAAGGGTATCTGGCCGAGCGTGCCTCGCAAGGGGTCGCGTATGAACTGCGTGACGCGCTCTTCGCCAAGCTCCAACGCCTCAGCTTCAGCTACTACGACGGCCAGCAGACCGGCCAACTCCTGACCCGCCTGACGAGCGATGTGGAGCAGATCCGCACCTTCGCCGGGGCGGGCCTGGTGCAGATCATCTCCGCCGTGACCATGCTCCTCGGGACGGCGATCCTCCTCTTCACCATCAACTGGCGACTGGCGATCGTAGCCTTATTGATCATCCCGCCGATCTTGCTGGTCCTCGCGCGCTTCACCGCCCGGATCGGTCCCCTCTTCGGCATGGTGCAGATGCAGCTCAGCCGTCTCAACACGATCCTGCAGGAAGACCTCTCCGGGGTCCGCGTGATCCGCGCCTTCGCGCGCGAGGACTACGAGGCGGAGCGCTATCGCGAGGCCAACGACGCCCTCCTCGGGCGCAACCTCCAGACGGTGAAAGCCTTCTCGGAGATGTTCCCGTTCGTCTTCCTCTTCGCCAATCTCGGCACGCTGGGGGTGATCTGGGTCGGTGGGCTGGAGGTGATCAGTACCACGCTGACGATCGGCGCGCTGATCGCCTTCAACAGCTACTTGGCGCTCCTCATCTTCCCGCTCCTCTCGCTCGGCTTCCTCTCCAGCATGGTCCCGCGCGCGGCGGCGTCCTCGCTCCGCATCTACGAGATCCTCGACGCCCCGATCGACGTGGCCGACCGACCGGGCGCGACCGCGCTGCCGGTGACGGGCGGGCGGGTGGAGTTCCGCGACGTCAGCTTCCGCTATCCGGGGAGCGAGCGCGAGATCCTGCACGATGTCAGCTTCGTCGCGGAACCGGGGCAGACGGTGGCGATCCTCGGCACGACCGGCTCCGGCAAGAGCACCATCGTCAATCTCCTCCCCCGCTTCTACGACGCGACCGCCGGCGCGGTCCTGATCGACGGCTACGATGTGCGCGACGTGACCCTCAACTCCCTCCGAAGCCAGATCGGGATCGTCCTGCAAGAGACGCTCCTTTTCAGCGGCACCGTGCGCGACAACATCGCCTACGGTCGCCCGGACGCGACGCAGGAGGCGGTCGAGGCGGCGGCGCGCGCGGCCCAGGCCGACGACTTCATCCGCGCGCTGCCACAGGGTTACACCACGGTCGTCGGGGAGCGCGGCGTCGGCCTCTCCGGGGGGCAACGCCAGCGGATCGCGATCGCGCGCGCCCTGCTCGTCGCGCCGCGCCTGATCATCCTCGATGACAGCACCTCCGCCGTGGATGCGGGGACGGAGATCGCGATCCAGGCGGCGCTCGACGCGCTGATGCGCGACGCCAGCCGCACCGCGTTCGTGATCGCCCAGCGGATCAGCACCGTGCGCGACGCCGACCTGATCCTCGTCCTCGATGGCGGCACGATCGCCGCGCGCGGCACCCACGACGAACTCTTGCGGGAGAGCGAACTCTACAATGAGATCCTCGGCTCGCAACTGATCCCCGCCGAGCACGAGCAGACCGCCGAGGCGCGCGCGGACTGATCAACGCTGGTGAATGCGCTCTCAGCTTATCGAGACGCTTCACGATGGATGCTGCCGTGACGCTTCTGATCCTCACCGGTCCGCCCGCTGCAGGCAAGAACACGATCGCCGCCGCATTCGCGCGCCAGTTAGCTGAGGCGTGGTCATAAATCGTCAGGCCGCTTTGAGGGCGGGTTTGAGGCCGACGCGAAGGGCGAGGCCGTGTTCGTG
>JAABUM010001928.1_pt1 | contig 29422 bp, 28 predicted proteins | sample 5559161 | NCBI WGS metagenome assembly JAABUM01 (sample SAMN10711868, study PRJNA513369) | rock metagenome | isolation source: Antarctica rocks | place: Antarctica: Victoria Land, Siegfried Peak nord
CGTTCGTCCAAGATCCCCGCCACGCGCGCGTAGCGCTCTTTGATCGCCTCTTCACCTGTCGTATCCATGTCGTCCAGTGTACGACAAGCCACCCCAACATCCCCTTTATTTACTGACGAGCCCTTAGACAAATACCCACCTCTTCTGTTACCATCTTGCACAAGGGACGCAGGTGGTCACGCGCGACGACGGGTGTGATAAAACGTCGGACACGTCGGACACGTCGGACACGTCGGACACGTCGGACACGTCGGACACGTCGCACACGTCGCACACGTCGCACACGTCGGACACGTCGGACACGTCGCACGATGCGGCGCGCTGTGTGACGCATGAGAGGAATAATCCATGCACCTGGGTCCGCGCGAGCAAGAGAAGCTACTGATCGTGGTCGCGGCCATGCTGGCGCGCGAACGCCGCGCCCGTGGCCTGCGCCTGAACTACCCCGAGGCCGTGGCCTTGATCACGGCCGAGTTGCTCGAGGGCGCGCGCGACGGCCGGGGCGTGGCGGACCTCATGAGCCACGGCCGTACCATCCTGCACGCGGGCGACGTCATGGATGGCGTCGCCGACATGGTCGAGGAGCTCAGTGTCGAGGCCACGTTCCCGGACGGGACCAAGCTGGTCACGGTCCATCACCCCATCGGCCCCGCCCCGGTTGCCGCCACACCTGGAGCCGACGACGACACGTCGGAGCGGGTTGTCCCCGGCGAGGTGTTGCCGCGCGAGGGCGTGGTCGTCCTCAACAAGGGCCGGGCCGCGCTGACGGTCGCCGTCGCCAACACGGGCGACCGCCCGGTGCAAGTCGGCTCACACGCCCACTTCTTCGAGGCCAACCGCGCCCTGCGCTTCGACCGCGCCGCCGCGTTCGGCTGTCGACTCGACATCCCGGCCGGGACCGCCGTGCGCTTCGAGCCGGGTGAGGAGCGCCCGGTCGACCTCGTGCCGCTCGGCGGCGCGCGCGAGGCCATCGGCTTCAACGGTCTCGTCGACGGCCAGCTCGACGCCCCCGGCGCGCGCGACGCGGCGCTGGCGCGCGCTCGCGAGCGCGGGTTCCTCGACGCGCCCGCGTCGTCCTCGTCGCCGGCCGGGGGCCAGCCGTGAGCGCGGAGTTGCCGCGCGCCTCCTATGCGCGCATGTACGGGCCTACCGTGGGGGACCGGGTGCGTCTCGCCGACACCGCGCTCGTGCTCGAGGTCGAAGAGGACCGCACCATCTACGGCGACGAGGTCAAGTTCGGCGGCGGCAAGGTCATCCGCGACGGCATGGGCCAGGGCATTTCCGCCGACGCCCTGGATCTTGTCATAACGAATGCTCTCATCGTGGACCACTGGGGGATTGTCAAGGCGGACATCGGGGTGCGCGACGGGCGTATCGTGGCCTGCGGCAAGGCCGGCAATCCCGCCACCATGGACGGTGTGTGGCCCGAGCTGGCCATCGGTCCCGGCACAGAGGTTATCGCCGGCGAGGGGCTGATCGTCACGCCCGGCGGGATCGATAGCCACGTGCACTTCATCTGCCCGCAGCTCATAGACGAGGCCCTCGCCTCGGGCATCACCACCATGCTCGGCGGCGGGACCGGACCCGCGACAGGGACGAACGCCACGACCTGCACGCCCGGGCCGTGGTACCTGGCGCGCATGCTGCAGGCGGCCGACGAGTACCCCGTGAACCTGGGCTTCCTGGGCAAGGGCAACGCCTCGCGGCCCGCTAGCCTGGAGGCGCAGATCGAGGCCGGCGCGATCGGGCTCAAGCTGCACGAGGACTGGGGCTCCACCCCCGCCGCGATCGACTGCGCCTTGCGCGTGGCCGACCGCTACGACGTGCAAATCGCCATCCACACCGACACGATCAACGAAATGGGCTTCGTGGAGGACACGATCGCCGCGATTGCCGGGCGCACCATCCACACCTACCACACCGAGGGCGCGGGCGGTGGGCACGCGCCGGATATCCTGCGCATCTGCTCCCTACCCAACGTGCTGCCTTCCTCGACCAACCCGACCCGCCCCTACACGGTCAACACGGTGCAGGAGCACCTGGACATGCTGATGGTCTGCCACCACCTCGACCCGGCCGTGCCCGAGGACCTGGCCTTCGCCGAGTCGCGCATCCGCGCCGAGACGATCGCGGCCGAAGACATCCTGCACGACCTCGGGGCGATCAGCATGACCAGCTCGGACGCGCAGGCGATGGGGCGCGTGGGCGAGACGATCCTGCGCACATGGCAGACGGCGCACAAGATGCGCGCGCAGCGCGGCCGCCTGCCCGAGGAAACGGGCGAAAACGACAACAGGCGCATCCGGCGCTACGTGGCCAAGTACACCGTCAACCCGGCGCGCGCGCACGGCATCGCCACGCACGTCGGGTCGATCGAGCCGGGCAAGCTGGCCGACCTGTGCCTGTGGCGGCCGGCCTTCTTCGGCGTCAAGCCGGAGCTCGTGCTCAAGGGGGGCTTGATCGCCTACGCGGCCATGGGCGACCCCGGCGCGTCGATCCCCACGCCGCAACCCGTCCTGGCGCGGCCCATGTTCGCCGCCGCGAACCGGCGCGGCGCGTGCCTCACCTTCGTGTCGCGGGCGGCGCTTGACGCGGGCGTGCCGGCGCGCCTGGGGTTGGCCAGCCGCGCGACTGCCGTCGAGGGCTGTCGGGCGCTCGGCAAGGTGGACATGGCGCACAACAGCGCCACGCCCGCGCTCGAGGTCGACCCCGAGACCTACGAGGTGCGCGCCGACGGCGAACTCCTGACCTGTCCGCCTGCCACGGCGCTGCCCATGGCCCAGCGCTATTTCCTGTTTTAATGCACAAGCTGCTCAACCTGTTACACCTGGCCGACTCCGCCTTCCCGATTGGGTCGCACGCCCACTCGTATGGCCTGGAAACGCTGGTGGCGGAGGGCGCGGTGACGGATACAGCGCGACTTCGGGCGCTGTTGCGGGCGCAGTTGGGGATGGTGCTGGCGCGCACAGACCTCGTCGCCTTACGCTGGGCCTATGAGCTCGCGGCCGCGGGCGACCTGGCGGGGTTGCGGCGCCTGGACGCGGAGTTGTCGGCGCTCAAGCCGGCGCGCGAGTGGCGGGAGGGAAGTATAGGAGCCGGGCGTCGCCTCCTGGCCACGGCGCGCGGTTTCCTGGCGCAGAATCAGGGGAACTTCTTTGACGTGGCGCCCCCCGGGACCGCCGGCGTCCCGCCGGCAGATCCTTGCCGGCGGGACGCCGGCGGTCCCGGGGGGTACGAAGACACGGAGAGCGCCAGAGGACAACTCTTGGGTGAACTGGCGCGGTCCAGTGAGGGTGGCGCCGTCGGGCCGCACCATGCGCTAGCTTACGGCGTCGTGGGGCAGGCGCTGGGTATCGGCGTCGACGATCTGGCGCATGCGCACGCCTTCGGCACGGTCGCGGCGACGGTCTCGGCGGCGGTGCGGCTGATCCCGCTGGGCCAGAGCGCGGCGCAGGCGACGCTGCACGCGCTCAAAGATGACGTGGTGCAGGCTGCGCTCGTGTCGGCGGCGCACCCGCGCGACCGCATGGGCGGCGGCCTGCCGCTGGTCGAGATCGCGGGCATGCGCCACGAGCGCGCCCCGGCTCGATTGTTTATCTCGTAGGGCGCAACGCTTGCGCCCCGACAACCAACCTATTCGAGGGGGTGACATGGACGACTATGACGGCTACGACGGCTATGACGGCTACGACGGCTATAGGGGACACGGGCGCTTGCACGTAGGGATCGGCGGGCCGGTGGGGTCGGGGAAGACGGCGCTGGTGGAGGCGCTGTGCCGTCGTTTGGCGGGGACGGTCGACCTCGCGGCGGTCACGAACGACATCTACACGCGCGAGGACGCCGAGTACCTCTTGCGCCGCGGCGTGTTGCCGGCCGAGCGCGTGCGCGGGGTCGAAACGGGCGGCTGCCCGCACGCCGCCGTGCGCGACGACGTGTCGGTCAACCTCGAGGCCATCGACAGCCTGGCACGCGCGCATCCAGGGCTGCGGCTCGTCTTCGTGGAGAGCGGCGGCGACAACCTCGCGGCCTCGTTCAGCCCCGACCTCGTGCAGCGATTCATCTATGTGATCGATGTCGCGGGCGGCGACAAGATCCCGCGCAAGGGCGGTCCCGGCATCGGCCGCTCCGACCTGTTGGTCATCAACAAAGTGGATCTCGCGCCGCATGTCGGGGCCTCGCTCGCGGTGATGGAGCGCGATGCCCGCGCGGCGCGCGGCGCGCGGCCGTTCGTGTTCGCCAATGTGCGCGACGGCGACGGTGTGGAGGAAATTGCCCGCTTCGTGCTTGCCTGGCTGGACGGCGTTGCGCCCGGCGCGCATGGGGCGCACGATTGGGGCGCGTATGGCGGCCATGACCACACGCATGACCACGCCCCTGCCCGAGGAGACCATGTTCACGCTCGCTAGCCCCGTGGCGCGCGAGGCGGGCGGAAACGCGCGACGGGACGCGGCGCGCGGCCGGGTCGAGCTCGCCTTTGCGCGGGATGGAGCGCGTACGGTCTTGATCCGCCAGTATGCGACGACGCCCCTGCACGTGCAGGGCGTGCTGGGCCGGCGCGCGCCGGATGACCCGTGCGCGGAGGTCGCGGTGCTCAACGTGGCCGGCGGTGTCATGGCGGGCGACCTGCTCGAGCAGGACATCGTGGCCGAGCCGGGCGCGGCCGTGCGCGCGCTCACCGTCGGCGCCGCGCGCATCTACCGCGCGCCGGACGACACCCCGGCCCGGATGCGCACGACGTTGCGCGTGGGGGCGGGCGCGCGCATCGAATACCTGCCCGACGAGCTCATCCCCTACGCCGGCGCCCTGTACGAGAGCGAAACGACGGTGGAGTTGGAGCCCGGGGGGCAGGCCATTGTGAGCGAGGTCGTCGGGCCGGGCCGCTTGCACCAGGGCGAGCTTTTCGCCTATCGGCGTCTCGACCTGCGCGTGCGCGCCGGCCGCGCCGGGCAGCCGTTGCTGCGCGACGCGCTGACGCTGGAGCCGGCGCGGTGGCCGCCCATGTCCGGGCCTATCCTCGGTCCGTACACGCACCTGGCCACGCTCTACGTGTTCGGCCTCGATCGCGAGGCGGCGGCATCTCTCGCCACGGAGTTTCATACTATGCTAGAGGATAGGGGCGTCTACGGCGGGGCCACGCTGGGCCATGGCGGCACGGTCGTCCTGCGCGCCGCCGGCGGCAGCGCATATACTTTGTTACAAATTGTGCGCGCGGCAGCCAACCGTACCCGGAAGCACATGATGGTTCCAAAGCAGATAAAAGCGTGAGGTTTATTCTAGTGAGCCAGGCGTTAGTTCTCTACTAACGATACTTTAAGGATAATGAATGAGCCATACACGTACGCGGTTGACAATCGATGAGCTCAACGCCCTCGGCCGCGTGGACTTCGTGGACGCGCTCGGGTTCGTGTTCGAGGGGCCGCCCTGGATCGTGGAAAGGGCATGGGAGGCGCGGCCGTTCGGGGATGTCGCGCGGCTGTACGAGCGGCTCTGCGCCGTCATGTATGGGGTGCCGGTGGAGCGGCAGGTGGCGCTCCTGCGGGCGCACCCCGACCTCGTGGGACGGGCGGCCCTCGCCGGCGCGCTCACGCCCGCGTCGACGGGAGAGCAGGCCTCGGCCGGTTTAGATCGTCTCTCGCCCGCGGAGGTCGATCGGTTCACAAGGCTGAACACGGCTTATCATGACGCCTTCGGATTCCCGTTCGTCATCTGTGCGCGCGAGAACAAGAAGGAGGGCATTCTGGCGGGCTTCGACGCGCGCCTCGGTAACACGCGCGCGCAGGAGATCGCGACCGCCCTCGACGAGGTCGCCAAGATCGCACGGTTGCGATTGTTAGACCACGTGGAGTAGAGACCATGAACATAGATATCAGTTACGGCAAGGCGCGCGTGCCCCTATACCGCGTCTACGCGCGCCCGCTCGCGGGAGTGCGCCCGATCCCCGAATCGTCGTTCACGGGGCGGGACAACACGTTGTTCGCGCTGCGAGTCGACGTCGAGGTCTTCGGGCGCAACGTCCTGCCCGCCTATACCGAGGGCGACAACAGCGCCGTAGTCGCCACCGACTCGATGAAGAACTTCGTGCTGCGGCAGGCGCTGGTCTACGACGGCGCCACGCTCGAGGGGTACCTCCACGAGCTCGGCCGCGGCCTCCTGACCACGTATCCGCGCATGGAGTCACTGCGGGTCACCGGCCACGAGCAGCCGTTCGCGCCGGCGCGCGTGCCCGCGCCCGACGCGGTCGACGGCGCGGCCTTTGTCGAGAGCCCGGTGCTGTTCAACCGCTCGCACGGCGACCACGGCGTTTCGTCGCTCTCGCTCGCGCTACAAGACGGCGACATCGTGGTCACGGAGCATCGCTGCGGCCACGTCGACCTGCAGCTGATCAAGGTGACGGGCAGCGCCTTCACGCGCTTCGTGCGCGATGGCTACACCACGCTCCCGGAGCGCGGCGACCGTCCCCTCTACATCCACCTCGACGCGCACTGGACCTACGGCGACGCGGGTGATTTGCTCTCCGGCGACACGGGGCGCTACATTCCGGCCGAGCAGGTGCGCGACCTCATGGCGACGGTCTTCCACTCGTTCGTCAGCGAGTCGATCCAGCACCTCGTCTACGAGATGGGTACACGGCTGCTGGCGCGCTTCCCGGGCATGGCCACGGTCTCGTTCATCGCGCAGAACCGCACCTGGGACCCGGTCGTCGTGTCGGAGCGGGACCCCGCAGTCAAGGTCTACAGCGACCCGTTCCCGGCCTACGGCACGATCACCCTGACCTTGTCCAGGGACGCCTGATGGGCCGCCTCAGCACGCATGTGCTCGACCTATCGCGGGGCTGCCCCGCCGCCGGCGTCACGGTCGAGGTCTGGCGCCTGCCGCCTGTCCCCGACGAAGGGCGTGTACTCCTGAAGACGGCGCGCACGAACGACGACGGGCGCACTGATGCGCCCTTGTTGGACGGCGACGAGCTACAGGCGGGTGTCTACGAGCTCGTATTCCACATGGGCGACTACTTCGTTAGCCTGGATGCGCCCACCGCCGCGCCGCCCTTCCTCGACCGCGTGCCGGTCCGCTTCGGCGTCGCCGACGCGGGGGCGCGCTACCACGTGCCGCTCCTCGCCTCTCCGTGGGCCTATAGTACGTATCGGGGGAGCTAACGCCCACGCCGCGCCACGCCGTACAATAGAGACAGGTAGGATACGGCGGAGGAGCCTCTCCTTCACCGCGCGGTTAGGATGGTGAGGTGATAACATGGCGACTGAGCGCGCGCCGCGGCCGGACGACGACATTCCGTATCTCGACGAGTTGTATTCTCCTGAGAGCGATGAGTTGCCGCCGATTACAGTCGACGACATCGCCCACACGGTCGAGCGGCTAGAGGCTGGCCATGAGGTCGGGGAATATACGGGCATGCGGGAGAGCGATCTCGTCGTGCTGGCGCATCTCACAACAGAGCAGTGGTGGCAGGTGCGCGGGAATCCGTCGCTCCTGCCGCAAATTCTCATCCCCACGGCACATGCCTGATTACGAGACCTTCGTCTTCACGACGGAGTTCACGGAGAGCTTGACGAAGCTTTCTCATGCCGACCAGCGTCGCGTGTTTACAGCTGTGCGCCAACTCGACATCGACGAGAAGACGAGGTTCCTGCACGTTCACCAATTGAAGGGGCAACAGGCCGGCACGTGGGCCGTGTACGCGTCCAAGAGCTTACGCATCACGTTCGAGCGGCTAGAGGGTGGCCGCAAGCGTTTGCTCGAGGCTAGCCACCACTACGGCGATTAGAAATGCTAGACCTGAGCGATGCCCGCCGCGTGATGGAGCGTTGCGACATCCTGGGCGGCATCAGCGAGCAGTCCGACTGTTTGACGCGGCGTTTTGCCACCGCAGCGATGCGCGAGGCCAACACCGCTGTGGCGGGCTGGATGCGCGACGCCGGGATAAGCGTGCGGCAGGACAGCGTCGGCAACCTGATCGGCCGCTATGAAGCGTGCGACGGGGGAGCCAGGACACTGCTGTTGGGCTCGCACCTCGATACAGTGCGCGACGCCGGTAGATACGACGGCCCTCTCGGTGTGCTCGTCGCCCTTGCGCTCGTCGAGCGCCTGCGCGCGCGGGGCCAGAGGCTACTCTTCGCCCTGGACGTAGTCGCCTTCGCCGACGAAGAGGGGCTGCGCTACCACATCTCTTACCTAGGCAGCCGCGCCCTCGCTGGCGCGTTCGATCCCGCGGACCTGCAACGCGAGGACGAGGACGGCATCGCCATGTCCGCGGCTATCCGCGACTTTGGCGGCGATCCCGCGGCTATTAGCCGCGACAAGCGCGACCCGGACACGGCGCTGGCCTACTGTGAGGTCCACATCGAGCAAGGGCCGGTGCTCGAGCATCGGGGCCTGCCCGTTGGCGTCGTATCGACCATCATGGGGCAGAGTCGCTTCGACGTCGAGTTCGTGGGAGAGGCGGGCCACGCGGGGACGGTCCCGATGGACCTGCGCCGCGACGCCCTCTGCGCGGCGGCCGAGTTCGTCCTGGCGGTCGAAGGGCTGGCGCGCGCGGACGCGGGGCTTGTCGCCACGGTGGGGCAGTTGGTCGTGGGGCCGGGGGCGAGCAACGTGATCCCGGGCCGGGCCACGTTCAGCCTCGACGCGCGTCACCTCGACGACGCGGCGCGTGATAGGGCCTGTGACGCCTTGCATAAGCGAGCTATATCCATCGGCGCGAGGCGCGGCGTCGCGGTAGAGTGGCGGGAGGTTCAGACGAGCGTGACCACCGCGTGCGCGCCCGAGCTTAGCGCCCAGTTGTCACGCGCGATCGAGGTCGTCGGGTATGAGGCGATGAGCCTGCCGAGCGGCGCCGGGCACGACGCCGTCGCCATGTCCGCCCTCGCGCCGGTGGCGATGCTCTTCGTGCGCTGCAAGGGTGGCGTCAGCCACAACCCGGCCGAATCGGTCGCTGTCGAAGACGTCGGCGTCGCGCTCGATGTTATGGACGCCTTTCTGGCTAAGTTGGTCGATCCATACAACCTGACTGTAGACTCCAAATGATGTGCGAGAAGGACACATACAGAAGTGACTTGCAGATTCCATTTTTCTTGATCATTGTAGGGAACGTACGAAGACCTTCGGCTGATAGAGATGGTAGCGCCTAACATGGATATAGGTCGTGGAGGCTTTCTCGCGGGCACGCTTGTAGCAACCCCCAAGGGTCCGCAGCGTATCGAAAGATTGCGAGTTGGAGACCTTGTGGTAACGATGGATACCGCTAGCGGAGTTAAACAAGACGAGGCGCTCCGCGCGGTTTTTCTGGAACGGTCGACGAGCTATTCACGATCTATTTGACCGACGGTAGTACGGCCACATCGTCCAAAGAGTGCAGATACTGGCTTAGCGAATACGATGATTTCGGCAATATTGGTTTCTGGTGGAGGGCGGGAAGCCTGCGTCCGAATCACCATGTACTCACGGCCAATACTACCTCCATCGTAGTCGCCCGAGCACAAAGTCAACGAATAGCGTCCGCTTTGGTATTTGGTCTTACTTTTGATGACAACAACAATTGCTTCGTTGGGCCGTCTCGTGTCCTTGTTAGCGGGGTTTTACCCTATCCGAGCAAAGCTATTCCAGTCTTGGATTACGTCTTAAGAACCGGCTCTCCACCCCCAAACTACTATGGAGGTGGATTTTTTTCTAATTTGGAGGGTCTCTTGCCGCGCGGTGGCAACTATCGCGAATACGACATCGATCCCGTACTTCTACCTAGTATCCGTCGAAATAGAGAGCGCATCGTGGTAGATACGAACACGAGACAGGCTTGGTACACTCCAGATCATTACGCAACCATGTTTTCTATGCCATGATGCTGCGGGTAGGCGTTGTGCGAAATCGGGCGGTGAACGTCGGAATAGTCGGCGGCCCCATTACACCCGTGATATCTGGGGCGAGAGGCGGACGAATTCCTGGCCGGTTACATGTCGTAAAAGCGGGCTTGACTTGTGCCCACTTGGGGAAGCGCGACAGCCCCTATTGTGAGAGAATAAGGATATGGAAGCGGACAATTTTGATGTCTTTGACGATGTATGGTTCGCGAGAGAAGACAAGCGTGCTCTTGTAGCGAAGAGGCGTCTCGAGAATACAGTAGTGGAGGCGTTCACACGCTTAGAGAGTGCCCCGGGCCAATCACCATGGGCATATCTATTACCCGTTGGAGAGCGGGATGTCGACGACTCTGTGGCTGTTGTTGAGGGGTCGCTGCGAAGTGTTGTTCGAATCGTTCGAGGCCAAAGGTGCTCTACCCGTAAGCTCCTCTTCCAGGAATGGGCGGCGGCCCTGCAATTCCCATACTACTTTGGGGAGAATTGGGATGCCTTCGAAGAATGTATGGCGGATTTGGCGTGGTTGCCCAGGGGGCGCCGCCTCTTTTTTGTTACTAATGTAGATCGTATCATTCGTGACAAGCAAGATTTTAGACAATTTATTGACAGCCTGCGCAGCGCTTCTGAACAGCAGGAAGTGGCAAGGGGCAATGATAAGGCGGCGCCCTATCGCATCATATTTCATTGTGAGCCGAAGCGACTCCTTGTTGCACAGCGACGCCTCGCTGAAGCTCAGGCTACGGTATCAGTGCTGTCATATCACTAAGACGTGGTTCAACCTGCCAGCGGGATAGACCTCGATCAACCCTTTCAATCCGCGCCACGCGTAGGACTGTGTCGCTGACTCTTTCGTGTACGTCGCGCGCAAGCGGCGCGGGGCGGGCGTGGGATGGAAAAGATCCTGGGGAAGGGCGCTCGATGAGCTTGTACGACGCGATCGTGCGCGGCGGGACGCTGGTCAACCCGGAGGGTATCGAGCAAGCCGATCTCGTTATCGCGGACGGGCGCATCGTGGCTGTCGCGCCGGAGTTCGCGGGGACGGCGCGCGAGGAGATCGACGCGGCGGGGCTGCATGTGTTCCCGGGCGCGATCGACGCGCACGTGCACTTCAACGAGCCCGGTCGCGCCGGATGGGAGGGCTTCGCCACCGGGACGCGGGCGCTCGCCGCCGGCGGCGCCACAGCCTACTGCGATATGCCGCTCAACGCTCACCCGCCGACGCTCGACGCCCAGAGCTTCGATCTCAAGGTAGAGGCCGCGCGCGCCTCCTCGCTCGTCGACTTCGCCCTGTGGGGCGGCCTCGTGCCGGGCAACCTCGTCCACCTCGACGAACTCGCCGCGCGCGGCGTCGTCGGCTTCAAGGCGTTCATGTCGAACAGCGGCGTCGACGACTTCCCGGCCGTCGACGACGTCACCCTGTACGAGGGCATGGCGCGGGCGGCGCGGCTGGGGCTCCCGGTGGCGGTCCACGCCGAGAACGACGCGCTCACGGCCGCGCTGGCGCGCCGCGCCACGGCGGAGGGGCGTGTTTCGGCGCGCGACTACCTCGCCTCGCGTCCAGCCGTGGCCGAAATCGAGGCGATCGCGCGCGCCATCACGTTCGCCGAGGCGGCCCATTGCCGGCTGCACGTCGTCCACGTCAGCACGGGGCGCGGCGTCGCCCTCGTGGCCGAGGCGCGCGCCCGCGGCGCCGACGTGAGCTGTGAGACCTGCCCGCACTACCTCGCGTTGAGCGAGGACGACCTGGAGAGGTTGGGCGCGGTCGCCAAGTGCGCGCCACCTTTGCGGCCGCGCGACGAGGTGGCGGCGCTATGGCGCGCTCTCTTCGACGGCAGCCTGCCCATGGTCGCCTCCGACCACTCGCCCGCCCCGGCGAGCCTCAAGACGGGCGACGATTTCTTCGAGATCTGGGGGGGCGTCTCGGGCTGCCAGTCGACCTTGCAGGTGCTGCTGACCGAGGGCCACGAGCTGCGTGGGCTGCCGCTGGAGACGATTGCGCGCGTCACCTCCGCCTACGTGGCCAGGCGGTTCGGCCTCGCGCCGGCCAAGGGTAGCCTGGCTGCCGGCGCCGACGCCGACGCCGACGCCGACCTCGCCCTCGTCGACTTGGGGCACAGCGCCGTCTTGCATGAAGACGACCTGCACTACCGGCACAAGCATAGCCCTTACGTCGGTCGTACGCTGCGCGGGCGCGTCGTGCGCACGCTCGTGCGCGGCGCGACGGTCTACCGCCATGGCAAGATCGTGTCCCCACCGATCGGACAACTCCTCAGGCCGCAACAATCATAGGTGATGAACGATTGGCGCTGCCCATGGAGCGCGTGACATTTCCCGTGATACATTGTTGGCATGCCGAACGATACGCGAGCTGCGGCCGGTCATACCGGCGGACGCGCCCGTCCGCTGCCTTCCGTTACCTGCAAATCAGCCTGCCCCTCCTGAGCCCAGAGGACTACCTGGGGATGGGCAACGTGTTGGCGGCGGCGTTGGCGAGCGTGATGGGGCGGGGGCGGCGGCGGGGCGGCGCGGGCGCGTCTGCGATCGGGTACCATGTAGGTCATGGCAGTGATGTTGTGGCGCACCTATCTCCAACCAAGCACGCTCGACGAGGCGCTGGACCTGCTGCGCCAACACAGGGGCCAGGCGCGCATCGTGGCCGGTGGGACCGACGTGTTGGTCGAGCTCTCGCGCGGCGTGCGGCCGGCCACGACCCTGATCGACATCAGCCGTCTGCACGACCTGAAATACGTGCGTGTCGAGGGTGACGCCATCCATCTCGGCGCGCTGGCCACGCACAACGATGTCCTCGCTTCGCACGACTGCCGGCGCGACGTCCGGCCGCTCGCGCAGGCCTGCTGCGAGGTGGGCGCGCCGCAGATCCGCGCGCGCGCCACGGTGGCCGGCAATCTCGTGACCGCCTCGCCCGCCAACGACACGATCGCGCCGCTCGTGGCCCTGGGGGCCGAGGTCGTGCTGGTGAGCTGCGCCGGCGAGCGCGTCGTGCCGCTGCGTTTGTTCTACCACGGCCTGCGGCGCACCGCGCTCGCGCCCGACGAACTGCTGCGCGAGATACGCGTGCCCAGGCTGACTGCGGGGCAGCGCGGGCTCTTCGTCAAGCTCGGGCTGCGTCGCGCCCAGGCCATCTCGGTCGTCAACGTCGCCTACGCGCTCACCTTCGACGGCCCAATCGTCCGCGATGCGCGCATCGCGCTCGGCTGCGTCGCGCCGACGATCGTGCCGGCGTCGGGCGCCGAGGCGTATCTGCGCGGCAGAATTCTCGACGACGCGGCCTGCGCGGAGGCCGGCCGCATCGCCGCCGGCGAGGTCGCGCCGATCGACGACGTGCGCGGCTCGGCCGCCTACCGCCGCGCCACGCTGGCCGCGCTCCTCGCGGACGGGCTGCGTCGCCTGTCCACGGAGGCGGGGCCGGAGGCCACTGAATCCTCGGGCGCGACGGACAGGGACAGGGACAGGGACAGGGACAGGGACACGGACACGGACGGGCTCGAGAGTAACCCCGTGTTGCTCGAGGCCGGCGTGTCGACCCCGGTGGGCAGGCCTTTCGCGGGCACGATCGACGCCACGATCAACGGCCGGAACTACCGCCTGGAGGGCGCGCACCGCAAGTCGCTGCTCGACGCCCTGCGCGAGGATGCCGGCCTGACCGGGACGAAAGAGGGCTGCGCCGAGGGCGAGTGCGGCGCCTGCACCGTCTGGCTCAACGGGCAGGCCGTGATGTCCTGCCTCGTGCCCGCGCCCCAGGCCCACAACGGGGCGGTGACGACGATCGAGGGGCTCGCCAGCGCGGGCGACCTCGACGGTGATGGCGAGTTGCACCCGCTGCAAGAGGCGTTCATCGCGCACGGCGCCGTGCAGTGCGGCTACTGTATCCCTGGCATGCTCATGGCCGGGGCCAAGCTGCTGCAGGAGCGGGACCAACCCGACCTCGCCGCCGCGCGCGTCGCGCTCAGCGGCAACATCTGCCGCTGCACCGGCTATCGCAAAATCCTCGACGCCGTGATGGCGGCGGGCGGCGGGGACACGCCTGCCTCCCCCGCCACGCCCGGCGGACCGGGCGCCGTGGGCTTGGGAGGCGGGCGATGATCGTCGAGGGACCGGCCATCGGGGCGCCGTTGCGGCGCCCGGACGCGCTCGGCAAGGTGACCGGCGCAACAGACTATCCGGGCGATCTGGTGCGGCCGGGCATGCTGCGGCTCAAGGTCGTGTTCGCGCGGCGCGCCCACGCCCGCATCCTCTCCATCGACACGAGTCACGCGCTGGCGCGCCCCGGCGTCGTCGCCGTGCTCACGGCCGCCGACGTGCCCTACAACCGCTTCGGCCTGATCGATAGGGACCAGCCTGTCTTGTGCGAGGACGTGGCGCGCTTCGAGGGCGACAAGGTGGCGCTCGTCGTGGCCACGAGCGCCGAGGCCGCCGCGGAGGCCGCGCAGCTCGTCGTGGTCGACTACGAGGATCTCCCGGCCGTGACCAGCCCAAGCGCGGCCCTGGCGCCGGATGCCCCGCTCGTACACGAGGAGCTGGGAACGAACCTGCTCAAGCATGTGCCCATCCGCAAGGGCGACGCCGCGGCGGCCTTCGCGCAGGCCGACCTCGTGCTCGCCGGCGAGTTCGCGACCTCGTGGCAGGAGCACGCCTTCCTGCAGCCCGAGGCCGGTATCGCCTACGTGGACGACGCCGGCCGCGTGGTGGTCGAGACGGCGGGGCAGTGGCTGCACGAGGACCGCCGCCAGCTCGCGGCGATCCTGGGGCTGCCCGAGGAGGAGGTAGTGGTGCGCTACGCCGCCATCGGCGGCGCCTTTGGCGGCCGCGAGGACCTCTCGGTCCAGCACCTGTTGGCGCTGGCGGCGCACAAGCTCCGGCGCCCCGTCGCGATCGTGTGGGACCGCGAAGAGTCGATCATTGGCCACCACAAGCGGCATCCCATGACGATCCGCTGCCGCTGGGGCGTCACGCGCGAGGGCCGCATCACGGCGGTCGAGGCCGAGGTGATGGCCGACGGCGGGGCCTACGCCTCGACCAGCGCCGAGGTCGTCAAGGTCGCGGCGCTCTTGGCCAGTGGGATCTACCACGTCCCCAACATTCACGTCGACGGCTACGCGGTCTACACCAACAACATCCCGAGCGGGGCGTTCCGCGGCTTCGGCGCGCCGCAGGCCCACTTCGCCAGCGAGGTGATGGTCACGCGGCTGGCCCACGCGCTCGGGCTCGACCCCGTGGAGTTCCGCCGGCGCAACATCTACCGCGAGGGCGATGTCGAGCCCACGCGCAACACCCTGCCCCCCGGCGTCAGCGCGCTCCCGGTGCTGGAGCGCCTCGTCGAGGAGGCGCGGGGGCGATTGGGCTACAGCCCTTACCCCCTGGCCCCCTATCCCGCGCACGGGAGAGAGGTTGGAGGTGGGGGTGAGGGAAATCACTTGCGTCGCGGCGTCGGCATCGCCTGCGGCATCAAGAACCTGGGCTACTCGTTCGGCTTCCCCGAGCAGTCCACGGCTACGGTCGAGTTGTTCGGGCGCGGCGAGATCGAGCGCGCGCGGGTGCGCGTCGGCGCGGCCGACGTCGGGCAGGGCGCGCACCTGGCCCTGCGCCAGATCGCCGCGCACATGCTCGCATTACCGCTCGAGTCGATCGAGATGGTCACTGACGACAGCAGCGAGGCGCCGAACGCGGGGAGCGCCTCGGCCTCACGGCTGACGCTGATGGCCGGCCGGGCCGTGCACGACGCGGCCGCCGGCGCGCTGGAAGCGTGGGGGCGCACCGACGACCAGCACGTGCAGGCCACGGCGCAGTACCGCCCGCCCGCCACCACGGCGCTCGACCCCGCCACCGGCGAGTCGCGCCCCAACTACGCCTACGGGTACGCCGCGCAGGCCGTCGAGGTCGAGGTCAATACCCTGACGGGGCAGGTACGCGTCCTGACCGTCATCAGCGTGCACGACGTGGGTCGGGCCATCAACCGGCAGCAGGTCGAGGGGCAGATCGAGGGCTGCATCGCGCAGGGTATCGGCTATGCGCTGCTCGAGGACCTGAAGACGCGGGCCGGTCGCATCCTGACGCCGCACCTGAGCACCTACCTGCTGCCGACCGTGCTCGACATGCCGCCCGAGATCGTTCCTGTGATACTCGAGTTGGCCGACCCCAACGGCCCCTTCGGCGCGCGAGGGGTGGCCGAGATGCCGCTCGTGCCCATCACGCCGGCTATCGCCGCCGCCATCCACGACGCCGTGGGCGTCTGGGTCATCGCGCAGCCGATGACGCCCGAGCGCGTCCTCGCGGCGCTCACGTCGACCCATCAGCCGTAAGTCCGCGTTATACTGCAATCCATGACCGATATGCTGCGCATCACAGTCGGGCGGCTGGCATTCACGGCTCGCCTAGAGAAAGAGAACGCCCCGCGCACCTGCGCGGCGTTCGAGAAGCTGCTGCCGTTCCGCAACAAGATCATCCAGGCGCGCTGGAGCGGCGATGCCGCGTGGATACCGCTGGGCGAGCTCGAGACCGGCGTGGGTTTCGAGAACCACACCAGCCACCCCGCGCCGGGCGAGATCTTGCTCTACCCCGGCGGATACAGCGAGACCGAGATCTTGTTCCCGTACGGCGGGACGCTGTTCGCGAGCAAGATGGGCCAGTTGGCCGGCAACCATTTCCTGACCATCGTCGAGGGCCGCGAGCGCCTGCGCGAATTGGGCCGCCTCGTGCTCTGGGAGGGCGCGCAGGACATCCTCTTCGAGCAATCCTGATGGCTCTCATCGCAACTCTTAATAGCTAACCGAAGGCGTCGCCGGTCTACGCCGATAGCGCGTCCGTGTCCGATACAGGGTAGTATGAAGTATTGGACATCCCGTAATCATGACGTGGAGCGCGTGTGATAAGCCCCGACGCCGGACATACTGGACATGCCGGACAAATCGACGACCTGCTGGCGGACTACGCTTTCGGCACGCTACAGAACGGCGAGTACGGGCGGGTCGCGCGCCACCTGGACTTGTGCGCGCGCAGCGCGGCGCTGGCGGCGGGCGACGGGGTCGTGGTCGACCACCTCTGTTTCGCGGCCCCCCCGCGCCGGCTGCCGCCCGAGGTGCGGATACGCCTCATGGACCGGGTGGCCCGCGAGGGTAAGCCGGCGCCGCTTCCGTCTGCCGCTCGGGTGACGCCACCACCGTCTGTCGACCGCCGCGCGAGGCGTCACGTACCGCTACCGCGCTGGGTCTGGGCGGCCGCCCTGCTGCCGTGGATCGTCGCCGCGGGCCTGGGCGCTGCCCTGGTCGCGCCTGCCCGCACGCCTGGTCCGACTCCGACGCTGGCGGTCGCCTCTATCGCGGGCGCGCGGGGAATAACGGGCCGGCTCGCGCTGGACCCGGGTGGCACGAACGCTTTCCTGGCGATCACGCACATGCCGCGCTTGCGCAGCGGGACGGTCTATGTGTGCTGGCTCAAGCGCGGCGGCAGGGTGGATTATGCGTGCACGTTCGAGTTGCTCCCGCGCAGCGATGACGGGTACGTGCGCGTGAGTGCGCGCCAGCCCTTGCGGACCTACGCGTCGATCGGCATCACGGTCGAGCGCGCGACGCATCCGGCTCGTCCCAGCGCGCCGTTCCTCGCCGGCGGCTCGCTCCGCTAACCACCTCTAGCCACTGCGCCGGCTTACCGGGCACCGTTTCGTTCAAAGCAACGGTCGCATAGCGCTTCGACTAACGCACAATCGTGCGTGGAGGCCGATAACCTATAGCGGCACGCCCGGCGGGTCGCGGCTTGGGTCGCCGGGAGGGCGGAGGTGTAGATCGAGGAACCAGGCCAGGACATCCGGAAAGCGCCGCCGCCAGCTCTCCTCGTTGTGGCGCCCTGCTGGGTCCTCGACGTAGGCCACGTCGTAGCCCTGGCCGCGTAGGAGGTCGCGCATGCGCCGGGCCTGGGCCACGAATCGCTCGCCGGCCTCGTCCTGGCCGGCGTCGAGGTAGACGCGCAGGCCGGGGTCGCGCCGGTCCCGCGCCACGTCGAAGATGCGCGCGCGGTCCGGCCACAAGGCGGGCGAGAGCGCGGCGCAGAAGCCAAACACGCCCGGCCGCGCCAGGCAGGCGTAGAGCGCGATGAGGCCGCCCAGCGAGGAGCCGGCGATGCCGGTGTCGGCGCGGGCCGCGCTCGTGCGGAACGACCCGTCGACGGCCGGCTTGACGACGGTGAGCAGGTAGTCGAGGTAGGCGTCGGCTTGCGTTGTCTTGCGCGGAGAGAGCGGGCGCAGGGGGAAGGGGCTGTACTCGGCGGCGCGGTCCTTGCCCGCGTTGGGGATAGCCACGAGGATGGCCTCCAGTCCGCGCGAGGCCACCGCCTCGGCCGTCTCGTCGGCGCCCCACTCGCCCGCGTACGACGTGGCGGCGTCGAAGACGTTCTGCCCGTCCTGGAGGTAGAGCACGGGGTAGCGCCGCGCGTCCTCCGTGGCGTACCCGGGGGGCAGGTAGGCCAGCACGTCGCGCGCCGCTATCCCGGGGCCGCTCACGCCGCGCAGGACGCGTATGTCGCCGGACACGCTGTGTCCGTCGCCCGGATAAGCCTCCCCGTAAGGCACCCACTCGGGCGCGCGCTCCTGGTCACCCTGATCCACGCGGCTACCCTGCCATCACGCGCGCGAAAAGGGCCGCGACTTCGTCGTCGGTCAGAGCGTCCGCCGCGTCGCCGATCGACAACTCGACCTTGGAGACTCCCGGCACGCCCGTCGGGGCCAGGCGACGGAATAGGAGCGCGCGCGCCGCGTCGTCCTGCCACGTCGTCTGGGCCGTCGCTGTCGCCATCACCTCCGCCCCTCTCGTTGCGCTCGCTCGTTGCGCTCGTTAGCTCGATCCTAAAAGGTCATGGCAGGTCATGGCAGGAAACGGGCCTTGGGACCGTAAATTGCTGTCGTGGGTTTGTTATCCGACGGCCGGACGACGTACGATACCAGCGAGGGCCGACGATGGTTCGGCGAGCGATGCGCCGGGGCGCGATCGCTCGTGCCTACATACCGACGTTGGATGCCAAAGAAAGTAGGAGACTGCGATCATGACGAGCACGACCGCGCCCACGACACCGCTGACCGAGCGCCCCGCCTGGCGCGCGCTCGGGGACCACTACCAGACGATGCGCGACGTCCACCTGCGCGCGCTCTTCGCCGAGGACCCCCGGCGCGGCGAGCGCCTCACGGCCGAGGCGGCCGGCCTCTACCTCGACTACTCCAAGAACCGCGTCACCGATGAAACCGTGGGGCTGCTGCTGCAGCTGGCCGAGCAATCGGGCCTATGCGCGCGCATCGACGCCATGTTCCGCGGAGACAAGATCAACGTGACCGAGGATCGCGCCGTGCTGCACGTGGCCCTGCGCGCCCCGCGCGACGAGCGCATCCTGGTGGACGGCAAGGACGTCGTGCCCGGTGTCCATGCGGTGCTGGACAAGATGGCCCTCTTCGCGGACCGCGTGCGCGGCGGGGAGTGGACCGGTTACACGGGCAAGCGTATCCGCGTCGTCGTCAACATCGGCATCGGCGGCTCCGACCTTGGCCCAGTGATGGCCTACGAGGCTCTCAAGTACTACAGCGACCGCGAGATCAGTTTCCGCTTCGTCTCCAACGTCGACGGTAACGACTTCGCCGAGGCCACGCGCGACCTCGACCCTGCCGAGACGCTCTTCATCGTTTCCTCCAAGACCTTCACCACCCTTGAGACCATGACCAACGCCCACACGGCCCGCGCCTGGACCCTCGCGGCGTTGCACGACGACGCGGCCATCGCCAAGCACTTCGTGGCCGTTTCGACGAACCCTGCGGAGGTGGCTAAGTTCGGTATCGACACCGCCAATATGTTCGAGTTCTCGGACTGGGTCGGCGGCCGCTACTCCATGGATTCGGCCATCGGCCTCTCCACCATGGTCGCGATCGGGCCGGACAATTACCGCGCCATGCTGTCCGGCTTCCACACCATGGACGAGCACTTCCGCACTGCGCCGTTCGAGCGGAACCTGCCCGTGCTGATGGGCCTGCTCACCGTGTGGTACGACGACTTCTTCGACGCGCAGACGGTCGCGGTGCTGCCGTACGACCAGTACCTCAAGCGCTTCCCGGCCTACCTGCAGCAGCTGACCATGGAGAGCAACGGCAAGAGTGTCATGCTCGATGGCCGTCACGTCGACTATCAGACCGGGCCGATCTACTGGGGCGAGCCGGGCACCAACGGCCAGCACTCCTTCTACCAGCTGATCCACCAGGGTACCAAGCTTATCCCGTGCGACTTTATCGGTTTCGTCGAGGCGCTCAACCCGCTGGGCGACCACCACGACATCCTGATCGCCAACATGCTCGCGCAGACCGAGGCCCTGGCCTTCGGCAAGACGGCCGAGCAGGTCAAAGCCGAGGGCACGGCGGACGCGCTCGTGCCGGCCCGCACGTTCGAGGGCAACCGCCCCACCAATACGATCCTGGCCGAGCGGCTGACCCCCGAGATCCTGGGGACACTGGTCGCGCTCTACGAGCACAGCGTGTTCACGCAGGGCGCCATCTGGGACATCGACTCCTTCGACCAGTGGGGCGTCGAGTTGGGCAAGGTACTGGCCCAGCGTATTATTCCTGAGTTGGAGGACACCGGCGAGCCGAGCTTGCAGCACGACAGCTCGACCAACACGCTGATCCGGCGCTACCGCGCGGGGCGGCAGGCCTCGTCGTAACGCGGTAACCGCGCACACGCACTACGGGCAAGACCCCGCGCCGCGCCTACGGAGAGCATCAACTACTAGGCTTCTCTCGGCTTAAAGGAGACCGATCATGGATGGCCTGATCATGGACTATCAGCTGACCATACCGGCGATACTCAGGCGCGCGGAGCTGTTGCACGGCCGGAAGGGTATCGCGACCCGCCTGCCCGACAAGAGCATGCATCGCTATACCTACGCCGAGATGGTCGAGCGGGCCAAGCGTCTCGCGGTCGCGCTCCAGGGCCTTGGCGTCGCGGATGGTGACCGCGTCGCCACGCTCTGCTGGAACCACCACCAGCACCTCGAGGCCTACTTCGGCATCCCGTGCGCCGGCGGTGTCCTGCACACCCTTAACCTGCGCCTGCACCCCGACGACCAGACCTACATCGTCGGCCATGCCGGGGACAAGGTGATCCTCGTCGACGACGTGCTGCTGCCCGTCTTCGAGAAGTTCCGCGACCGCGTCGACGTGCGGCTCGTCGTGGTTATCCCCACGAGCGGCGCGCCCGTCCCGGAGGGCATGCTCGATTACGAAGACGTGCTCGCCGCCGCCGACCCGGCCCTCTTCGCGTATCCCGATGTCGACGAGCGGGGGGCCGCGGCGATGTGCTATACCTCGGGCACAACAGGTCGGCCCAAGGGCGTGCTCTACTCGCACCGCTGCATCGCGTTGCACTCGCTGGGCAGTGCGCAGCGCGACGCGCTCGACGTGGGCGAGGCCGACGTGGTCGTGCCCGTCGTGCCGATGTTCCATGCCAACGCCTGGGGCCTCCCCTTCACCTCCACGTTGGTCGGTGCGACGCAGGTCTTCCCGGGGCAGCGCCTCGACGCGACCAGCCTGCTCGCCCTGTTCCAGGACGAAAAGGTCACCATGACCGCCGGGGTGCCCACGATCTGGTTCGGCATCCTGCAGACGCTCGACAAGAATCCGGGCGCCTACGACCTGAGCCCTATGCGCAGCCTGGTCGTCGGCGGCTCGGCGGTGCCGCCGAGCATGATCGAGGGCTTCCAGGAGCGCCACGGCCTGCGTGTGATCCACGCCTGGGGCATGACCGAGATGGCCCCGCTCGGCACGGTGGCGCGCGTCACGAGCGACCTGCGGGCGGAGACGCCGGGGCAGGAGAGGTATGACGTGCGCGCCACGCAGGGCCGCCCCGCGCCCTTTGTAGAGATCCGGGCGCGCGGCGAGGAAGGGCTGGTCCCGTGGGACGGCGCGGCCATGGGCGAACTGGAGGTGCGCGGCCCCTGGGTCGCCAGCGCCTACTACAACAATCCCGGGCCGGACGACCGCTTTACAGCGGACGGCTGGTTCCGCACCGGCGACATCGTTACAGTCGACCCGCACGGCTACGTCACCATCACGGACCGCTCCAAGGACGTCGTCAAGAGTGGCGGCGAGTGGATCTCTTCCGTGGCGCTGGAGAACGCCTTGATGGCCCACCCCGCCGTGCTGGAGGCGGCCGTGATCGCCGTGCCGCACCCCAAGTGGGACGAGCGTCCGCTGGCCTGCGTCGTGCTCAAGGAGGGCGAGGGGGCTACGGCCGACGAACTGCTGGCCTCGCTGCGCTCCGACTTCGCCAAGTTCTGGATCCCCGACGGCGTCGAGTTCGTGGAGGAGATCCCGCGCACCTCGACCGGCAAGTTCCTCAAGTCGTCGCTGCGCGAGCGGTATCATGACTACGCGACGCGCGGCGAGGACCGAGTGTTGTAGGGGTCTATCGCATACACCCCTACGACGAACTCCAGCGGGGATAGTTGGCCACGTGGTCGCGACGGCGTGGCCCGCTGAGGAGATATAGAGATGGCACAGATGCGAGAGGCGGTCATCGTCGAGGCGGTGCGCACCCCGGTGGGCCGCCGCAACGGCAAGCTGAAGGGCTGGCATCCGGTCGACCTGCTGGCTTGCATACTCGACGCCCTCGTCGGACGGGCGGGGGTCGACCCGGGGCTGGTGGAGGATGTGATCGCGGGCTGCGTGTCGCAGGTGGGCGAGCAGAGCCTCAACGTGGCCCGCAACGCCGCCCTGGGCGCCGGCTTCCCCGAGTCCGTGCCAGGGACGACGATCGATCGCCAGTGCGGCTCCAGCCAGCAGGCGGCGCACTTCGCCGCACAGGGCGTGATGAGCGGCGCCTACGACGTCGTGATTGCCTGCGGCGTCGAGGGTATGACGCGCGTGCCGCTCGGGGCCTCCTCGGAGCACGGGCCGGGCCGGCCATGCGGTGAGCGCATGGTACGGCGCTACAGCGAGGGCCTTGTGCCGCAGGGCATCAGCGCCGAGTTGATCGCGCGAAAGTGGGGTCTGGGCCGCGAGGACCTCGACGCTTTCAGCCTGGAGAGTCACCGCCGCGCCGCGCGGGCCACCGCCGAGGGCCGCTTCGACGGCCGGATCGTGCCTGTGCCGGTTGTAGACGAGGCTGGCGCCACGGACACGATGACCAGGGACGAGGGTATCCGCCCCGACACCAGCCTGGAGAAATTGGCCGGGCTCAAGCCCGCTTTCAAGCCGGATGGCATGGTCACCGCCGGCAACAGTTCGCAGATCAGCGACGGGGCGGCGGCGCTCTTGATAGTGGAGCGTGCGACCGCCGAGCGCCTGGGCCTGCGCCCGCGCGCCCGCTTCGCGTCGTTCTCCCTGGCCGGCGACAACCCGGTGCTGATGCTGACCGCGCCCATCCCCGCGACCTACAAGGCGCTCGAGCGTGCTGGGCTCTCGCTCGACGACATCGACCGCGTCGAGATCAACGAGGCCTTCGCCAGCGTCGTACTGGCCTGGCAAAAGGAGACCGGGGCCGACATGGCGCGGGTCAACGTCAACGGCGGCGCCATCGCGCTCGGCCACCCGCTCGGCGCCTCGGGCGCGCGCCTCATGACCGACCTGCTCGGCGAGCTCGAGCGCAGCGGCGGGCGCTACGGCCTGCAGACGATGTGCGAGGGCGGCGGCATGGCCAACGGGACGATCATCGAGCGGCTCGATTAGGGAGATAGATCCGCGGCCATGGCTTCGTGCTCATCCCCAGCCGCTACGCCGGCGCCGAGGACACCGAGGACACCTGAGGACAACGGTAAGCCCTTCGAGGAGAAAAGAAGATATCCGTGCAATTACAGGACAGCACTTTCCTCATCAGCGGCGGCGGCTCGGGGCTGGGCGCGGCGTGCGCGCGCCTGTTTGCCGCGTCGGGCGCCAACGTGATCATCGCCGACCTCAACGCCGAGGCCGGCGAGGGGACGGCCGCGGCGATCGGGCCGCGCGCCCGTTTCGCGCGGACCGACGTGACCGACGAGGCCAGCGTGCAAGCGGCGGTCGACGCGGCCCATACCTCTTTTGGCGGCCTGCACGGCGCGGTCAACTGCGCCGGTGTGGCCATCGCCGAGCGCGTGCTGGGCCGCGAGGGGCCGCACCCGCTGCCCCAATTCGCCCAAGTCGTCGAGGTCAACCTGATCGGCACATTCAACGTGATCCGTCTCGTTGCGGCCGCTCTGCAAGGCAACGAGCCCGGCGCCCCCGATGGGGAACGCGGCGTGATCGTCAACACGGCCTCCGTGGCGGCCTTCGACGGACAGATCGGCCAAGCGGCCTACGCAGCCTCGAAAGGCGGGGTCGTGGGCATGACCCTGCCCATTGCGCGCGAGCTGGCGCGCCACGGCATCCGCGTGATGACCATCGCGCCCGGCATCTTCGACACGCCCATGCTGGCCGGGCTGCCCGAGCCAGCGCGGCAGTCGCTCGGGCAGCAGGTCCCATTCCCCTCGCGCCTGGGCGACCCCGCCGAGTACGCCGTGCTGGCGCGCCATATCGTCGAAAACAGCATGCTCAACGGTGAGGTCATCCGCCTCGATGGGGCCATCCGCATGGCGCCGAAATAGTAATCCTCGGCCCCTCTGCCTTGAAGGGCGAGGGGAGGCGCGCGTGACACGACAGGCGGCCCTCACCCCCAGCCCCTTTCCCGCCCATGGGAGAGGAGTTGAGGGCGAGAGGGCCGCCTCGCCTTGCTTTTCTCGCGTATGCCAGTACAATAATACCACTGGCCCCCTGCCGACGACTCTGCCTCCGACCCGCGACGATCGCCTCGCGACCGCGGGAGGCGCGGGTCAGGGTTACGCGCCGGTGGGGTGTCGCCATATATCGTAGTGTTGTGGTCACGACGGCGTGGCCGCAGCAGGAGGACACGGATGACCTATCGTTCGCGCCTACCACTCTTCGCGCTTGCTATCATGGCACTCTTCATCGGCGCTGTCGTCCCCGCGCGCGCGGCGGGACGCCACTCTCAGAAGCAGCACAGGGCGCACGCGGCTGGCCCCAGCTCGTACTATCTCTCGCTCGGCGACTCGCTGGCCTTCGGCTACCAGCCGTACCCGCCCATCCGGCAGGGCTTCGGCTTCTACGACTTCCTGGCGGCGGGGCTGGAGCGCATCAACCCCGACCTGCAGCCCGTCAACCTGGGCTGCCCCGGCGAGACCAGCGCAACGTTCATCAACGGCGGCTGCCCCGCCGCGAGCGCCGTCAACTACAAGGGCGCGCAACTGGACGCCGCGCTCGCCTTCCTGAAGGCGCATAAGGGGCAGGTCAGCCCGATCACTTACGTGCTCGGCGCCAACGACATCCTGCCAGCTATCGCGGCCGGCGACCCGGCCAAAATCAAGGCGGCCATCGGGCAGTTCGCCGTCAACGACGACGCGATCCTCAAGAGGCTAAGAGCGGCCGCCCCGACGGCCGACATCGTGACGATCGACTACTACCAGCCCCTGGCCGTCGCCGTCACCAGCACGGCCGCGCTCAGCGGCGTGGTGCAGGCCTCCCAGGCGGGCAACATGGTCATCGACCAGGTGGCCGCGACATACAACGTGAAGGTCGCCAACGTCTACGCCGCCTTCAACACGCCGGTGCAGAATCCCCTGCTGTGCAACCTGACCTGGATCTGCAGCCCCTACCACGACATCCACCCCATGATCGCCGGCTACGCCATCATGACCGGACTGATCGAGCGGACGCTCGGTTACCCCGGGTTCGCCTCGACAGCGGTGACCAACCCGCTCGCGATCTCGCGCGCCCTCCCGGTCGCGCCCTCCGTGCTCACCTGGGCCTGGATCGGCGACACGAACGCCGAGGGCTACGACGTGATCGTCTACCACTACGACAGCAGCGGCGCCGCGGTGCAGGACCGCAGCGAGACCGTCCCTGTCGGTACCCATACCTATACGCTCGTGGGGACCACCTGCGGCGTCACGTACGAGCTCAAGGTGCGCTCGCGTGGGACTAACAGACCCAATGGGTATTTCACGCCCGGGGACGGCAGAGGCTTCCCCTGCCCGTCATAACCCCGCCCAACTCTACCCAACCCTACCCAATAGACGCGGACAAGGAGCGGCGATCGGGAGGGAGGGCAGTCGCCGCGCCAGCTGCGCATATCCAAGGTCCCAGCATTTATAGCGACTATCATCAACGCAGATCGATCACGAAGGAGTGACCCAATGAAGCGAGCCAAGAAGGCGGCGGCGGTCGCCGCGACGGGCCTGTTAGCCCTCGGGGCCAGCGTCGCCCCCGAACAAACCCGGGCCAGTTCCCCGGCCGTCCCCGGCGTGACGGGCAACAGCATCTCCGTCGGCTCCACGATCCCGTTGTCCGGCCCGGCCGGCGCCTACGGTACCATCGCCCGCGGGACGAAGGCGTACTTCGACTACATCAACGGCCAGGGCGGCGTCAACGGGCGCAAGATCAAGTACACCATCCTCGACGACGGTTATGACCCGGCGCGCGGGCTGAACAATGTCAAGAACCTGGTGCTCAACAAGGGCGTATTCGCCCTCGTCGACGACCTTGGGACGGCGAACAACGAGGCCGCCATCCCGTTCATCACGCAGCAAAGGGTCCCGCTGGTCTACCCCGCGACCGGCTCGAGCAAGATGGCGCAGCCGCTCAAGAAATATCTCTTCGCCATGCAGGTCAGCTACACGATCGAGGGCAAAGTCCTCACCGACTACGCCACGAAGACGCTGCACGCCAAGAAGATCGGCGTGTTCTATCAGAACGACGATTTCGGCCAGGAAGGGCTCAGCGCCGTGACGGCGCGGGCCAAGCAGGACGGCGCCGCGGTGGTGGATTCGGAGTCGTATGAGCCGGCCGACGCCGACCTGAGCGCGCAGGCGCTCAAGCTGAAGCAGGCCGGCGTCGACGCGGTCATCATGTTCGCCATACCGACCCCCGCGATCACCTTCATGAGCACGGCCCCCAAGGTCGGGCTCACCGTCAAGCTGCTCTCCAGCGACACCGCGCTCGACCCCGCCATCGTCAGAGCGGCCGGGCCCGCGGCCGAGGGGGTCTACTTCGACGCCTACGCCGACCTGCCCAGCGCGAACTCGGCCGGCGCCAGGCTCTACCGCTCCGTCGTCGGCAAGTACGGCGACCCGACGACGACCCCCCTGAACAGCACCTTCACGGCCACGGGCGTGCTCTCGGGAGAGGTTTTCGTCGAGGGTCTGAGGCGTGCGGGGAAGAACCTTACCCGCCAGAGCTTCGTCAAGGCCCTGGAGACCTTCCGCAACTATCGCCCCGCCGGCTCCAATATCACCTACACCCCCTCCAACCACGCGGGGATTGAAGGTTCCTACATGGTGCAGATCAAGGGCGGCGCCATCGTGCCTGTGTCGGGATATTCGTACCCGAAGTAGAGCGATTAGCAGGTCGTAGCCGGTGGGTCGTAGCTGGAGACCTTTAGCTACGACCCACCGGCTACGACCCACTGGATAGTAAGATGAGCGGGCTGATCGTGGAGGTCGTGAGCGGGGTGGCGACGGGGTGTATCTACGCTCTGCTCGTGCTGGGCCTGACCCTGATCTACCAGGTGAGCGGCGTGGTCAACTTCGCTCAGGGCGCGCTGGCGGCCGTCGGCGCCTACGTTCTGTGGAGCCTGATCAATCAGGCCGGCCTGTCTTTCTGGCCGGCCGTGGTCGTCACGATCGTCGCCATCTTCCTACTTGGGCTGCTGTTCCAGTTGCTCCTGCTGCAGCGCCTGCAGCAGGAGCCCGCCGCGTCGCTCATCGTGACGCTGGGGCTGCTCATCGTGCTGGAGAACGGCGCCATCGGGCTAGTGTGGGGCTATACCAGCCCGACGCCGCCGCTCTGGCTCAACCTGCCCGTGTCGCCGTTCCAGGCGACGACGCTGGGGCCCGTGGCCCTGAGCGGGCTCGACCTCGCGACGGTCGGCGTCACGGCTGCGCTCATTCTCGCCTTCTTCGGCTTCCTGCGCTACACGCGCGCCGGCGCCTCCGTGCGCGCGGTGGCGCAATCGGCCCGGGGCGCGGAGCTGGTGGGCATCCGGGTCGGCCGCGTGCGGCTCATCGCCTGGGGCATCGGGGCGGGTATCGCGGCCGTCGCGGGGATACTGATCGCGTCGAAGCCGGGCCAGCAGGCTCCGACCATGGCCGAGGTCTACGTGCTCAGCGCCTTTGCCGGGGCCGTGATCGGGGGGCTGGACAACCTGGTCGGCGCGGCGATCGGCGCGTTGCTGATCGGCGTCATACAGAACCTCGCGACTTTTTATATCCCGAAAGATTTCGCGAGCGTCGGGATCAGCGGCAGCGCGCTCGTGTTCCTGCTGCTCCTGGTCGTGCTCTTGGTGCGCCCGGCCGGCGTGTTCGGCGTCGCCGTGCAGCGGCGGGTGTAGGACGATGCGCCGCTCCAGCCCTCTCTTGTTGGCCCTGCTCGTGGTTCTGTTGGCGCTCCTCCCCCTGGTGATCCGCAACGATTACCTCGGCGGCGTGCTCGACACAGTGGGGACGTACGCTATCGTGGCTGTCGGCCTGAACCTGCTTTGCGGCGGCACGGGGCAGTTTTCGCTGGGCCACGCCGGCTTCTACGCCATCGGCGCGTTCGCCGCGGGCATCTTGAGCGCCACGTACGGGTGGCCGTTCTGGCTCGCCGTCCCGGTCGCGGGGCTGCTGGCCGCGCTGGCCGGCGTGATCGTGGGCGTCCCCGTGTTACGTCTCAGCGGACCCTACTTCTCCATCGCCACGCTCGGGTTCGGGCTGCTCATCGCCAACGTGTTCGGCTCCGCCGATTGGGCGCACGGCCGCACGGGCATCACGCTGAACCCGCCAGCGCTCGGCCCGTACGCGTTCACGACCACGACCTTCTTCTGGGTCGTGCTGCTCGCGCTCGTCCTCGGGGTCTTCGTCGCCCACAATCTGCGGCGCGGCGCGACGGGGCGGGCCTTCGTGGCCCTGCGCGAGAGCGAGCCGGCCGCGCAGGCCAGTGGCGTCGACCTGGCGCGCTATCGCGTGACCGCCTTCGCCATCAGCGCGCTCTACGCCGGCGTCGCCGGCGCGCTCTTCGCCTATTGGGGCGGGTATATCAACGCGTCGGGACCGACCTCCAGCTTCAGCCTGGCGATCTCGGTCCTGTTCATCGCCATGATCGTCGTGGGCGGGCTCGACAGCGTGGCCGGCTCGATCATCGGGGCCGTCTTCCTCGTCGTGGTGCAGGAGTTGCTGCAGAACGCGGGGCAGGCGCAGCTGGTGCAACCGCTCTACGGCGCCGTCATCGTCGTCGCGCTGCTGTTCCTGCCACGCGGGCTGATAGGGGCGCTGGCGCTGCTGCGGGCGCGGCGCGGCGGGGCGGCGCCGGTCGCGGTGGGGGGGGCGGGGGCAGGGGCAGGGGCGCATGGCTGATCTGCTCACGGTGCGCGGGCTGACCTTGACCTTCGGGGGCCTGCGCGCGCTCGACGACGTGGACCTCGACGTGCGGCAGGGCGCCATCGGCGGCTTGATCGGGCCCAACGGGGCCGGCAAGACTAGCTTGCTCAACTGCATCTGCCGCTTCTACCATCCCC
>JAABUM010001930.1_pt1 | contig 29375 bp, 50 predicted proteins | sample 5559161 | NCBI WGS metagenome assembly JAABUM01 (sample SAMN10711868, study PRJNA513369) | rock metagenome | isolation source: Antarctica rocks | place: Antarctica: Victoria Land, Siegfried Peak nord
CGTGCCGTCGCCGTGGCTCAAGCGCGGCGTGCGTTGCGGGTAGACCGCCGCCCCGCCACCGCCGCCCCCGCCCGCCGCCGGCGTCATCCAGACAAGGTGGTGCGTGGTCGGGTCCACGGTGAGCACCTGGCCGTCCGCGCCCTTGCCGAGGCGGGTCGGCGCGCCGCTCGCCCCGCCGATGATCAGATCGTCCGGCGCGGTCATCGGGCTCGCGAAGCCCCCGCCACCGCCGCCGCTCGGCGCGGGCTTGTACGTCTGATCGCCGTAGAGGATCGTGGTCGCGTCGGCAACGCCGCTCCCGAGGCGGACGGGCGCGAGGACGCCGCTCGTGAGGTCGGCGGCCGCGTGCTGGTGGACGGTCGCCGCCTTCGTCGCCAGACCCGGCACGGTCGGGTTCGGGAAGTTCCCGCCGAGATCGCCGCCCGCCGCGCCCGATGGTGCGCCCGCCGCCGCCGTGTTGATCTGCCAGGCCGCACCGTCGTACTGATATTCGAGCTGCGAATCGGTCGCGTAGTAGACCGCGTTGGTGACGAGGCCGCTACTGCCCGCCGCCGGGCGCGCGGACAGCAGCCCGCGCCCCTGAATCTGTGCCACGGTCGTCAATTGGTCACCTCCGCATAGATAAAGTCGTGGCCCGCGTAGATCGGATCTGGCCCGAGGTCGGCGGCGGTGATCTGGTCGGTCGGGAGGCCCCCGCTCACGAGGATCTCGGTGTGCTTGGTGTAGGTCGCCGTGCCGCCGCCCGCGACCGTGCCCCAGGCGGTGTCGTAATTCGCCGCGCTCGCCTTGATCAGCGCCTGTCCGGTCGCGCCGCCCACCGGTACGCCCACGCCCGCAGGACCGACCGCTCCCGCCGTGATGTCGGCGCGCATGTCGTTGAGCGCGCCCGCCGTGGCCCCGTGCGCGACGATCGCGCCCGCCGCGTGCGCCGCCGCCGCCGTCCCCTCGAGCCCCCGCGTCACGGTCAGGACGTTGCCCGCCCGCGCCGTGACCCGCATGATCTCGGTGCCGCAGATCACCCGGTAGGGGTACGACACCGGGAACTCCTGCGCGGGCGTGACGACCGTCAGCGTCGTGGCGGCGGCGGTGCAGGCCACGGCCAGCGTGGAGCGGCTTCGATCGGCGAAAAACTCAGCAGGCACTACCGACCCCCCTCTCCGAGCGTCAGCGGGAGCGCGCTACCATCCCCGATCGTCCAGTTCAGCATCGACGCGAGCCCCGTCGTCCCGTCCGCCGCTGTCCCAGGACCGACGCCCGGTGCTCCACCGGGCACCAGCGCGCCGCCCGACGCCTGCGCCGGGTAGCCGAGGCCGGAACCGCTCGCGCCGGGCGGCACGTTGTACGGCTCGACCTGATAGTTGCTCGCCACCACGACGAGCTGCGCGACCCCCGGCGCGACCGCCTGATAGAAGACCAGTCGCCCGACCCGTATCGCGCTCGGCAGCGGGTAGAGCGCCTGCCGCTGCACCCCGTCCACGCGCAGGGCGACGGTCGGTGTCCCGCCCGCCAGCCCGGTATCGGCGAGGATCAGCGCTTCGCCGATCGGGTTCGGTGCGCGGAGGCGGTCGAGCAGCGCCCGCGCCAGCCGGTCATACGCCGCGTCGCGCGCCGCCCCGGTCGCCCCGATGATGTCCTGCGGGATCGTCGCGCTCATGCGCGCACCCCCTTCCCGACCACCGCGAGCACCGCCAGCCCGCCCTCGGCGTCCCCCGCCAGGAGGACGCGATCCCCGACTGCCGGGGTCACGGTCGCGGCGTTGAAGCGCAACGGGTCCACATAGACGCGCAGGCGGCCCCCGCCGACCGCCGCCGTGGCGTAGCCGTGCGGGTCAGGGGTCGTGGCGATGGTGGCGTAGCGCAAACCGTTGATTTCTGCACCCTCCCGGCCCCTGTCAGGGCGCGATCAGCCCATCCGCGAACCACCGCCAGGCATGGCCCGGCGTCACCGTCGCCCCGTCCGCGATCGCGGTCCACGTCGCGCCGTCCCTGCGCCAGAGGGTCGCGGTCGTCCCGGTCGCGTTGTACGAGCCGATCCCCGCCGCGAGGTAGCGCACCCCGCCACTCGCCGCCAGGCCACTCGTCGGCGGGGGCGGACTGGCGGCACCGCCGCTATTCAACTCCCCGACCCACGTCGCGCCGCCATCGGTCGAACGGAAGATGAGCGGGGTATTCGGCACGTAGAACGGGGACACCGGGTTGTCGCACGCGAACAGCAGATCGCCGTTCGTGTCGCGGTAGAAGCGGCTCGCGCTGTCCGCGTAGGCCACCGAGGGGTAGGTGCGGTTGCCGACCCGCATATCCCGCCCCGCCGCGATGCTGCCCCCCGTCGTGCGGTCGTCGGTGCCGACGAGGAGGTGGGTCGCCCAGGCGTGGCGCGCGTCGGCGTCCCCGCTCAGCGCGGGGTACCAGTAGGCGATGAAGCCGCTGCCGTCCGTCTTGCGGATCACGTCCGCGCAAACAAAGTCGTCGTACCAGTAGTCGCTATTCGCCGGTTGCGCCTGGGGATCGGATGCGGGCGTCACGAACCGCGTGTAGCCCTCGTAGTGCAGCGTATAGCCGCCCGGTCGCAGCGGCCCGAGGAACGTGGCCCCGCCGTCGAACGAGGTAAAAAAGCCCTCTTTGCTGGTGATCGTCAGGATCGCGGGGTCGACCGGATCGACCGCCATGCGCCACCAGCGCGCCCGACCGGTCGGGATCGAATAGAAGCCGGTCCCGATGAACGCGCTCGGCGTGTGGCTCGGTTGCGTGGCCCGCAGCGTCCACGTCACCCCGCCGTCGGTCGAACGGCTCAGGCTCAGCCCGTCGTCGTGGATGCAGTAGGCGACCGCGCCCCCCTGGCGGAACTGGCGCACGGCGCGCAGCGCGGCGAAGTCGGCCCACGTCGCGCCCCCGTCGTCGCTCACCAGACAGTTGATGCACCCCGCCTGGAGGTAGCGCCCGTCCGCCAGGGAGGACGGGCGAGAGGTGGGATAGCCCGTCGTGGTCTGGGTGTCGTCGGCGGAGCTGAGACCGTCGGGGCCGGGTACCCACGCGAACGCCCGCGCCCCGACCGTGGCGAGGGGCAGGCGGATATTCGTGTTCGTATCGCGGAAGGTGCCGCCGCCGAACAGCGCGGTATTGGTGTACGTCGCGCCATCGCCGTACCCGGTCGGCCTGTTGGTCCCCTCGGGCATGTACACCACCGAGCGGTCCCAGACCGCGCGGGTGATCGGGTGCGGCTGCGTCGTCCAGACCCCGCCGCTGAACCGCACCAGCGCGTAGACGCCTTTCGTGGTGGCGTCGAGCGCGGAGAACAACAGGACGCCGCCAGCCACCGGCGCTTGCGGGAGCGCGAGCCAGGGCGCGGTCGCTTCCGGCCCCGTCCTGACGCATTGCAGGAAACTCCCCACGGCGGGCTGCGGGCCGTCGCGGTAGATGGCCAGTTTCCGCGCGCCTTGCATGTCGATGGCGACCCACGAATCCCCGACCGCCGACCAGCGACTGTTGTCAACCACCTTGTATCTGCCGAGCGGGCGCAGCGGGTCGTGCCGCTCCGTCAGCGTGGCGACGAAGCGCCGCAGGGCCTCGTCCGGGGCGAAGCGCCCGATCTCCTGGCTCATCAGACCGTTACCTCATCGAGCGTGTACCGCGTGATCATGGTGCGCTGGTCGGCATTGATGGTGTAGGCGATCTGCCGGATCACAAATCGCTTGGCCGTCCAGACGATGCCCCGCTGCGGGATCGTCGTCGTCACCGTGACGAGATCCCCGATGTCGGCCTTGAAGATGATCCCCGCCGTGATGGTGACGTTGCGCCAGGTGCGCCGCTCGTGCGCGTAGACGAGCGGGGCCAGCGCGTCGAGGCTCGGCTGATCGTCGTAGCGCAGCCCGGAGAGGGTCAGGCGCGAGCCGGTCGCGGTCGGCGCACCATCCGTCGGGTAGCGACTCACGAGCTGGTCCTGATAGCTCGTCTGCGCCACCAGATTGACCGAGGCGACGAGATCGGGGCGTTCCTGCGGGCCCGGATCGATGCCGTAGATCATGTCGTCGGAGAAGTCGAGCACGGGCGTCGGGAACGGATAGGCCGCGCCCGCAAGGTTCGGGTGGCTCGTGATGACGAACTGGTCGTCGCGCCGGCAGAAGACCCAGGGCTCGGGCAGCGCGCTGGCGGCCAGCCCCTTGATGATGCTCAGGATGTCACTCGCCGAGGTCGAGAGCTGATACAGGGTGATCGCGGGCAGGGCGATCGTCACGCCGCTGCGAGGGGTCAGGTTGGTGTGGTTGAAGATGAAATGATGGATGGCGTCCGCGAGCGCGAGCGGCGCGAGGTGGCTGGCGCTCGTGTACCAGTCGATCGCGTAGGAGAGCTGCGACTGTTGCAGGAAGCGGTGCGAGGTCGCGACCACGAATTGCGTCAGGTCGGCCCCCGCCGTCCGTTGCGGGTGGACATCCTGCATGTAGCCGCGCAGGAGCGTCACGGCGGGCTGGGGCGCGTTGGAGTAGTAGGCGGTCCCCGCGATCGTCACGCCGTAATAGGCGGCGAATGTGGCCGGGTAGCGCGCGATGGCGAACGGGCACGTCCAGCCGTTGCCGTCCACGCTGCCGCTCAGGGGGCCGAGCGCGGTAATCCCGTCGAACTCGGCCACGGTGACGGACGCCGCGATGTCGGATGCGGGCGGCGCGGCGGTGTCATCGCCGAATTGGTCCACGTCCATGACCTGGAAGGCGCGCGGCGAGAAGAGGCTGAATTGCAGCCGGTAATCGCTGGTTGCATGTCCCAGCAGCATCGCATCAGGTGTCGGCATCAGTCGGTATCCTCGCCATAGAGATCGGGCCAGAGCGGGCGGTTATCGGGTCGCATGGGCGGGATGATGGAGTCGCCGCCGCTGTTGACTTCCTGTCCAGGGCGATCGGGGATAATGCCCCTAGGTCGAGGATCGGCGGGGTGCTGTTGGTTGCGCGGAATCTGCGCGCCGCTCCCCGCTGTCGGCTTCGGGTTGTGCCACGAAAACCACTCGCCGGTTGTCACCCATTGCCGGTCGATAGGTTGATAGCCGCCACCACCGGCGTGACGATACGCCCTACGTTCGCCACAGGTCGTGCAATGCTCGTAGAGGTATACCCCCGTATCCTTGACCGTCGCCCACCGGTGGAAGGGATGCGCCAACCACAGGCGGAATCGCTCGAATAATGACAAGCGGTGCGGCGGCAACAGTTCGCCTGCACGGTCAGGAATGAGGCGCTCATCTCGTAGCACCTTTGCCGGCCCTGTCATCCCAACGCCCCTTGTCCCGGATACACGCATTTCAGCAGCACGAGCGACGAGCCAACGAAGACACCGGGCGGCGACCACTTGCCGCGCCGGGGCCAGGCCATGAAAGCGGTGAAGGTGACGTATTTGCCCGCCTGATCGGGATCGGGCCAGGTCACCGTGATCCGCCGCTGGTCGCCGACGAGCGCGAGCTTGCTGTCGAAGAGCGTCCTGAGCGCCTGCCACTCGTCGATCGTCATCCAGTCCCAGGTCAGCGTGCGGTTCGGCAGGCCCATGAACGCGGGCGCTCCGCTCAGGTAGGTGCCGACCTGGGGCGGCTCCGTCTCGTCCAGATAGGTCGGCGTCGGGATGTTGAGTTGCCCGTCGAGGATGATGTCCGCCCCGATCGCCACGCCCTGGGGGACGTAGGTGCCGAGGGCCGGGATCATGCGACCGCTCATCGGCTCTGCTCCTCGGCGGGCGGTGGTTCTTGCGACAAGGCCACGATGATTCGTTCGTAGATGCGGGTCACGATCGCCGCATCGCTGGCCCCATAGACATTGACCGGCTCACGTTTCACGGTATCTGTGTTCGTCATGCCGCACTCACCCTATCTATCGCCGCCGTCAACTTGTCGAGGAAGTCGGCCTCGCCGACGCCGTAGGCGTTGATGTGATAGGTCGTCGGGGCTTTCAGTTCGGTGAATCCCGCGCCCCCTCCGCCCCCTCCGCCGCGCCCCGGACCTGTCGCGCCCGACCCGTCGCCGTAGCCGGAATCGACCGTGCGATCGTGCGTCGCGCCGGGGATCGCGCCCCCGCCGTCGTCGTAGCCGGAATCAACGGTGAGATTGTGCGGGACGTTCGGCACGATGTGGAAGTTGCCCGCCGCCGCCAGTTCGGTGTTGATGGCCTTGATGGTATTGAGGACGGTGTTCGCCTCCGTCACCTGCGCCTGCCAGAACGTCAGGGAGTCGCGCGCCGCCGTGACCGAATCGGTGTCCGCCGCCTGGCGGTCCTGCCAGAACTGCGCGGTCGCGGTCGCCACCTCCTGCAAGTCCACGATCCGCTGTGCGTCGTCGTCGTGGCGGGTTTTCGCGGCGAGGGCCGTGGTATCGATCACCTTCTGCCCGGCCTCGATCTGGGCCTGGAATCCCGCTTGCACCTGCGCGTTGTGCTCGGCCTGCTTCGTGATCTGCGCCTGCAAGGATTGGATTTGCGCCGCGCTGGCATCGCTCGCCTGTTTCGCCTTGTCCGCGATCCCCTTCTGTGCCTGGGTCAGGCCGTAGTTCTCGACCGTGGCGCGCTCGCGCTCCAGGTCGATCTGTGGCTTGGTATTGCGCTCGATCTGGGCGCGCTCGCGGCGCAGGGTCGCGGCCTCGCGCAGGTCGTTGACATCGCGCGACTTGCCGATCTCGGCCAACCGCTCGTCGATCGCCAGGAACTTCACGTCGCGCTGATGTTCGAGTTGCCCGACGATCTGGTTGTTGAGGTCGATCTGGCGCTGTAGCTCGTCGTTCTGCGCCTTGTAGCCGAGCGCGACCGCCGCACCCTGCTCCTGCGCGTCTTTCAGCGCGGTATTCAGCGGGACCAGCGCGGCCACGCCCCCCGCCGCCGCGTCCTTCTGCGCGGCCCCGAGCGCCTTCTGCGCCTCGGTCAGGCCCGCGATGTTCGCGGCCTCCGCTTTGTCGGCCTCGGTCTGGTTGCGCTGCGCCTCGGTGATGCCGCGTTGCAGTTCGCGCCCCTCGCGCGCCCCCTCCGCGGCGTCCGCGCGCTGTTGCTTTTCCGCCGCGTGCAGATCGTCCGTGACTTCCTTCACGCGCCGCTTGTTGGCGGCGAGCACCGCATAGTCGGTGACGAGTTCGCGGACCCCGCTCGATTCCCCACCGAGCGCCGTTTGCAGCGCGGCCCACGATTCGTCGCTGGCGGCCCCGGTACGCGCGATCTCGTCCGCGACTTTCGCGAAGAGCGGCGCGAGTTCCTTCAGCTTGTCGTTGTCGACTTTGCCGTCGGGCGACGACGCTTTCAGCCCATCCTCGACCACCTTTTTGAGGTCGCCGTAGATCGTCAATCCTTCGGGATTCAGCCCCTGCACGTAGGCCGTCAGGAGGTCGGACCCGTACCCCTTCGCCTTGTTTTTCGCGGCGGGATCGTCGAGTGATTCGGTCGCCGCCGCGACGACTTTCTTCCCGTCATTCTTCGCGCCCGCCGCCGCCTCGTCGGCCAGGCGGTGCCGGTTGGCGATCTGCTCATTGAGCCACTTCGTCATCGGGTCGTCGGCGCTGCGGTCGTTCGGGATGTCGCGCAGCGTTTCCAGCAGTTTCGTGCCGAGGTCGGCCCCGGCACTACCGGAGAGCTGGTTGACCTTCGTCAGGATGTCGGCGAGTCCCTGGAACTTCCCGGTGAGCGCGTTGATCGCCTCGTTTTCGCCCTTCAGCGCCGGGACGATCACGGTATTGACGCCGACCGCGAGATCCTTCCCCTCCTTCGCTAGTTCGGCCAGTGCGGGCATCAGCAGCGTGCCGACCGTGATCTTCATCCCCTCGAAGGCTTCGTTCATGTCCTTGTGGGCGAGGCCGTACTGTTTCACGGCGGCCATATTGTCGCCCGTCAGGGTCAGGCCCAACTCCTTCGCCGTCGCCATCAGTTCGGTGATCCCCGCCGCGCCCTGGTTGAGGATCGGCAGCATGTCCTTCCCGCCGCGCCCGAAAAGCGACATCGACAGCGCGGTTTTCTCCACGCCATCGGGCATGGCCTTGAAGCGGTCGGCGACCTTGAAAAGGGTCGCGTCCATCGGGAGGAGGTTGCCGTGCGCGTCGCGGAAGTCCACGCCGAGCGCTTTCATGCTATCGCCGAACTTCTTGCCGCCCGCGATCCCCTCGTCCTGGGCGAGCTGGTAGCCGCCCATCTGCTTCGAGAAGAGGCCGAGTTCCTTCGACGCCTCCGCGCCGTCAACGCCGAACCGCTTGAATACGGCCAGGAGGGCGCTCGTTGTCTCGACGCTGAGTCCGGTTTCCCGCGCGAGCTTCTTCGTCTCCCCCGCGAGGGTGATCACGCTCCCCGTCGCCTCTTTGCCGACCACGACGAGCGCGCCGAGCCCCGCCACGGCCGCAGCGGCTGGTCCGGCGAGCGCGGCCAGCCCGCCCCCGCTCGCCAGTCCGCCCGCCGCCTCGCCCGCCGTGCCGATCACGCCCGAGGCCAGGCCACCGATCTTGGAGAGGTCGAGGCCGGACGCGGACGACGCGAGGCCGAGCAGTTTGCTTTGCAGCCCGCCGAACGACTTTTCGAGCTGCCCGACCTGGGCCTCGGTCTTCTGGAAATCGGCCCGCGCGTTCGAGCCGTCCCCGACCGTTTCTACCCGAAGCTGCGTTTTATTCACCATCGGCCCCCCCGAGCGTCAGGTCGAGGTCGAGGACGCGCAGGGCGCACACGTCGCCCCAGGTCAGGGTGCGATCCTCCCGGCTGGCCGCGACCCAGTACAGCCCCGCTTGCAGCGCCAGGGAGGGCGTGGCGAAGTCCACGGCCAGAAGGTTGAGTCCGGTCGCCTGCTCGATGGCAACCGCCTCCCCCACGGTCAGGCTGTTCGGATCGAGCCGCATCTAGCCCCCCGTCTGATTGGCGTTGACGGTGCGCGCGAGGAATCGTTCGAGCGACTCGGCGTAGGCGTCGATGATCTTGGGGACCGCCGCGCGGATCGTCGGGTAGAAGAAATACCCGGCGCTGCCGGCGCCGAGGCGCGGCGAGGCGGGCGGGAATTGCTTGTGCCGGATCGAACCGAACTCGTAGCCGACCATCCACGCCTTCGAGCGCGCGGTCGAGCCGTAGAGGATCGCGCTGCTCGTCTGGGTCGCCACCGCCCGTACGCTCGCCACCGCCTCGGCCCAGTGCTGTTTGGAGTGGCCCGTGCGCGCGTTGTAGCCGCTCGACGGCTTGTGCGCCGCCGCCGCCGCGCGCACGGGCGGGACCAGCACCTCCTCGACGACGCGCTTGTTCGTGTCGCGCAGCTCGCCCAGCAGCCCCTCATCGAGGTCGCGGAGCAGCTTGCGGAGATCCTTCATCCCCACGACCTTCAGCGCGAGGTTGGTGGTCCTGACGGTCCCGGCGCGCGGCGGGCGCGGTGCGCTCATGCGGTCCCCCGTTACGGCGTGGCGTCGGCGCAGGTCAGCGCCAGGGTGATGATCGGCTGCGTGGCGTTTTTGAGCGCCTTGAATGGGATCGTCTGCCGCACGATATCCGAGCCGCTGATCGCCGGGTTTGCCCCGGTGTACTCGATGGCCGGGATCGTCGTCGTCAGCACGGTCGCGCCGAAGGTGTGCGTCATCGTCAGCGCGGCGACCGCGCCCGAGATGAATTTGCCGTAGATCGCCGTGTCCTCGAACTCCTTGCTGATCTGCCCGGTCACGGCGTACTCGCCGTTGGCGATCGGCTCCAATTTCTGATTGCCGAGATAGCGCCGGTCCATCGCCATCGCCCGCGCGCCGCCGACCATGCACTCGCTCACGTTGCCCGAGACGCCATCGAGCGTCACCACGGCGTCCAGGAAGGCGAGCGGGCTATTGACGGCGGGGTACGAGGCGACCGCGAGCGCGCTGGTCAGGTCGCCGATGTTGGTGAAGTCGTAGGTCAGCCGCAGTTTGAGGTTCTGGTCGATCTTCTGGTCGAGTTGCCACGCGTGAACCTTGCCGCCGAGATAGTTGAACGGCACGACCACCCCCATGGTCTGCGGCTTACCCACCTGCACGGTCATCGACAAGCCTTGCAGCCCCACCGCGTCCGGGGTGGCCGTGTGCGTATAGGGGCCGGTGCCGGTCGTGGCGATGCTGCCGAGCATGTTTTTGAGCAGGATACCCATCCCGCTCGACATGAAATCCACCTCGACCTGCCCGCCGAACGATTTGATGTAGGCGCGACGGCGCGAGGTCCGCACGAACTGGTCGCCGATCCCGCGCGTCTCCAACGACGGACGGTCGGGCGCGATCCCCTCGGTCAGGAATTCGAGGAAGCGCGTCGGCGTGGTGAAAACGCCATACGCGCCTTCTTGTGCGATCCCTACCTGACTACTTAATCCGCTCCCCAGTGGCATGATCTACTGCCCCCCTTCCGTGGCTGGTGCGTCCGGGACGCCCTGCGGGATGTCCTGTTGCGCCTCGGCGATCGGCCCGGCGCTCTTGCCGACCGGCTGCCAGTCGGCCTGTAACGCGAGCGACGCGGCCACGTCGAGCGGCACCTCGATCGCCTCGCCCGGTTTGACTTCCAGGTCCAGCGCGGGGACGTAGACGCCCTCGGCAAACGGACCCGTGTACTTGATTTTGACTGTCTCGGCCATAGCGCCCCCCTTAGCTCGTGAGTTCGGTGTACACGTCGATCCGTATTTCGAGCGTGGCCCACCGCCCGTTATCGGTCATGCCCTGCGTCAGGTTGGCGCTCGCCAGTTGCGCGCGGTAGACCGACGCCTGCATGGTGTAGTTGGTGCGTAGCTCGTCCTCCACGACCGCGAGGATCGCGTAGACCCGATTGCGCGCCGCGTCCGCGACCGCCTCGGAGCCGTCCGCGAGGCCCGCGCCCGCTTGCAGGATGAAGATCCCGCCCCGGATGGTGTACTGCTCGGTTCTGCGCCGGTTGCCGAGCGCGCCCCACGCCTGGGTGTCGTCGGAGCCGTAGAGTTCGACCATTTCGAGCGGCAGCGGGTCGCCCGCCGGGGCGGCGTAGGCCCGCACCTTCGCGGTCGCCGGATTGCCCGCCAGTCGGACATTCAGCCGGTCGCGCAGGGTGGCCAGGAACGCGGGGACGGTGCTGGTAACGGTAGCCATCAGGCGATCCCCACGGTCGATTCCATGTAGTCGGAGAGCACCGCATCGACGTTAGGCAGTCCAAACCACGAATTGCGACCCATGCCGGGAGTCGCCAGCCGATACGTCCCTGCGCCACTCGGGTCGGACCAACTCGTCGTGCGCTCGCTCATGTTCGTGAGGGTCATCTGGTTGACGCAGGCGATCAGCGCGGCGCGGCGGATCGGTTCGGGCGGCTGCGCGTAGCCGTATTCGTAGCCGACCTGCACGGTGAGGCTCGGCAGGCGCAACTCGCTATACAGACTCGTGCCGTAATACATGCTCCCGCGCGTGACGATCCCAGTGGCGAGGTCGCTGTCGAGCGCGGCCAGTTGGGCGGCGCTGTACGGGACGTAGGTCGATGCGCCCGGTGCGCGCGTGGCGATCGAACGGATCGCCGTGATCGGCTGGTCGGGCAGTTGGAACTCGAACCAGTCCGCGCCCGAGATCGCGCGGAACCGATAGCGCGGGATGAAGCTGACCTTGCAGATGCGCTCGAAGCGCTCCGTGATCAGCGTTCGCGCCGCGAGGATCGCCGCGTCGGGGAAGGCGGTCGCGTCGGCGAGCTGCCGCTTGTCGAACGCCCGCGCGTCCGCGACCTCGAAGAGGGTCGCCCCGACGATCTCCACCTGTGCGCGCAGATTGCCGAGCGTCTGGGAGGTGAAGACCCCGACCAGGGTATTGAGTTGCGCCGTGTCGAGCAGCGTCAGCGGAAGGCTGGCGACGTTTGCGGCGACCGCCGCGACCGCGTTGGTGTAGACCGGGACGCCATCGATCGTCGTCACCGTGACCGTCACCACGCCGGGCGGGGCCGGATAGGTGACGCTCAGGGTCGCGGGGATGGCGAGCAGGCTCATCGTCATGCGCGCCGCTCCGTGCGCGGGGACAGGGCGGCGGTCTGCACCGCGACCCCATCCACGGCGCGCTTGACGACCCGCACGGGCGTGTCCGCATACTCGGCGCGACCGACCGCGACGAGCGCTCGCGCCTCCTCCTCGGTGGCCTCGCGTACCGCGCCCGGTACGTCCGTCGTCCCGGCCTGTCGCGCCAGTATGCGGATCAGCATCGGATCACCTCCCCTCGTAGCGGATCGCGCGATTAGACCGGGCGGCTGTTCGGGTCGTTGACCGCCGCCTCGTTCACCGCCTGCTGCTGCTCGATCGGCGGGGCGACCGGGGCGACCGGCACCTCGACGTGGGTGATGTTCTGTTTCGCAGCGGCGTCATACGCCTCCTGGTACGCCTTCGCGGCCTCGGCGCGGGCCTGCTCGCGCAGGTGGGAGACGCCGCCCGGTGCGGACGCCTGGGCGACCGCTGCGGCGGCGGCACCATCCCGCGCGCCGGCTGCAACCGCATCGGACACCACGCGGGCGTTGGCGATCTCCTCGGCGAACTGGTTGGGAAACGTATCGAAACCCTGCGTGGCGACCTTCTGCACCATCGTCTCCGACGCGGCCACCGCGTCGATCCCGGTGTCGACCACTTCGAGTACCCCGTCGGTCGGCTGCTGATCCTTCGCTGCCATCGTGGTTTGTCCTCCGTGTTAGGTGCCGCGCGGGATTGGCCCCGCGCGGCCGATCAGTACGCTACCATTCGTCTACTACGCCTTAGGTTGCCGAGTTCGCGTAGTACACGATCGGATTAGTGCCAGCGTTCACAAGTGTGCCGTCTAGGCGCTCGAATACAAAGAAGCCCGTCTGGAGGTAGTCCGCGTAGCGTTCCTCGAGCCGGATCAGCGTGTTGTCTTTCACGCTGCGGATCCAGTAGTTCGAGAAGTCGCCGTACAGGACGCTCTTGGCGTTCGGGGCCATCACCGGCATGTCCTGGTTGATGGTGTAGGGCGCGTTGAGGATGCTCGGCGGCATCCCGCCGATGTTCTGCCCGAGGTCGTAGCCGGGGTTCCAGAGCGGGCGACCCTGCGCGTCCATCAGCGCGCGGATCGCGCGGAGGCTGGAATCGTGGAACATCCATTCCGCCCCGTCGCGATAGGCCGGATCGACCGCGTGCTGCATCGCGAGGAGGTTGAGGTAGGTGATCGCGGTGGTGTTGCCCGCCGCTGCGGTGACGCCCGCCGTGGCCCCGGTGAGGATGCCCTGCGGCTGGCCCGCGCCCGTCCCGCTGGTCAGGTAGGTATTCTCGACGCGACCGAGGCGCTCGCCCGCAATCGAGGCGATGAACGAGGGGAGGTCGAAATAGCTGTCCTGCAACATCTGCCAGGAGATCAGGATCAACTTCGAGGTGAAGGTGTAGGCGTTGAGGGTCTTCGTGGTGAAGACCGGCTCCTGCTCGGTGATCTGCGTGTTCTCGGTGAGCAGCGCCCCGGCGTTGCCGGTGTCGTTCACCATCGGGATCGGCAGGGGGTTGCCGGTGTCGGTGTTGAACTTGCGCGTCCCGGCCTTCAGCATCCCGCCGAACTGCAAGCGGGCGCGGGTCAGCACGTCCGCGAAGCCCTGCGGGATCAGGTAGCCGCCGACCGCGCCGCTGGTGGTGCCGAGCGCGGCGCGCTCCTCGATCCGCATCCCGCGTTCGAGGACCATCCGCTGCTCGCGCTCGATGCCGGTCTTGCCGTGGCGCACGTAGACCCAGAACGCAGAATCGTACTCCTCCTGGCTCGGTGCCACAGTCGCCTTGCGCTCGGTGACGAAATCGCCGCCGGGCAGCATCCGCACGTCGCGATCGACGATCGACAGCTCGCTCTTGCGGTCGGCGTGGCGCTTGACGCGCTCGAACTCGGCGGTCTTGGCATCGAGGTCCGCTTCGAGCGCGTCGTACCGCTGCGCCTCCTCGGCGGTGAGACTGCGCTGCCCGTCCGCGCGGGCACCTTCGAGGATGCCCGTCATGTCCTTCCAGATCACCTGCCGCTGCTCGGCCAACCGCTTCAACTCTTCCACGTTATGCTCCTAGTGCGTAGTGCCGCGCGTTCATCGCGTGGCGGCGGGTCAAGAGATCCAGCGCGTACCCGTCCGAGTGGCTCGTCACCGGCTCGGCTCTGACGACCAACTCCGCGAGTGCTGTTGAGGCGGCTCGCAGCGCGGGCAGGAGGGCTTCGTCGGGGGTGGTCGAGGTGGTGAGGGCGCGCATCAATTGGCCGCGCTGCTCCTCGGGGAGATCGAGCAGGCCGAAGGCGTGCAGGAACGAGCGGGCCTCGCGCGAACGCAGGCCGATGTCCGTCTCCGCGTAGGCGGGCGTGGTCACGGCGGCCACGTCATAGAGTTTGACCTCGCGCAGGGTGCGGATCGGCGTCCCCTCGTCCGTCTCGTCCCAGTCGTCCTTGACGGTCTGGAACGCGAACGACATCTGCGAGATATTGCCCGCCTGCATGTTGGTGGCGAGGTCGCGGGCGTAGGTCGTGGGGGCCATCCGCGCGTCGATCAGCAGCCCGTCGCCGTCGTCCGACAGGGTGAGATTCCCGGCGGCGGTGCGCGCCAGGATGTGGGTGTCGTTGTGGTCGATGTTGAACGTCACGTCCTCGCCGTCGCGCAGCGTCTTGGTGAACGCACCGGGCGCGATGATCTCGATGAAACGCCCCTCCCACAGGTCTTGGAGCGGCTGCGAGCGCACGTTGTAGAGCGCGGCGTGGCCCTGGACCGGGATCGCGCCGTCCGCACCCGCCGCGCGGACTTCGATCCCCACGGTCGCGGTGCGACGGATCACCTGGGCGCGATTGGCCGCGCGCCGCGCCTGATCGATCATCAGCTTGCTCATCAGTTGCCCCCTCCTGTATCGGCGGGCGAGCCGTCAGGACTCCCCTGCCCCTGGCCGCCGTCGCCGCCATTGCCGAGCGCGGGCGGCGCGACGTTGCTGTTCAGCGCGGCCTCGTAGTCGTCCCCGGTCGGGTCGGCGATCGGCGGCAGTTCCTCGCAGGTGCGGATGTCGTTCTTACTCAGCACGCCGATCGTCCGCGCGATCTGGTAGACCTGCCAGCGTTCGATCGCCCGCCCCCGCAGCACCGCGTCGAGGTCGAACTGCGCGTAGCGGTCCTGCACCGGCAGGAGGTCGTCGCTGATCGCCTGCTCGAAGCGACTCAGCCACGGGCCGAGCGTGTAGGTGACGAACCCTTGCGACTGCTCTTCCAGGCCCTTGCCCCAGCTGCTCGTCTTGTCCATGATCCCGAGCATGTGGGGCGGGATGCGAAACAGCGTGGCGATCTCCCCGGCGCTGTATTTCATGGTGTCGAGGAACTGCGCGTCGCCCGGCGTGAGTCCGGTGGACTGCCAGGTTGCGCCGTTGCCGAGGACGCCGACCTTGTGCATGTTCCGCGCGCCCGCGTGGAGTTTCTGCCAACGTCGCGCCAGCTCGCTCGCCTGCTGGTCGCTGATCTCCTCCTTGGTCGAGAGGAAACCGGGGACCGCCGACCCCTGCGCGTAGAAACTCGCCGCGCCCTGCTCCGCGCCCATCCCGATCCCGAGCGCCTCTTTGGCCTGGGCGATCGGCGACAGCCCCTTCAGCCCGTCCACGCCCCACGCGGGGATATGGCAGATGTCGTCGCGCGTGAACGTCTCCCGCCCCACGTCGAAGACCTTTGCCCCGCTCCGCTCGTCGCGGCGGATCGTCACCGCTTGGGGATTGATCGGCCAGAGTTCGGCCAGCGCGCCGCCCCGGTCCTTGACCTTGTGGATGTAGGCGTTCCCGTCGAGCAGGCAGTGGCCGGACAGCGTTTCCCAGAACGTCTGGCGCGTCATCTCCGGGTTCGGCTTGCCCCAGATCAGGCGGTCGGCGGGCTGGCGCAACTCCTGACGGAACACGCCGCGCCGGTAGACCTGCAACGGCAGCGCGCCGATCGCCTCAGCGATGATCCGCACGCAGGTGTAGACCGTGACATTGCGGAGCGCGGTCTGCTGATTGACGAGCAGGCCGCTATTCGCGGGCAGGCCCGAGTCCGTGCCAAGCACGAGCGCGGCGTAGAGATCAGCTGACGGATTATTGAGTGAGGATCCCGCGCGGCGCTCCATCATGCGCGTGAGTACCGTCACCGTGGCACCTCCACGAGCGGCGCGACGTACCAGATCAGGAACGCGCCGAACGCCACCAGGCCGAGCGGCCACGACCACCACGCGGCACCGCTCACCGCGACGAGCCAGCCGAGGAGTTCGCAGGCGATCGCCGCGAGGGCACGCAGCGCGATGACGCGCGGGGCGGCGGGGCGCTCGTCCATCACGCCCCCTCTTCGTCGTCGTCGAAGACCCAGAACTGCGGCACCTTCGGCAGCTCCTGCGGCTTGCCCGCCTCGGCCACCGCCATCACCAGCGCGATCGGGCCGTCGTTCTCGCGGCGGTCGTGCGTCTTGACCAAGCGCTGCCCGCCCCCGCTCACCTGTTTCGCTACCGCGTCGCCCATCTGACGCGCGAGGATCGGGTCGCTCTCGTGCCCGAGTCGCTGGTCGATGATCAACTCGTACAATGCCTGGGTGGGGGGGCACATTCTGGTGTTGGTTTGCGGCATCTCCACCATCGCCACGCCCTCGGCTTCGAGGCTCGCGGCCATCCATGTAATGAACGCGGGGTCGTAGGCCACGGCGGCGAGATTGCCGCCGCGATGCAACTCCCGGATATGGTTCTCTACCTCGGCGATCGGCAGTCGCCACCCATCCGCAACCTGGCCGGTATGCGGGTCGCGCGGCGCACTCCAGATGCGCGCCTTGATCCGCAACTGGTCGCCCCACCACTGCGCGCAAACGACCGCCGTGCTGTCCTTCTTCGTGGAGGCGTCAACACCGGCATAGATCGGGCGTTTCAGGTCGAACGCGAACGGCGCGATCGCGCAGTCGTGCCACGCACCAGGCGGCAGCCAGGGCTTCTCGCCGCGCGTCCAGATGCCGAGGAAGTAGCGGACGAAGACCTCGCGCGGCTTGCGCTTCCACTGGTCGCGGTAGAACGGCAGATCGACCGTGTGCCCGAGCGAGGGGTTGGCCTGCGCGACCGCGCGCTCCCATTGGGCAGGGTCTTCGAGGTCGAGCGTCTCGTCCGCCGCATAAATCCGCGCGTAGAACTCCGGGTCGCTGAGTTCGCCCTTGATGATCTTCAAAGCCTGCTCGTGGTAGCGCCCGCAGACCGTATCGAGGTCGAATCCCGCCGTGGTGATCATCAGCACGAGCGGCTCCTGCCGCGCGCCGGTCGCGTTCGTCAGGACGTTGAAGAGGCCCTCGCCCTTCGGCCCCTTGAACTCGTGCAGCTCGTCGAGCGTGACCGTCGAGAGGTTCTTGCCGTCGTTGGTGCCGACCGTCGCCGAATAGCGCGCGATCTTCGCCGCCGGGTTCTCCTTCAGGACGATCTCTTTGGCGTAGCAGGTGGTCAGCGCGGCCAGGTCGGGCGACATCTCGCACATCGCCTTCGCCGCGCCGAAGACGAGATCGGCCTGCTCGTCGCTGTTCGCCGCGCACGCGATCTCCGGCGACTCCTCGCCATCCGCGACGAGCATGTACACATCGATCGCGGCGATCAGCTCGGTCTTGCCCTGCTTTTTCGGGACCTCGATGTAGGCCCACCGATAGCGCCGCCGCCCAGTCAGCGGATCGACCTCGAAGAGTTCGTAGAGGAGCTTCTTCTCCCACGGCAGCAGCACGAACGGCTTGCCGCGCCAGCGCCCCTTCGTGTGGCAGCAATATGCCTCGATGAAGTCGATCACATGCTGCCCGCGCGTAGGGAACTCCCTCACGCTGCCGTCCGGCATCCGCTGGCGAATCGTGCGCGTGGCGACCTGCGCGGCGATGGGGCGATCAGCGACCACCATCAGGACACCTCATCGATGTCGATCACCGCGTCCACCTCGCGCGCCAGCTGCCCGCGCAAATCGTCGGTGGTCTTGGTGTTGACGTAGGCGTTCGTGGTCACGCCGAGCTTCATGCGCGCGAGCGGGAGGAGGCCCAATTGGTCACGCAGCTTCTCGATCTCGCGGTTCAACTCCTTCAGGATGGCGAGCTTGGGGTTGGCCACATCCTGATCCATCGACCCTTTGACGAGCGGATGGGCAAGCACCTGGCCCTGGATCGCGTCACGCTTGGCGAGCAGGAGGAAATAGCGCCCGATGTCGTAATGGTCGGCCCCCGTCACCATCTGCGAGACCGGATCGGCCCAAAAAGCGTCCCAGACAACGCGATACGCCTTCGGCAATCTCGGCGGGTACGCGGGAATCTCGCGGCGTGCATCGGCCGGCACGAGCGCCAGGGTGGACGATCCGGTGTACCGACTGCCCTTCCCCTGCAACTGCTCTGCCGGTTTCTGCCGCTGATTAGCGATGGTGCACCCCCAGATGGTGCCGATGGCACAGCGTGGTCATGTTGTCGAGTTCGTGCGCTCCGCCGACCGCGACGGGGATGACATGGTGCGCCTGAACACGATCGAAGGGGGTGGTGCAACCCTGCACGGTGCACGCATAGCCGTCGCGCCCCTTGACCGCTTTGGGGAGGGCGTTACGCACCTCGGAGGGGCGATAGTTCGCGCGACACAGCGCACACCGTGAATCACGCTCGATCAGGACATTGCAGCCGAGACACCGACGCATTACACGCCCCCGATCGCAAGCATTGGGCAGAACACCCCGAACTTCGCTTTGACTTGGCGAACGGCGTCACGCTCTGTGAACATTGCCACCGTCTCACCCATAATCAGAAAGTCCCATCCGAGGGTCTGGCGGCCTAAATCGTTAGGGCATTACGGACCGAAGATTTTTAGAGAGCGGCGGTCCAGACAGCGCTACCCCTTCGTAGAGATTTGCCCCCGCCCCCGGTGTGCGACCATGCGGCCCGGCGGCTCAGCCTTGCCGGTCCATCGTGTCCCCTTGCACTACGCCAATAACGCGAAAAAGCCCCACGCCATCTGCAACGAACGCAGACGCATGGGGCTGGTGCCCGATAGATTCAGATGCTCGGAGTGTACACCTGTTCGTATGCTTCGTCAAGTAGACTGACTATTCAGACCCAGAAGAGATTGTGGAGACGGCAGCGGATACATCGCCTGCTGATCACCTGGCCGGGCTGCATCGGGCCGACCCGCGTGCCATCGAGGCAGACGAGGGAAGCGTTGATGAGCCGTGCGAGCAGCGTGTCGCACGCCTTACGCTTGCAGCGAAGCTCCCGCGTGCCACCCATCTGCCGATCGGTCGGTCTGTCAACCATCGCTAGCACCTCACACCCCCTGTCGTCGCCTCGTCACTGCCCCTGTCACCCCCGCCGCGCGTCGGCCTCGGCGCGGTCACCAACCGTGGTGGCGTCCCCGGTGACGTCCTGACCACATCGCGGACACCCCCGCACGCCCGCCCATTCGGCCACCTCGAAATCCTCCCCATCCCAGGGATGGTACTGATCCTCCGGGAATTGGTAGTCGCAGCCTACGCCCGGACAGAACGCCTGGAAGCGTGTCACCGCCCGCCATACGGCAGCCTGAGGGGGCGCGGGGTTGATCGGCGGGGCGAAGACACCGAGGAAAGACCGCAGGCTCCGCTTTGCCTCGCTCGGCGTGCCATCGATCAGCTCGTCGGGGAATGCTGGTCGCTCGCTCATCACTCCCCACCCCCCTTGTCCGGCGCGTCGTCGTGTGCGGCGCGGGCCAGGGCCAGGGCGAGGCCTACCGCCTGCATCTCCGCTTCCGCCGCATTCCATTCGTCGAGCACCACGCCGCCCACGCTGTTGAACCGCGCCCACGCCCTGCCGTACCGCTCCACCGCCTCCACGACGGGCCGCAGCGCCGCGACCTCCGCGCGGGAGGCCAGCAGTTCATTGAGCGCGTCACCAAGCAACTTCTTGTCAGCAATCTCTTCTGGCCCGATCTTGAACACAGGATCGGCAATTGCCTTGTGGAACGTCCGATGCAACGCCACATTCAACAGTACCCCGCTCGCCCCCGCCGCCCCGTCGTCCCGCGTGTCCTGCGCGCTCATCGGGCTGCCCCCTTCGATGGCACATAGTGACCTTCGTTGTAATACGCCGAACCCAAGCGCGCTTTTCGCATCGAGCAGGCGGCGCGATCGATACAGATGACCGCTTCGCCATCGAAACCGACATCCTCGGTCCTTGAGTCACAATCGGCACACGGGCCTTTGTGGACGCCGATAAAGCGCCTCAGCAAAGCGTTCTCCTTCTGTAATCGCCACATCTCACGAGCTGCCTCGCTAACGGCGATCATCGCCTGCCGCATCTCATCTTCTGTCGGTACTGCCATCGCCCTCCCCCTCCCGCGTCGGCCACCGCCGCGCGCTACGCCGCCTCTTGTCATTCCGTGACAACCACCGCGCGCCATTGTCAGATTTGCCCCGATGTTGACAATAGCCGCGCGCTACGCCGCCCGCCCTAACACCTGCTCGATCTGCGCCCACGAAGCGTCGTCCGGTCGCCAGATGAATACGCGCACCCCCGGAATCCGCAGGAACGCGGCGAGCCATTCGTCCTGCGCCTTGCTCGTCTTGCCGACAACCGTTTTGAGTTCCGCGACGACCATGCGATCCCCGCGCAGGAGGACGAGATCGGGGAATCCGGCGACCGACTTCATGGAGTACCGCGTGTGGAAAAAGAGCCACCCCATTAGTCGTGCGTACTGTTCGACCTGCGCTTGGAACGTGCGTTCGGCCACAGGCGGCACGACAGCGGGCACCGGGCGCCGTCTCGGCATCGTGGTCATTCTCCTCACCCCCCTGACTGATCACCCGCACCCCGGCCAGCTCGCCGCGCCACAGCGTCATGCCGCACCGTCCATCGGCAAGATCGCCTGTCGTAGACGATTCACCGCGATCTCGCAATACCGTTCGTCGGCCTCAATGCCGATACACCGTCGACTCAGGTCTTTAGCGGCTCGAAGGGTGGACCCACTACCCATGAATGGATCGAGAATCGCACCCTCGGACTTGGTTTTCGCAAGGAGCCAGCGCATCACCTTCAATGGCTTTTGGTAGGGGTGCCCGAGCCATTCCGGTTGGCCCGCCCGCAATGCCGACACCTCACAGAGATCGTCAGTGTTGCCATACAACTGGAAGCCATCGGGACTCAGTACCCAAATCGGTTCCATCGACCAGCGTGTACGCCCTCCCGGTTGCGGCTTCGGGTCAGGTTTGCGCCAGTACAATTGGCGATGCTTTGTTAGGCCACGAGCGTTGGCTGCGCTCAGGAGTTGGAACGTTCTGGCCGGCGGCCAGAACGTGAGCACGACGTCGCACGGCACCAAAGCCAGCCAATCAACAGCGCCGTCGTCCCAGTCCTCTCTTACCAGGGTGGCAGCCGGGTTGCTGCCTGCGCCCGCTTCCCCGCGCCGCCAACCGCCCGTGCCATACGGCGGGTCACTCAGCACAAGATCGATCGCCGTGTCTTTTAGTGTTGGCAACACTTGCCGACAATCGCCGTGATAGATCGTGATCCCGTCCTGCTCGTAGTACGGCTTCATGCCTGCCACCTCCCACCGTTGATCGCCATCTGCCCCTGCACCAGCGCGCCCGCCTCGTCCTCCCGCTCCCGCTCGATCGCCAGCCAGTGCTCGCACGCCTCGAACTGGCGGAGCAGCGCGAACCAGAAATCTTCGAGCGCGTCCAGATCGGTGTCGGGTGACGCGCTCATGATCAGCGCCCAGCCCACATCGAGCCGCCGCGTCAGCGCGTCCCGCTCCTCGGTCAGTCGTGCCACCGTCGCCATCTACGCCGCCCTTTCTTTGTTCGGGAGCCGCGCCCGATCCACCGCGCCATCCCGTCGCCAGTCGTCGTACACCCCGACCTTGACCCACCCACGCCACTTGCAGAACCGCAGGCCACGGAGGTGCATACGGCGGTCGATCTGCTTGACCATATCGGGGAAGTAAGGATCGCGCGGCCCGCAAATCACCGCATATTGGAATAGATGGTACGGCTGGATCTGCGCGTCGAATTCGGCCTCGGTGTGCCGTCCCTCGCGCAGCGCGACGAGCCAGCCCTTGACTATTTCTGCGTTCTCGATTGCGTGAATATCATCGCGTATCGGGGGAAGCGCCCCCAGGACGGTGGCAAAGGCGCTCATGCCTGCCCCTCCCCGCTCACGAGGCGCGGGCGCTGCGGACGCGGCGGGATCGGGATCGGCACGGTGTCGGGCGGGGCGAGTCTCGCGGCGGTGTCCTGCGCCTGGTTCACTTGCTGCGCGCGGTCGTAGAGGGCGACGAAGCGTTCCCGCGTCTTGGCGTACTCGGCGGGGTGCATCTCCGCGATCATCCGCACCGTGCAATTCAGGTCGCCGCGTAGGACCGCTTTGCACCGCTCGTTCGGCCAGGGGTAGCCGTGCTCGCGCACGTTGACGCGATCGTTCGTCTCCGACCAGCAGGAGAACATCGCGCGCTCCATCCCGTCCCACGCCGAGGCACCGTCAACGACCGTGCCGGACTGCGCCGAGATGCCGCGCAGGATGTCGTTGAACGCCGCAGGCGATGGGAAGAACTCGCAGGTGTCGAGCGCCGTCTGGAACGCGGTGCGGAGCACGTCAGCGGGCAGGTCGCCGTACCGGGTCCACCAGTATTTGCGGAGATCGGCACTCAGTTTCTTGTTCGTGAGGTCGCCAAGCAGCATCAATAACGCCTGGAATGTCGTCTGATCCATGTCCCAATACCTCCCGCATCGTGCGCCTGTTGTATTCATCCGTTGTCTCGCGCTGGCCGCCGCGTATCGGGGTCGGCCCCGCCCTGATCGGCTCGATGTCGTCGTCCCAGACGTGGTTGTTCAGGTAGGTCGCCGGATGCTCGATGTAGCCCTCGGACCACTTGCGCCCTTGTTGCCGCGCGGCGGTATCGGCAATCAGGCGATCGGTGAGCGGGTCGTCGGGGTCGAGTCTGGCGAAGGCCCGCTCCGCCTCGGGCCGGTGCTGCTTGTTCGGGTAAGTCGCATACCAGCGGTCGAACCATTCCCGCTGATCGGCATTCAACGTGTTCGGCTTCGGTGCGGCCCGCACACGCCCGCCGCCGCCAGGCGGTGCAGCCTTGGGGGGTTTAGGGGGCGTAGCACTTACGGGTTTAGGTTCGGGATCGGGTTGGGTACGGGTTGGGTACGGGTGAATAGATTCCGTTTTGTTCGGAACTGAATCGGAACTAGTTCCCCCACTGAATGGCGGGCGGAGTGTCATCCGTGCTTGCTCTGGGGTTCTTCTACCCTTCCCCGAATTGCACCCACGGCAGCAGACGACAAGGTTTTCAATCGCATTGCCGCCATCGGGGATGATGTGATCGAAGGTGCCACCCGTCGCGCTCTTCCGATCCGTCCAGCGCACATACTTGTAGCAGTAGCGGCAGCGGTCGCCGTCGCGCTTCTTGACCGCCGTGGTGAGGAAGGGATCGGCGTACAAATCCTTCCTCACCTTATTCATCGTTCTGTCGGCCTTGACCTCCTCAGCGGAGGGTTGATATTCGAGATAGTCGTGGATGCGATAGCCGCCCTCCGCTTCATCCCACAGCCCCACCGCCACCAGACGCGCGGCTAACTCGCCCGCGCCGTCGAGATCGGCCAGTTTCCGTACCTGTCCGCTCGGGATGAAGCCATCGGTCAGCAGGCGATTGCAGTAGCCGATCCCGCAGACGTAGAGCCAGGAGGCCAGCGGCCCCGCCTCGACTACCTTGGGGTGATCGGGGAATTGATCATCCAGTCGTATCCAAGCCATCAGTCACCGCCCTGATCAGTCGGGCGGAAATACGGCTTGCGTTCGTCGGGGTCGATGGGTATGCGATTGCTCGGGTCACGGTGCTCGCGATCCCAGAGATTCATGATGTAACTGTGCCGGATGCCGCCAGCGATCTGATCGCGCGGGGTATCTTTGAGGCGCTTATCAACGAACGCGATCTCATGGCGATCAAGGGTCGATGGTTCGCCCTGGTTGAACAGATAGCGCTGGCCTTCAAGCACGCCGAACCAGTACGCGACCTCCGCCTCATCGAGTGGCCGATTGACCAAGCGCTCAGACACGAACTTGCGACGGTCGGGGTTGTCGATCATGGCTATGCCCTCCTAGCAGAGGACACGGCAACGCCCCGAGCCGTATCCAAGCGCGTGCTTAGGACGCAAGGAGACTCGGGGCGTTGCCGGAAAATAATACCATGACCACGGCCCGATCGGACCACGGTCGCAGCGGAGTTAGTTGTGGTCTGGAGATTTGCGCCTTGCGGTGCTCGCTCTCCTTGCGTCCTAAGCATATACATTTTACACCTCAGCGCGTACGGCTGTCAACCCTACCGATAGCCGTTTTTCCGCATCCCAGCACGGTCGTACACCCTTTAGCGTGCTGCCATCTCGGCACGTTTCCGTAGGACCAGCTTCGCGGCGGTGCTGAACTTCTCGCGCTCCGCGTGCGTGGCGAGCCGAAATTCCAACGCACCGTCTACGATGCGCGGTAGGAACCTGCCGAACAGTATCTCGCTCACGATCGCGCTATCGATCTGCGCCTGCTTCGCCCACGTCAGCACGGCACCGAGATCCTCTTCCGGTACGCCCTCGTCGCCGCCGCCAAGGATCGTGGCATAGGTCAACATGGCGATCTCGTGCTCGGTGAGCACATCATCGACCCGCAGCTCATCACGCATCGTCATCTCCTTCGTTCGCCCCGCAGCCGCCGCGCCCCCCGCCCGCCGCCCGCCGCCGGGACACCACGCGGGCGCGGGGGACCGGGGCGGCCAGGGCGTAGGCGGCCTCGTTCACGCGGCGCACGGCGGGCGGGGTGGCACGGTATGTCATGGCTGGGGCTCCTGTGGCGCGACTTGGGGCGGTTGTAGGCGCTCCCAACGGCGGTGGAGCAGGGCATAGCGATCGGCCAGTCGGCGATACACCACCATGTCGCCCGCGCGTGCCACCTCGGCCATCGCGCGCCGCAAGTTTGCTAACGCCACTTCGATCTCGCGACGGATCACACCCGGATCGGTCATGCGTCGGCTCCTCTCCGTGGCGACGCGGCACCGCCTGGTGCGGCCCGCGTCGCGCGCTGGCGGGTGGGCTACAGTTCCGGTGGGTGCATATCGCGGATGTGCAGGAGGAAGGCATCGCGGTCGGTCTCGGCGTCACCGCACGCGGAGCAGCGCCAGGCGTCCAAAAACCACAGGCGCACCGTCGCGCCACAGTCCACACACTCGACCAGTTCGGGGAGGGGCGGCGCTTCGCTCTCCTCCATCACGCCGCACGCGGGGCACTGCACGGCGCTGTGCCGCCGTCCCTCCACCCGCCACACCTCGCGCCCCTCGACGATCAGATACGCCTCGATGTCGTCCCCGATAAAGACCATGACTCGTGCTCCTTTCCGTCGCGCGCTGGCGGGTGGTCTAGGCGGCCTCAGACGCCCACGGTGCGGGACGCCAGCGCGTGTCGGTGTAGTAGTCGAACTTGACGCTCCTCCCGTAGGGATCCTGGGGCAGATCGGCGAAGCGGTACGGCGTGATCGGCGTCGCCTGCCCGCTCACGATGAAGCGGTCTAGGTAGTCGTGTGCGGCGTCCTGACGGGCCTTGGCGCGCTGCTGCGCCCGGATGTGCCAGGGTGGCGGCGTGTTGCAGGTACTCATCGGTTCGCCTCCTGTTGCTTCACCTGCACGGCGGTCACGATCTCGCCGGGCGTCCAGTCCTTGATGGTCCTGCCGAGGAACGCGGCCACGGCGGCGCTGTCCGCGAAGCCCGCCTCGCGGAGCCACTTGCGCGCGGCGGTCCAGTCCATGTCGGGGCCGTCCTCGCTCGTTGCCCCTTCGCCGTCCTGCTCCTCTTTGCTCTCCCACATGTAGAGCGCGACCCCGAACCGCATCGCGGCGCGCTTCAGCGCATCCGAGGCGGCGGCTTTGACGGCGGTGCCGTAGTCGCCCACCATCTCGGCCACGCCGACCTCCTGGCGACTGCCGAGGGCGGGGATGGTGAGTTCCAGCGTGATCTCGACCCAGGTGATGTCCTTCAGGATCTTCTTCCCGGCGTCCTTGTCGTAGCGCATGATCGGGAAGGTGATCGTCTCGCGCCCCAGGATGCGCGAGGACCAGTCCAGTGCTTTCGCGTTGAGGCGTTTCGTCACCAGCCCCTGCGAGACATAGGGCATCTTCTGGCCGCCGCTATAGGCGGGCTTCATCTGCACGAGGCTATCGTCAAATCGCTCGGAGAGCTGCTCGATCAAGCGGGCTGGCTCGCTCATCACCGACCCCCAAGCCCGAGGCACAACGTCAGCAGGAACGCGGCGACGCAGAGCGCCACGGCGAGCCGCCCGGTCCACTCGTGCCGCGACTCGCCCGTCAGGGCCAGCCACAGGCCGAGGAGCGCCAGGACGGGCAGCGCGGCCCACTCGGTCACGGCGACCCGCACCGCGCGCCGGCGGGCGTGTCCGGCGACGTGCTCCTGCCAGTCGTATTCCCGCTGCCACCCTCCCACCGGGAAGTATTCGCCGCACGTCGGGCACTGGTAGCAGCGGATCGCCGAGAACGGGGTGGGCTGTTTGGTCGTACTCATCACTCCACCACCATCGTCGCGTCGCCCCGTAACCATGCGAGGTCTGTAGTCGCCGCGATGTCGGGCATGAAGCCCAGGAAGATCGCCTTGTGCGGGGCGGGATCGGTCGAGCGGTGGTACGTCAGGACGATGTGCCCCACGCTGTTGACCTGCAAGCAGACCGAATCGAGGCCGTAGAATACCGTGGCGTTGATCCCCGCCTCATCCGCGAGTTGCGTGTGTATGTCCTTGCGGGGATCGCAGGATCGAAGCTGTGCTGTGATTGTGGTCATCGGTCCCCCTCCTTCTGGCAGTCGGCACAGACGCCGCACGGCTCCTCCGTCACGTCGCCACACTCCTCGCACCACCACGTCAGATCGTCGTCGTTCGGGCCGTAGCTCTGCGCCTCGCGGTGCCACGCGGCGCCGTCGAGCTCGTCTTGGCACGCGTAGTAATCGGCGGTGTCCATCACGCCGCCACCGCTTTCCCCGCGCGGCGGCGCTGCTCCGCTGCGATCATGGCGATGTCGCGCCGTTCGGTGGCGGTCAGCGGGCGAACCGCCGCCTCGCGCCGGATGCGCTCGGCCTGGTGCGCCAAAGTGGCGGGCATAAACGAGCGGATGTGGCGTTTGTTCATGCCGATCGTGCCCCTTCCCCGCTCGCCCGCGCCGCGTCTTGGGCGGCCACGGCGGCGCGCTCGTCGGCTTCCGTGTCGTAGAGGATCAGGATCGTGATGCGCCCCACGCTTTCGTCTATGGCGGCTTCGCGCAGTTCTTCGATGGCATCGTGCAAGCGATGCCTGTCGAGCAGTCCCGCCGCATCCTTCGCCATCGTGGTCAGGTAGTAGCGGCTGCCTTTCGGCATGGTGTCGTAGAAGCCGCGCACCAGATCGAGCGTGCGCTGTACCGCGCTCATGCCGCCACCTTCTCCCGCTTCGCCGTAGGCCGTCTCGATGATGCTGCTCATTACGCTCTCCTTGTCGTCGGGGCACGGTGCGGGTGGGGTGCCGCTGCCGGGTGGGGGGTCAGGCTGCCGACTGATAGTTCAGATGGGCGAGCAGTTGCCGCCCGATAAACTCCGTGTAGTCAGGGGGGATCGCCTGGGCGAGTTCGGCTTTGGTCATCCAGTCGATCCCCATCGCCCGTTCCGCCGCCGCCTTGCTGCTGTTGAAGCCGCCCGTCACGGTCAGGAAGCCGGGCCAATCGGGTTCCCATCGACGGTTCAGCACCTTCTCCCGGTGCGTCCCGTGCGGCGGCACCATCAGGAAGAAGGAGCACTCGAACAGACGGTGCCGATAGACCTTCAGGCCGAACGCGGTGCCGCAGAGCATGATCGGCTCGACCATCTCCCGCCGCGCCCCCTCAACGTTCTCGATAACGTAGGGCTTGCCGGTCAGGCGCAGCGCCTGGCGCGTGGCCGGGATCAGGTAGCTGTGCTCGCCTTTGTAGAGCGAGCGTGTGATGCTGTAGCCCTGACAGGGCGGGCTGGCGGCGATGGCGTCGTACTCGTGGCCGTGTGCCGCTACGTAGGCCAGCGCATCGCCCTGGATGAAGGCGAACGGATAATTTTTCTGCGGCTCAATGTCCACACCAGTCACGTCGAACCCCGCCCGGTGGTAGCCCATCGAGGCACCACCGGCTTTGCAGTAGAGATCGAGAAGTTCAGGCCGCGACACGACTCGCCCTCCTCCCTGCCGTCGTCAGCGCCGCCCGGTCGGCGAGCGTCAATCGCGCGGCCTGGTGCGCCAGCGTGTCCGGCGCGGACCACGGTCGCCCGCCGTCCTCCGGGTGGACGCCGCACTGGTGTTGCAGCCAGTCCGTCCCCATCCCGCCGTGGACGGTCAGCGTCTGATTCAGGCTCCGCACGGTCTGCGCGAGCGTCTGCCGGGTGACGGCGCGGAAGGCATTGATCGCGTCCCGCAACGCCAGGAGCTCCCGCGCGTGGATGTGGGTGGGGTTCTGGCGTGCCTTGCAGGTAGTAGGGCAGTCCCACACCCCGGTCATCAGGTCGATGTGGCAGCGGTGGGTCGTGCCGGGCTGACTGCCGGAGACACGGGGGACGTAGAGGGTGGTGCCTTCCAGGGTGATCACTTCGTCCCCTCCTCGCCGAGTAGGTCGCGGCGGAGGTTGGCACGGTCGGCGTACTCGCCGCGATCGTTCTGTTTCACGAGTCGCCCTAACCAGCGGCGTGTCCCGTTGGTGACTGGATAGCCGTAGTATTCGAGGACTTCGGCAGCCCATACCGCATCGGGGGTGGCATCCGTGTTTATCCTTCGTCCCGGTAATTCGGCTAACAGCAGCGCGCCTAGAACGCAACAGTGATCGCTGTTCTTGAACACAGTAGGGACGAAACGATCGAATAGCGGCCCCTCAGCGACTGCCTTGCGCGCCTCCTCCGAGAAGAGGACCGCGCCGGGATGAATCTTTCCCATCTGCTATACTCCTGTCAGTTCAGTAGGTCGGATCAGCCGATCATCACGCCGTCATCTCTTCGCGGGAGGTGACGGTGTTTTTGTTGCGCCCGGCGATACAGGTGCGGCAGTAGCGCCTCCCGCTGATGCGGCAGGCGTGGGTCGTGCCGGGGGATGATCCCGATACTCGAGGAACGTACAGCGTGGTGCCGTCGAGGGCGATCATCGTCTGGTCGCTCATAGAGTCACCTCGCGCCCAGCGAGGATCGCGAGCACCCGACGGCTAACCTCCCGTTGCATCTCGGCCCTGGTGGCGTCCCTGGTGGCGTCCCTGGTGGCGGCCCAGGTGGCGGCCCAGGTGGCGGCCCTGGTGGCGGCCCAGGTGGCGGCCCAGGTGGCGGCCCAGGTGGCGGCCCTGGTGGCGGCCCAGGTGGCGGCCCAGGTGGCGTCCCTGGTGGCGGCCCAGGTGGCGGCCCAGGTGGCGGCCCGAATACCTTCGAGGATCGGCAGGGCCGCCGCCGCATCCTCGACCGTCTCGAATCGCAG
>JAABUM010001931.1_pt1 | contig 29366 bp, 53 predicted proteins | sample 5559161 | NCBI WGS metagenome assembly JAABUM01 (sample SAMN10711868, study PRJNA513369) | rock metagenome | isolation source: Antarctica rocks | place: Antarctica: Victoria Land, Siegfried Peak nord
TAGCATGCTTGCCTCCTCGGGTGGCAGACCAAAGCGGAGAGTGCCTGCGGCGTCCGGCTCGCTGCAGTGATCGCTGTCGTGCAGGCTCAGAAACTTGAGCCGCTCCACGGGCAGCGGCAGGAGTGTGGCGGCTGAAGTGACTCGCTCTGCATGCCGCTGCAATTTGCTGCTGGGCAGGGAGGATTGAAGCGTCGTTCAGGCTCATTGAGTAATCTCAGACTTTGTATTCGCCACCAGGCAGAGAACACGAGGCTGATACTGGATACGGGCAACATGCAAGCACATGCATGGCGGTCCTTGATGCACCTGTGCGTCATCGACGTGCGTACTTCTGCGCTGTCACTCGAGCATTCCATTGTATCATCTTCAAAGTGCGCTTCAGGCGGCGAGCGTCGAGCTGATGCACGCAGAGCCAGCAGCAAGCCTATGCATGTTGCCGCCACCGCGAGCGCGGCTCGATTGAGACTATGAGTTGCTCCTACATCGCTGCCATATGGGTCGGTCGCATCGGAGATACCAGAGGAGAAGCCTGACGTAAAGAAGCCCGTCGGCGGCGCGTCGATATCGTCAAGCGCTCCAAGCTTGTCCTGAAGAGGAGGATGATCGACGGTGAACATGCCCTTTTCCAATGGCACCGTGTTTAGGTAGCTGGCCGATCGAGATAGGCGCCTCTCTTGCTTAACGCTGCTTTGCAAATGCGCACATGCGCAGCGCATGATTATTCTCCGTCCACTGCCGCATGCCATGGCACGTGGTCCCCAACCTCGTGCAATCGATGCGTGCGTGAGCCGCCAGTGCTCCGCTTGCATGCAACACACATCGCGAATCAGCTTTGTATTGCTCGTTATGTGACCCTGTCTCAACCCTGCGCTGTAATAAGCAGAACGCGTACTTGCGCGCAACTGCTCGGTCGAACAGCAGCACGACCTTCCTGTGCTTCAAGACTTGGCAGTTCCGCATGTATGTGCGTTGATAAGAGTTTGTGTATCAAGATATCACAGCCTGCTCATCACTTGTACCGCTGGATCATCAAGGGCCTGCAGAAGCAATGGGTGGCAACGGCAGGAAGGCGAGCGGCGACTGGGACGCAGATGTGAGCCGGCATACTTGCTGTCGCTTGCCCGCTCGAAGGAAGAGAGTCTCCGTGCTCGACGTCTCGTGCATGATTCCGGGGTGCAATAATCCAGGTGCGGGGCCCCCAAGTCACCCAGTGCTTGAGGTTCCGTGCAGGACTGGGGGGAGGACGATGTGTGGCAGCCGGGGCCGCCACAGCCCACGCCGTCCCCGTCAGTATTGCCCTCCCCATCAAGGCGCGCGCCAAGCGTCGGTTCGCCGGGTGCAATGACGGTGAGTCAGTGATTCTCATTCGCCTGCACCATTAAGCCCGCACTTCCAGCCTCGCCTTCAGCTGCCACGGCCTGCTGGTACAGCCCTACATGGCTTCGCTGTAGCATGTAACGCCGTTCCGCTGCGTCCAAGATTACCATGGCATTGCGGCCAGCCCATCTGAGGATGCTGCTTCGCAAACCGCAGCTGGGCAGCAGCAGCAGCCCCGGCGGCTTCGGGTCCCGTCCAGCCCTGGGCAAGGTGCGCACACGGGCAGCGGCTGGCGGCGGCGGCGGCGGCAGCGGCGGTGGCGGCAGCAGCTTCCCGCTGGAGGCATACTGGAGCAAGATGCTGGAGCAGTTCCCCTCGCACTCGCAGCCGCTGGTGAAAGCGGTGAGCCTTGTCTGCAAGCCTTCTGTGCTTTCTGTGGCGCTGTGCTCAGTGCTCCTGCACTTTGCTGATTGCGTAAGGCGGCATAAACGAAACGACATGAATGTTGAGTGACCAAGTGCAATAGAAGTCACACTCAATGTGGCGTTTCTTGCGGCGGCAAATGCCTCGATGCTGTCAGCCGGCGCTGTTGGTCAGCCGCTGCCGTGCATCCTGGGGTCTTGCGGTGGATGTGCTGCTCGTGGCGGGCAGGCGCAGATGCAAAGCCGAGAACGTGACACTGAAGGAAAGCTACAATGTACGCCATTGTGCAGGCGGCCCTGGGGCTCGTTGCTGCGGGGTATCATGTGTGTGGCGCTGGCGCCAATTCCATGATGCGACTCTCCAGCACGATGATTTGAACAACTCTTCTGCCGTCCTGCAGCTGGTCTGGGGCTCATCGTGGTGGTGCTGCTCATGGCGGGCTGGCACAGACTTTGGGACACATGATTTCGCGTTCTACCGTCCTGCAGGCGGTCCTGGGGCTCGTGGTGGTGGTGCTGCTCATGGTGGGCATCACTGGTGTGGCGCTGGTGCAGCCTTTACAATGTAATTCTCGGGAACCCCCTTGACCTAATTGTCCTGCAGGCGGTCCTGGGGCTCGTGGTGGTGGTGGTGCTGATGGCGGGCATCATCTGCGTGGCACTGGTGCAGACGCGGTCCGCCTACACCGCCAGCTTCGGCACGCTGCTGGACGCCGAGCACATCCAGGGCGCCGGGCCCGGAAACGGCGCCATAGGCGCCCTCGGTGCCTCCGAAAAGCTCCTCTCGGCAGGTGAGGCCCGCGTACCCCTCTTTCGTCTGAGCAATGCCGACCGTCCGCTGTTGCCCACGGTTTTTGGCTTGTCAGCTAATACGTGGCTGCCGGCGCCGCAGGCGCTTCCGCGGCCGATGGGCTGAGCCTGCCCGGCGGGTCCGCGGGCGGCCTGCAGCACGCCGCCGCCACCGCGGGCGCCGCTGCCGGGATCGGCGGACATGCGGAGCACTCCCGCGGCGACGAGGCCTTCATGGACCACCGCGCCGCCGCCGCCCTGGACCTGCACAGGGTGGGCAACATGACTGGAGCAAATCCTTTGGAACTGCTGATAAGGCGACTCTGTGGATTTGCAAAGGGTGGGGCGCCATGACTGGGCAGAGACCAGGAACAATAGCGTAGTCTGTGCCCTATCAGAGCCTATGCAACCGTATGTGCGACAGCTGTAGGCTGACTCTGATGCAGACTTCCAGCATGCATTATGCGAGTAGAATGTCGCATACCAGCATTCCGCTGGCAGCGCCCAATACAGTGCAGTACTCGAAGCAGTGATAATCGTGCATGCTGTCAGCGTCGCGCAAACACAGCCCGCAATCCTTATCTATTGTCATGACTAGATGTGCTTGCTGCATACAGGCAAATGCTGAGGACGCAGCCGGCGGCAGCGGCGGCGCTGGCATTGGCGGCGGCTTGGGTGACCTGACCAACAGCGGCGTCGTTCAAGACAGCCTGGTGCGCTGGTTTGTTATATATGCACCACACTGTGAAGTTGCCGGCAAACTTACTGCAGCTTCACAGCTTCGTGCCTCAGCTACTATTGACGATCTTTGTTTCCTTGGCAAGATCGGTCCTTGAGCTGGGAGGGGTGTGCTGACTGTGTCTCCTCCATCCGAACAGATCCGCAGCTCAGTGCTGGCCAACGCTGCGGCATCCGGCGGCGGCGGCGACGCGGCAGCGGCCCGCCTGCGAGGCGAGGGCACCGGCGGTGGCAGCGGCGGCCAGAGCAGCGGCGCCGCCGACGCAAGCGATGGCAGCGGGTCGGCCGCCGCGGACGGCGCGGACATGGGTGCTGCGGGGATCGGCTGGCAGCAGGCCATGGCGGCGCAGATGGCGGAGCACCGCAACAGGGAGGCCGGCCTGGACGAGGGTCTCGCCTCGGGCTCGCAGTTGGGCGGCCTGTCAAGCGGCGGAGCGGCTGCGGACGCTGCCTCAGGCGGCGCGACGGGCGGCGGCTCGCGAGGCGGCCGGGACAGCGGCGGCGCAGAGGAGGCTAGCAGTGGAAAGGACGTCAACATGTCCCTGGACGAGATCAAGGCGGCGGCGGCGGCCGCGGGCGGCAGCGGTAGCGACGGAGCGGCAGCCGACGTCAAGGCGGATCCCCTGGCGTCTGCGGACGAAGACATTTCCAAGTTGGTGTTCCCGACCAGCTGCTGTTCTGCAAGGCGCTTGGCCGTTGATCTCTTACCTAGACTCCCAGCCATATGCATACAGCAGTGCGCACCAGATGTTCATGCACATGACACGGTGACTCCTGACATGGCTTCAACATCAGGAAACCAACTGGGTGTCTCGATTTGATGCTGCAGGTACCACTCCCAGATGGAGGTCTTCAAGCGCATGCAGCGCGTCGGCTTCAACCAGGCAGTGCACGGCGCAGGAAACGCCGCGGGCGGCGGGAGCTCCGACTTTGCTGCCGATGGAATCTCTGAGCATGGCTGGAACTCCGAGTCTGGTGGGAGATCAGGCGGTGCGGCCGGCGGTGCAGCCGGCGCCGGCGCCACGGGTGCCGGGTCGTCAGCTGATGGCGATGGCCTGGCTGGCAGCTCTGGCGGATCAGCTGCTGCTGGTGGCAGGGGCGGTGCATCGGCGACTGGTCACTACGATGCCACGGCCGGCGGCTCTGGCGGCTTGGTCGGCGCCGCCAACGGTGGGGCAGGCGGCCTGGCTGGCAGCATGGCCGCCGGCAACGACCTTGGCGCAGACAACGCCAGGTGTGAACATGGCACAGTTGCTTCTGCGACAGCTTTACCTGACTGACAAGCAACAGCCAAGCACAATCCAGGTTTTGGACCGCAGTCATAGGATCCACCGCAGGAGTGGATGACCTGTCAGTGCAGCACACCAGCTGGGTGCTTGCGAATTGACTGGAGTGTGGCATGATTCGCTACATAACTTCATGCAGGTTACCTGACGCTAGTGAGCCGGATGGCAGCGGCAGCCTGGCAGCTGGTGCGGGTGACTTGCTCAAGGCAGCGTCCGGCGCCTTTGATAGCGGCGACCACAGCGCCAAGGGCGGCGCGGTGTCCCGCAGGAACGGCTGGAACGCAGGCGGCGCCGCCGGCAGCGGCACTGGCTCAGCGCAGCAGGACGGCAGCGGCTCCGCTGGCGGATCGCAGCTCAGCAGCGGCTCTGCCGGCGGATCGCAGCTCGGAAGCGGCTCGCTGAGCGGCGGCGGCATCCAGCTGGACACCTCCGACCCGCGTCAGGGCATGGCCGCAGGGCTTGCCGGCGAGCTGCAAGCTGACCGCCAGGCGGGTGCCAGCGGGTACCGCGGCGCTGGCGCAGCGGACAGCGCCGTGGACGCTGAGTCGAACGCAGATGACGTCATCAAAAATGGCATCCAGCAGGGCCTCATCCGTCGCGGCGACAGCAGCGGCGGAGGCGCTGCCACCGGCGGGGCAGCCGTCTTGTCTAGCGGCTTCAGTGGCGGCGGCGGCGGTGGCGGCGACAGCGCAAGCTTTGATGACGGCGCAGATTTTCCTGAGGAGGCAGACTTTGCAGACAGCCACCTCGCCGATGCCGGCGCTGGCGCCGGCGGTGGTGGAACGGTGGCGCAGCGCGGCGGCGGCGTACAGCAGCGAGGGTCGTCCCCGAGCGGCAGGGGTAATGGCAGCGGCAGCGGCGGCAAGAGTGACGCAGCTGGCGGCGCAGCGGGCGGCGTGGCGGACAACGGCAGCGGCTTCGACCCGCTGCAGCTAAATGCGGCCGGGGCCGGCGTCCCGGCCCGCGGCTCCGTAGCTGGCCGGCTTGGCGGCGATAATGCTGCTGCCGCAGCGGACGCTGAGCTAGAGGCGGTGTCAGAGGCGGCAGGAGGCGCCTTCGATCAGCAGGGTGGCGACACAGCGGCCGACGCACAATCCCACGACTCCCGTGCCGGCAGCGCCGAGAAGCCGCTGTTGCAGCGCGGCGGCAGCAGCAGCAGCGGCGCCGCAGCCTCGGGCGACGCCGGCTCCTCGGGGGCCGGCGGTGCCTTTGGCAACAACTTCGGCGGCGCTATCGGCGGCAGCGCCATCGGCAGCGGCGGCCGCGGCGATGGTGACGCCCTGGAAGCTGGCAACGGCGCCGGTGGCGTTGCCGCTGGATCTGCTTCCCGGGCCCGCTCCGACAGCGGCAAGCGCGGAGGGAAGGCGGGGGCGGCAGGCTCGGGCCGCGCCGGCGGCATGGACATGGACTCGGCTGCCGGGCTTGGTGGCGACTCCTTTGCGGTACAAGGTGTGTGTGCTTGTGCTGCTCTTTTGCCGTGCACTGCCAATGTATTGCAAGGCTTGCTTAGGGCACGCAAGGAGACTCGGCGAACTCTCCTGTGCCATGCATACCGGTCTGCGCATCTGCATGCAGACAGCTGCTGCAGATACCAATCAGCAGTGAACCTGTGGGCACAACAAGCAGGTGCCTACACCTCAACCCCTCCTGCAGGCGTCTGACACATGTTTCTCGGCTGCAGGCGCTGCAAGCGAGGATGACGCAGACCCATCCGTCGACGTGCGCATGCTCATCAGCGACAGCGGCCTCACCGGCTCAATCGCCAAGTCCGGACTCGCGCCCGCCGCCGAAGACGCAGCCGCAGCCGCAAGCACGGCCGGCGGCGGCGCGGCCAGCAGCGCAGCCGGCGCCAGCGGCGTGGCACAGAGCGGCAGCGGAAAAGGTGGCAGCAAGGCCAGCGATGGCTGGGGCGGCGCTGCACATGCAGGCGGCCCGGCGGCTGCCGCCGGCGCCGCCGCTGCTGAGAATCAGGGCTCGATAGTGGAGGGCAGCGCCAAGGCAGCAGCCGACCTGGACGCTGCAGTGGCGGACACCGTCGCTTCCGGCGCCGCCGCCGCCGCCAATACGCTATCTTTGGGCGCCGACACCGCAGCAGACCTTGCCTCCAGCGCGGCGCAGAGCGTCAAGAGCGGCGCCGGCAAGGTGGCTTCCGTCGCGGCCAACGTAGTGGCCGGCGGCGCACCAGCGGATGTGGACGGCCCGGCTGTGCTCGCGGCCGCCGGCACTGGCGAGACAGCCGACGAGGCAGCCGGCGAGGCGGCCGGCGGCAATGCCAGCAGCGACAGCGCCGCGGCAGACGAGGCGGGCGCGCCCTCAATCCTGGCGGGCGCAATGATGTCGGCCGGAAGGGCCTCAGGCGACGCGATAGCGTCCGGCGCCTCGACCATGAAGGACCAGGGCGCCGCTGCCCTGGACGGCATGGCCGACAGCCTCAGCTATAGCGCGGCCGCGGCAGCAGACGCTGCGGTGGGTGCTGTGAACACTGCGGCGAACGCTGCTGACGCTGTCGGTGACAGCGTCGCCGGCGCTCTGGGCGCCGCCAAGGGGCCGGCCAAGAGCGGCCACGCCGCTGGATTGGGCAGCGTCATCGGCAGCTCTGAGCAGGGCGCCGTCGCAGCGCCGCTTGAGGGTCTGCAAGGCAGCCTTGCTGGCAGCGTCGCCGGCATGGCACACTCAGGCGCATCGGGGCCTGCCGCAGACCTGCTTGACGCAGTCGCCGCTGGCATCGGCGGCGCTGCTGCCCCGAAGAAGCCAGCGCAGCGCTCCAAGGGACAGGGCAAGGGGGTTGCTGGCGCAGCTGGCAAGGCGGGCAGCAGCGGCGGCAGCGGCTCAAAAGGCAGTGGCGGCAGCTCAAAGACCAGCGCCAGCGTCGGCAAAGGTGGCAAAGGCCGGGCCGCAAAGCCCTCGGCTGCAAACGCGGCCGTCGCTGAGGGTTCTGTCAGAGATTCTGTCGCTGCTCCTTCGGTGGGCCCCACTCAGTCGAGCTCTGGCGGCAGCAGCCACCTAAAGATGCCGGGCTACGACCTCGCAACGTCCAATCCCGAACAGTCTGGAATGCTCAGCTCAGGCAGAGGTGCGTAATCTATTGTGGTGCCGGTACTTTCACTGGTGCGGCAGCCGAACTCGGCAGAAACAGCAGGTGTGCAGTGCTGTGCGTCCCTCGGCGTGCAGCGCCATACAGTCTGGTTCAAGAGACTGGCTGAATAAAGTGCTTTGGCACAAGTGCTGCCACTGCCCCACCGATGCTCTGATTCGTTTGTATGTCCCAACAGTGCGCAGCGGTGTCGTGGACGGTGCTGCGGCAGTTGAGCCGGCAGGGGCAGGCGCATCAGTGGCGGTTGCAGGCGTGGGTGGCGCCCCAGCTGCCGCTCACAAGCGCGGCGGCAAGAGAGGCGGCAAGGCCAAAAAGGGTGGCGGCGGTGGCAAGAAGGCGGCGTCAGGCGGCGACAGCGGCAGCGCAGGCGGAGGCAGTCGCAGCAAGGCAGGCGCCGGCAGCGCGGGCAGCTTTGGCGCAGGAGCGGGTGGCGGCGCTGCTGTCGTGGTGGACGCCCGGGATGTCGAAAAGGTGAGGCACCCTGAACACTCTGTAGAAGTGATGGTATTCAGCTGCAGCCGAACCTGCGTGAATGGCGTGGACGAAATGCATTTGGTGCATCGATGGCCCCTGGCCACATACAGGCGTGCAGGCAAAGCTGCTGTGCGCTGGGGAGCTCCTCGCTCAGCGCTACTGACTTGATGGCTGCAGGCCATCGGGTCTGACAGCACAGTGGAGCCAGGCAGCAGCGGCAGCGGCAATATGACCGGCGCAGCCGCAGACGCAGCAGGTGCCGGCAAGGCCACCGAGGCCGGCTCCGCCGGCAGCAGCGGGGCAGCCGCCGACGCACTGCATGCTGCCGTTGCTGCCGACGGCGCGTTTCAAGCCGGCAGCGGAGCTGCTGACGAGGCAGGCGGCCGTCGAGGTGCCGGCTCGAAGTCTGGGCCGCGGCGCAGCGGCGGCGGCGGCGGCAAAAGCGACGAGGCCAAGGCAGTGTCCGACGGCGCAGGCCCTGCTGACGGCGGCAGCAACCAGGCTGCTGCAGGCGGAGGCGGCAGCTCGGCGGCCGGCAAACTGGGACGCAAAGGCGGCGGCGGCAGCTCCTTGTCACGACAGCGTGATCCCGGCAGTGATGTGGGGCAATGGACCGACGCGGCAGGCGGCGGGGAAGCCGCCGCTGCAGGCGGCAGCAGCAGCTCTGGATCAGCCAAGGCGGGTGCAGCTGGAGTTGGCAGTGCCAGCTTATTGGCGAGCGGTTCGGGCCAAAAGCAGGACCAGAAGGATAAGCTAGCAGCCCACCTCGCAGATGTCTGAGCAGGTGTCTGAACTCATAGCCGTGAACAACGGCGAGGCCTGAACAAATCTTGCAATTCGTGTTATAGCGTTGTTAACGGTATTGTCCTGGCATTCACAAGACCGCTGTGGCCAGACCACGTCGGGCAACGCTGTGTCTGCTCAGCCAAGACTTGCAGTGCAACAGCTGCTGATGCTGACGAAGATCAGCTGACTTGGCCCCAATCTTGGAAGATTACATCGCCGTGCCCTGCCGTGAGCAAGCAGTACGCAAGCCTGCAACCAGCTCAGCAACATCGAGACTACTACACAAAGGCCTTACCCGCCGGCTGATCGCAATTCAGTGTGCGTCGCGCGTCCAGACCGGCGTCGGCCGGCGTGGCGTCAAGCCTGAAAGTGTTTGCCTCACCCTGAACACAGATCCGGCAGCTTGCAATTGAAACATACTTGAGCAGCGTTCGCTACACCTCACGTCTCCTTGATCCACTGGATCTGTGCGAATCCTCCCGGACCTCTGCTTTGTCAGAACAGTCTTGCCGGAATGCGAAGTTCTGGCGTCCCGGCTGGAAGCTCCCCTGCTCAGCAAATGGCAGATCCAGTGTCCCCTGTGGCTGCGCAGCACAGTTCGAAGACTGCACAGGACAATTGGTTGCTGGTGAGGTCTCGACCATATGCGGCGCGTGAATGCACAGACAGCCTGTCATGGCACCCTGGCTCCGCCATTGAGCCAAGCGGCAAGTTCTGCAAGTAAGGTCAAATCACTGATGCGCCTGTAATGCAGGAGCACGGGCAGCGGTGGCTGGCGGCGTTCCTTCACAGGCGGATGCCGGATGTGCCGCTGCCGCGGCTGGTGCAGTCTGGCCGCCTGCTGTGAGTGTCGCTAAAACACAGTCGCACATGCATCGAAAGCACAGCATGCAGCAGTTGCTGTGCTCTGCATGCGCGGTCGTCGGCACCAGCCACTGCATTGCGCATCGCGCAGCCATGACCGCAAACGCTAACTTGCCATTCCTGTGCTTTCGCATGCAGCGCGCACCAGGACGACTGGATGCACGCCATGCCTGGGCCGGCGCTCAATCAGCTGGCGACAATGCGGCTGCGCCTCATGACCGCTGCCGCCGGCGCCATGTCTGGCAACCTGGACTGCTGCCTAGACGCCGCAGCGGTGCCGACGCGGCCGGCGCAGTACCCGCCGAAAACCGACAGCTACAACCACGACTCTAGCAAGCCGGGCGCCGGAAGCCCCTTGGAGCGGGCCAGCGTCAAGGTCGTGCTGACCAGCGTGCGGCTTGGGGCGGCCAGGAAACTGAAAGCCGACCCGGCGCTCGATGCCGACGGCATGCAGCGGCTGCTGTCGAACGGCTGCGCCAGCCTCGCGCCGCTGCTTTCGGACGAGGCGGTGGCGCCGTGACTATGCAAGACCATGAGTTTGCTTCCGACGACTATGACAACAGAATGTTGCTAGAATAGGGCTGATGTGCGGCCGGTGCATTTTCGTTTTATTGTCCAAAGATGGGTCAGCTTGTCTTGTTATAACTATTGAGATTGCAGAGACGGCGATTCTTTGCCTGCCACCCAGTATTGCATTGAAAAATTAGTATATTAGAGGCGGCAATAAGCTCGCTCATCGGCGGAGAACAGTGTGGCCCGCTCGCCCGGCGGCAAAACAGCAACGCTGCCCCAGCATTGGCACTGCAAACTCCAGTTGTCGTCTCCCTGTATCTGGAACACCCTGTCGAGTGAACATGTGTGATATGGTTTAGCCAGCCCAATGTGCAGATGTGCAACCCCCTCCTCGTCACACACACCCCCTGATGCATGCTCATCCTGCAGGTTGCACCTCCGATCGGCGGTTTTGTTCAGTGTTGACCCACTCGTTTCAAGCCACTTCAAGCATAGCGAAGTCTGCCTGATTCTGGTAGCTCAACGGCGCTCAGAGTATCGTATCGTATTGCGAACTTCAAATTCGAGTCGATCTTGCGCAGCGAGCGTGTCAAGTACACCAGTATGGCTTCCAAGAAGCGCAAGACAACTGTTGCCACCAGCTCGAACGAGACAGATGGCTGGCCCCTGCTCAGCGAGATGGCTCAGCGAAGACTGGAACATCTGGCGCCGCTGGGCGACTGTGAACTTGTGTGCGGCAAACACTCTTTCAGAGGCTTGCACCGAGTGACACTGGCGACCGGCAGTAACGTCCTGAGGCAAGTATGGATGAATCACCCGCACTCACGCTGAACAGTCCCAGAGCCACCTGCCTGCAGTATAGCAGCGTGCGGGCAAGACAATGCTTGGGTACATGCAGAAATGCGATCGTCGATCTGAAGGACGACTCGCGCTACACAGTCCATGACGATAAGCCGGAGGATGTCGCACTGCTGGTCAGTGTCCTCTACGAGCCCGTGGCAGAAAGCTTGTCTGAGGCAAACATTGGCGCCGCTCTGAGGATGAGCCACAAGTGCGCCCACCAGCCTGCGCAGAAGCGCTGTCTCAAATTGCGCTGCCACACACTAGTGGTGATCAGCAGCTGGATCCTGCCCCCGCCTGTCATTGTCCAATGACAAACACAAGTGCATGTTGTGTTGATGACCCATGCGTCCGAGTGTGTTCCGGGTCCTGTCAACCACCATGTGCCGCCACATGCTAATGGACGCAGCCACTGTCGCAGGTACGACTGCGTGGATCTGCGGTCCTCGTGCGATGTGTTCGTCTCGAAGATCGACCTGACGCCACAGTCGTTCCCGCGCTGGGTGCAGCTGTCTGCCGACCATGGTCTGCCGCAGGCCTTGGACCACTGCCTGACCTGGTCAGCAGCCGGCGACAACTTCAGCGCCGTCATGGGGTGAGCACTGTACGCATGCTGCAAGCAGCTGCAAACACACTTGATTCATACTGTGTCTCACCACTAGCCTGTGCCTCGCGTGTCATGTCAGTGTTGTGAGTGAATCACAACGATGAATGCCTCCGCTGCCCACGATGTGCTGCAGGGTGAACACCGATGCATGGCTGCACTCACTGCCTGCGGCGGCACTGGCGCGGCTGGTGGTGCCGCGCCTGCGGCTGTTGACGGCGGTCACCAGTGCCGTGGCCACCAGCATGGATCGCTGCGTGCAGATATCCACCGTCCCTACGCAGGCAGCAAAGTATGCGCTCGGCACAAAGCCGCCCCCCTCGAGCGCACCAGCGTCAAATTAGCGCTGGACACGATTCGGACCTATGCTGACCGGGCATTGAAAGCCAATCCCTCCTTCCAGGCCAGCGCCGTGCAGGCGCTGCTTCCCAAGGCGTGCAAGGCTGTGCCAATGGTGCGGCCTGCCCAAATGGCAGCAGCGCCGCAGTGACTACGGCTTGCTTCACAACAGACCTGTATAATGGTGGTTCCACCATTTCAGCAATATTCATGACGATTCATCATTCAGTCATGTGCGATTTCATGCAAATCTGCGGAACCTACGGACGGAATCCTGCTACCCTTCTGGACACTAGTAGCACTTCAACGCTCAGACCAGTATGGACGCAAGGGCATCCATGCGTTTGATTGATTCGTTGAGGACAGAGAAAATCTCAGCTGTGCACATAATGCCGCACGACAATGCCCAGCTACGGGCGCTGCCATGCATGCGCGAAAGCGCGGCAGCCAATCCTAGGCTGCAGGCTGGAACCCTATCAAGTGCAACCGCCATGTCATTCGAAGTGAATGAGGTTGCCCGGCCTACTTTTCGACACTTGCGGTCGCAAAATGCATTTGGCAACATGTGCTCACTGTGGCATTTGTAAACCCTTCGCCCATGCTGTGCGTGCTGCGGTGCGCTGGATGCTGCTGTCTACTTCGGCGGACCTGCCGCAAGCTCTCAGCCACTGCCTGATCAGGCAGCCTCATGAGCTGGGCGGCAGCCAACAACAACTTCAAGGCGATCATGAAGTGTGCACTGGTCCAAGCTGCCAGCATTGTGGTGCCTGCATACTCGCCTCGCTCTGCTGTGGCCAGTCCGGAGGCAGCATATTAGTTTTACCTCTGCTTGAAAGTCAGGCAACAGATAACTGTGCCGCGGGTTTTGCCTGTTAGAAAGTGTGCACACAAATAATGGAGCAGCCATGATGACTTCCGCCAAAGCCAGGACCCATTCACTGCTCCAGAGCAAATCCCTGCAGGGACTGGCTCCACCAGCTGCCAGCCTCAGCTCTGGCGAGCTTTGTGCTGCCCCGCCCCTGCTGACTGCGGTGGCCGAGGCCATGGCCTGGACCCTGGACACGTGCTGCTGCTGTCCCGACTGAGCCTGCAAAATATGCGGACGACACAAAGCTGTACTGGGTCGACGCCACCGGTGACCACAATGACATCAGTGCCCTCGAGGTCGACAGCTTGAGAGTCGTCGTGGACTGCGTCAGAAACAGAGCGAGCGTGGCGCTGAAAGCAGACACGACCTTTGCTGCAAGCGCCATGCAGAACCTGCTGCCCAAGGCCTGCATGCAGGCCTTGCGCAAGGAAGTGCCACTGCCGCTGGAGCTGCAGAGATAGGTGACACCACTACCGCTGACATATGCGCTGCCGCTGGCATCTGCTGCTGCGACTGGCACTGGCTGCTGTGCCTGGCTCCTGCTGCATCTGCTGCTGCGCTGCTGCTGGCACCTGCTGGGCGCTGAGACCTGTCGCTGACATCTTATGCTGCCTGCGCCGCCTGCAGCGCCACCACGGTGGCGCTGGCTCCTTAGCCACCACGAATCGACAAACCTAATTCATGCCACTGCATGCACGATATCGTGCATGCAGTGGCATGAATTAGATCCAATGAACATGCTCCTCCTCTAGAACCTCGTGTGGAAGCATCTCTCGATTGATGCTTCCACATGAGAGGAGCATGTTCATTGGACCGTCCGCTGCTCCGCTGCGCTCGCTGTTGGACTGTTGTTTGATGATGTTTGGAAGTTACAGTGTGATGCCTACTGCCAGTCATGCCCAGTAGTCCACCAACGTTTCCAACAGCATCTAATGGGTATGCTCCTGTCTGTGCGCATTGGCCATCCTTGCCGTCTCATTCGCATCATGGCCGACCACTCTTCAAGTCACCAGTGAAATGTTGGCCTGCGGCTGAGGTAGAGCTACTATTCTCTTGCAGCTGCTCCGGACCCTCTTTCCACCAGCGGAAGGCTTTTATGTAGCTGTGTCCATTGACAGAGCAAATATCAATGTCATCTCCATCACGCCGACTATGTCACCGGTATTGCCGCCTGCGGCTGCTCCAGATACTCCTTCCGCCAGTGGAAACTATCCAGGTAGCTGTGCCCATGAACGGTGTGGAACTTTTCGGTGTTGTTGTACCGCTGCACCTCATCTTCCAGCAGCGTCCAGTTCCCGAAATCCGACAGCTGCGGCTGGTACCTGCGCGGCACGGCAGGAGCAAGTTGATGAAGCGACGCTGTCCTGTAGCGAAGATGCTGGCGGCAGAGCAGAGCAGAGAGGTCTGACAAATCGCAGCTGCTCAAAGCCGTCGTTAGACGTACCTTGGGCCAGGCGGGAAGCAAAATGAGGGCACGAACTTCTGAGAGGTTTTCTGACGGAAGTCTAGCCAAATGTCATGATTGCTGCAGCACACACCTGAACAGGGCGCCATACTCCTGCAGCAGCCGTCGCAGGTAGCACAGCCGGCCCGGCTGCGTCAGGTGGCGCTGCGCAAACGCCTGCCCCGCACGCGCTATGCGCAGCGCCACGTCGTCATGCTGCCGTAGCCAGTCGATGATCTGCGTTCATGACAAGGATGTCCGTTGAGTGGCCTGTGCCGTGCTGCGTAGAGAAAAGGGAATCAAAGTGTGTGCCTGTGGCATGGCTGCCACAGTGCAGACGGTAAGGAAGACGATCAGAAGAAGCAACATATCACGGAAACGGCAGCTGTGTGCCAACCTGGCGTGACAGCCCTCATCGGATTTGAGATCCATGCTGACGCCCGGGTAAGATGTCCTTGGCGACATACTGGCCAACAGGTACGTAATGCACCCACAGGCAATGTGGCACTCGAAGCAGATCAGGCTAGGCAGGGTAAGATACTGGAGGAGCAGCAAGGGAAGAAACGCACGTGCAGGATGTCCTTGGCGTCGTACTGGCCAACGGGCACGTAGTGCACCCACGGCTGCAGCGCCGCCTCATAGAACATCCAGTACAGGCTGACATGCTTCAGCGCCACCTGCAGGCGATAAAGGTTTTATTTATTGCAGACTGAATAACATAAACATGAAAATGAAGGTCTTGCACCCACGGCTGCAGCGCCGCTCGTAAAACACTCTGTAGGGGCTGACATGCTTCAGCGCCGCCTGCAAGCAGGGAGATGACGTATCATGTACATGTACCAAGGCTATATAGGTCGTGCACGGGTGTATACGTCACAATGAAGCTCCGTTGCCGTCCAAAATGAGCAGAACTGCTGCCATCCGAAATGGGCAGAAATAGTCCGCTGCACGCCAGTCGGGAGCATCTGACAGAGTGCCCCCAAGTTCCTTGAGTTTCAGGCGCAGGCGAGGCCGACACTCTGAGTGCATCGCAGATCAATCAAGGTGCTCCTGGTCTAATGTGGACACTGTCTGCTGGCGCGTGTCGGCCACTCAGCATACATGCCGATCACATTGGACAGCCATCATCGCACAGGCATGTCTGAGTGGTTAAGCTTGAATTGGATAACGTGTTTGTAGGAGTTTTGCCTCCGCTCTCACCTGGTCCGACGCCAGCGCCATCTGCAGGCTCGTGCACCGGCGGTGCGAGCCATCGCACCCACATTCCCGAGTAGCCACGCAGGAGCGTAATCGAAAAGCGCTGGAAGTTAGGCTCTGCTCTTACCTGGTCCGAGGCCAGCACCATCTGCAGGCGCGTGCTGGCGGTGTTGCCGTCGACGCTCAGTCCATACTTGTGGTTTAGGTGCGCGTCAATGGGCAGCCAGCCGCGCTTTTCCACCATGCCCACATCCAGGTGGCTGCCGTTGGTCGCTTCGCTCAGATCGCTGAAGTAGTTCCGCGGCACGACCGTCTGCGATTCATGCACGACAACCGATGAGCAAGGCAGTGCAAAGATTGGATGAGAGGTGTGCTGCCAATGGTCGTGCCGCTGAGGTCGCTATAGTACTCCCGCGGCACGACCGTCTACAGCATAAGACTTGCAGGCTTGATGTTTTGAATATTGTCAATGGGTCTGCTACGTATGTGCCCGGCCGATCAAGCGGTCAGCTCCTTGCCCGCGTTGACACACACGTGTCACGGAGAAACGACCAGCACACCTCGCCACGGCGGCTGCGGGCGCGGTGGCCCGTTGGGAAGTTGGTGTACCGCCCGACGGCTGTGTCTGCCTTGCCAGCCCACGCCGCTGGGTCCGCTGCCGAGCAGTTTGCCGTCCACTCGTCAAAACTGCAGGCGGCATCAGCAGCCATTCGCGGCCGTCGCAGTTGTCATCGCCATGGCCAGCTTTCACATGCAGGGGCGTCACCATCCATGCTGGGGCGTTTGCATCCATGCTGGGATGCTGTGGGATCCATCGGCACGGCAACCTGGTGTGCCGGCGGCGTGCTCGACGTTTCCAGCATGGCAGAACGAACGCTGGCCCGCAAGAAAAGCGACGCAACACGCTCAGTCAACCTGCGAGTTCATCTCTGCTTCTGGAAGTCGCTGTCGAAGGCCAGGATGTCCACCCACCTAGCAGTTTGCAAAGCCATTATGGAACCTCATCGAGTGCCCCATACCTGTGCTTGTGGAAGTCGCCGTCAGGCACCAGTATGTCCAGGCTGTTGGCGTCCTTGACCCAGGAGAAGATGGGGCACGCCGGCTCACTGCCCAGCGGAAAGGCCCCCAGGTCGTGGTTCACCTGGCGGCCGCGAGCAAGACAGGCTCGGGGACTGCCTTGCAACAGTCATATTCAGCAGACGATGATTATGAAGCGTGCAGCCTGCAGCAGGCGGCATTGGCAGTGCACCCAGCATGCCGCGGATGCTGCTTGGCATATTGTCAGACCAGTGCGCATGGGAGCACAGCCAGGCATCGAGACAAAACTGATTTAGACACTTGTCAACTCTGCAGTGCGCACCGGGACCTGCGGCCAGTCAGTGAACTGCAGCCGGAACTCCATGTTCGGCGCCCCGTACAGTAGCACAGCCTGCACGTGCGGGCTAGGACGGTTGAACGAGGCGACTCAGTGCACATCAGCGCTTAGATAGTGCATATCAGCCCGTGAACTGCAGTGGCGGTCACAGGGAAGTTCCACTTCTGTCCCGCCTCATGCGCTGTCCAGCTGTTCAGGAGAACAGCCCACCTCCTGGATGTCGGCGAGCGACAGGAAGTAGAGCGCGTTGACCCAGGGCGGCATCGGCGGGTTGGTATTGTACATCACGTTGTCGATGATCGCGAAGTGGCCCACATAGCGCCCGCCATTCTGCGGGGGAGCAGACGCAAAAGCCTCTGCGCGGCTCGTTGGAAAGACGGCTGCAAGTCCCGCAAGAGGTCTCGTTTGCCGCGGGCGACATGTCTTGCCACAGAAGCGAATTTTGCTGGCACGCTTGGCTGCTGGCTCTGGCATGCTGTTTGCGCACTTGAGTAGGAAGCCTAGATATCTACATTTCTTGAGGTTTCAAGCATTTGATGCTCACATCCGCCGAGAAGCCGAAGGCGTCGCACGCGGCAAAGTCCTCCCGCCGGATGCCGCGCGATAGCCACGGCACCAGGTCGTTGTAGATGGTGGGGTACAGTGCCGCATGCTCCTCGCACTCGTCCTCTGCAGATCAACTTGATTGGTCAACATTAAATCCAGCAAGCCACTTCATTCAACAGTCAAGACGCCGGGTCGTTGTCAATTGTTGGGTACAGCGCCGTGTGCTCCTCGTTGTAGATGTTGGGGTGTAGGGTTGGACAGGCTCAACATGACTGACACAGCTTCCCGTCGCAGGGCGCACCTCTGCTGGGCATCAGGCTGCCGCCGCCCGTGAGGCTGCTGTCTCTGCCGGCCGCCGTGTCGTTGGCCGCCGCCGCCGCACCAGGCCGCTCACCCATGACCTGCAGCGACATCGGACCAGTCCTTCTTTGTTGTTTGAAAGGGAGCTGAGTTGAAGCCGTGATTGTATGGCACATTGCACCAAGTGATGCGTTGAGGAGCGTGTGCTGTGAACATCCTGGGAAGCCACATTCAGGGATTCATGACCCACCCGCAGCATCTTGCGCAGCTGTGCATTGGCCTGCGCCTCGCTGAGCCACGCGTAGCAGAGCACCACCGCCGCGCACACGCCCGCGAGGGCCGCAACGGCGCGCCAGCGTCGCCGCGGAGGCCGCACCGCGTTTGGCCGGAAGCGCCCATCGCCGGTCCCGCTGACGCCAAGCCGCATATCGCAGTGCAGTGCGCTGCCGACAGGGTGCGCTGCGCACCGCCGCAACAGGATTTGACAGCTGCCACCACACCACCACAAGCGACGTCACCATTGAGGCGATCTGGCAAGGCAGGTGGGCAGGTTGGAGGGGAGATGGCAAAGTGATGTGCACCTGGCGCCTCAAGCGCGCTGGCAGGCGGGTGCAGCGACACTCTCCGTCATCGCCAGCAGAGCTGTTGTGTGCATGCCGGCGCCGGCAGTTTGACTACGTATAACTACTGCCACTGGTCACATCACTGCCCTACATACTGCCTTGCTGGGCTCGGCATGCCGGCGTGGCTGATGGCTGACGCCCTGCTCGCCATCGGCACTTGCTGCAGGCTGTCTTACATCGGCCGCAAGTCGATGCCAACCTAAGAAGACCTGTCCTTCTTGAGATCGTCAATATGGAACAATGATAGCTCTGCAATTTCGCAGCGGATGAGTGTGATGTAAATGGGGCAAGCGACAATTACGCCGCCATCAAGAATTTCGGGACAAGCTGCATGTGCTTGCTGGCAGTCAGCAAAGCAGTCCGAAGCGAGAAACGTGCGATTGGCAGGTGGTCTGTCAAAAATGCTGGTACAGCTTCTGCATCAGCCGCTTTGTCAGCGTGACGTGGACCTGATATCCTGTGGTGAAATGGCCCCTCATGTTTTTGGCACTCCCTCTCCTCATTTGCGATCCGTGCCGCGCTAGGCCTCTTCGACGGCGATACGGCAGGTCTTGGTGCATCTCTCCTTAGGTCGGCGCGGCTGCAGGCCCGTTGTGTGGGAGCTGCATATTGTAAAATGGCGGCCCTTGGTGCCAGCATCACCCTCTTTCCCCAGGTGCACACGCTGGCCACAGTCCCAGTATCCACGCATGATAAACAGTGATCAGGTGCCTTGGCCATGCATGCTGTCGGATCACGATATATGCATGCGACGTCATCCACATCCATGCCACGCAGGCGAACGCGAGGGCGGGAGTGCAGGCGGCTCCCTGTGTGGCCGCGGTTGGCCGGGCGACAGCTGTGAACGTGCAGCTCCGGGGCCAGCTGAGGCAGGGCCTGGCACCGGCGCTGCTGGGCGCCACCATGCGGCAGTACGCTGCCCCCGCGGCGCGCCAGCAGCTGGCAGTCAGGTGAGTGTAGAGCGGCGCAGCACGATCCATGAGGCGGGCTTGAGGCGCCCGGACACCTGCACCAGAGCAGTCAGGCGGAGGCAGCCGCTGCGATCCATAGGATTTGGCGGCACTGCCGCGGGGCAGCTTGGTGAGGGGCGGATCGGAGGCGCCAGCACGACAGCGGAGCTTGCAATGACATTGCCACTGCCTGTGCACAGAAACCGTGGTGTGGTGTCGAATGCAATAAACATCTCCCACATTCTGGATGACGGCGGCGGTGGTGAAGGGCCAGCTGCAGACGCCATGCGATGACAAGCTGGCAATCATGCCGAAGCATTTGTCCCAAAACAGGTCACCCAGACGCAAGGCGGCAGCAACGGTTGCGGAGGGGCAGCTGCGGACGCCGCACGGTGGCAGGCTGGTGGACCTGATGGCGATACCTGTTGATCTGTAAAGCTTTACCTAAATGCAGGGTGACGGTAATGGTAGCGGAGGGGCAGCTGCGGACCCCGGACAGCGGCAAGCTGGGGATCGACATTCCCCCTGAGATCACCGCATTCGTTGCTGATACGTAGGGCAACGGCGACGGTGGCGGAGGGGCAGCTGCAGACGCCGCATGGCGGCAAGCTGGTGGACCTGATGGCGCCGGCAGAGCAGCACGCCGACCTCAAGGCGTCCGCGAGCAAAACGCTGCAGCTCAGCGACCGCAACGCCTGCGACGTGGAGCTGCTCGTCGTTGGGTGAGTGGCTCCGAAGGCTGAGAAATAGAAGTCGTGGGGTACAGGCCATGCAGCGGTGTTCTCCTGCCGGCAGCAGCTCTATTTCAGCAGGCATCAGCAACACGCTGCAGCTCAGCGACTGCCATGCCGGCGATGTGGGTCTGCTCATCGTCGGGTGCGGTGCTGGGGACGCCCAACGCAGTGTTGGCCATTTCTGGATGTAGCAACCCCAACCACTGCAGCGGACGGCGCGCTGTTTGGAGTGCACGCGACTAGATTTGACATTCGCCCTTGGACAGCGCTCGCGAGCACACGCGCGCACATGGTCAGCAGAGGTGCTTTGGAGCAGCCACGCCGACGCTGTGTCTCTGCTGGCGCGTCTCACGCTGCACTGGGCAGCGCAGCACAGCACCGACTGCTTGCAAGTGATGTGCTTGCTGCCGACGACCCGCCGCCGCCCTCCCTCGACAGCGTGCTGTCGAGACGAGCAGTCAGTTGATGTCTTTCTACTGGCTGCAACGCCTGCTTGGTACGGACGGGCTTCAATGGACGCGATTCCTCAAAGCCATTTTGCTTGGTGATAGATGGCCCATGCTGGTTTGTGTTAACATTCCTGGTTGCAGCGCCTTCTCGCTGCTGACGGGGCTTGTTGGACCAGGTGTCGGCATTGTACGACACCTGCTCTCTTTCCCTCGAGAACATCATGCTCGGATGCACCAAATGCTGATTCGAATCATCCTGCCTGGCTGCAGCGCCTTCTCGCCGCTGACGGGCTTCATGGGCCAGGCGACGTACGAGCACGTGGTGGAGCACGAGCGCCTGCCGGTGCGCTGCACCCACGTTTTGACTATAGTCGAATTCGATGAGATGTGAGGTTCACATTCGAAGCCGTGTGCCATCAGCTGCGGCATGATGGAGCACGAAAGCCTGCCGGTGCGCTGTGCTGTTGCATGCCGGCTTCACAGCAGCCGTTGCGTGTTGCATTGGTGGTCGCCGGACGAACATGGTCAAGCCGCTGCATGGGCGCACGAGAGTCGCAGATAATGCCTTGATGATTTGTGGCAGGCGGATGAGGAGAACGAGCGGATACTGTTCGGCCTGCCGGTGGTGCTGGACACTGCGGACGACAGCATCTCCGTCGGCGACACCCTGCTGCTGCAGTACGAGGTATGTTGGTACCTGTGATACATGAACTGGCTGTTCAGCTGCACTGTCAAGAATCAGCTATGCAGAGGCTGCTGTTGTGGCGGCTACATGAGGAGCATGCTACACGCAGAAGTAGTTCGGCAGAGCTGCCATGGGTAGTCCGACTGCCACTCAAAAACAAAACTCCTTGTTCAGGTATTTGCAACACATTTCGGAAGTTGCTGCCTTGCTATCTCGCGAGTCGATGTGTTTGCTCCTCCAACAACAGGGCCAGGGCCTGGTGGTCATGACGGCGGATTCCCAACAAGCCGAAGGAGGCGAAGCACTGCTGCTAGTACACCCTGCTATCAACATTCTGACTGATTTATTGAGCAGTTGTGGCTCCTTTGCACTACAGGGCCAGGACCTGGCGGTGATGACAGTCAACAGCAAGTGGGCGCCCAACAAGCCGAAGGAGGCGAAGCACTGCTACGGCACCACCAGCATCGAGCACCCCGCCGTGCAGATGATCTCCATGGAGCGGGGCAAGTACTACATCGGTGCGTTCATTCTGCCTCTGATTTGCCTCTGATCTGCCTCTGATTTGCCTCCGCTTAAACGACATGCTGTATCCTGGCTCCCTCTTCGTCGTGAATTGATCTCCATGGAGCGCGGCAAGTACTACATCGGTGCGTCCGCTCTTTATGCGTCAGGCAACTGGCAAACCTGTGTTTCTGTCTCACCTGCCATCTGTGCACTGCCTCAGATCTCCTCTGGAGACCGAGCTGCTGGTTGCAGGTGCAGTGTGGCCCCAGGGCAGGCACCGGCGAGCCAAACTTCCTGGGCACACACTATGTTTGCGCCATCATGACAGAATCCGTCTGGGTGTCATATGCAGGTGGTGATGTCAAGGGCCTGGCGCTGCCCAAGCGCGTCTTCCCCTGCGCCTCGCCCGCCGAGGTGCGGCTCTGCACGTATCTGAATGACAGACGTGTTTGCCACGGCTGACTGCATCAAGCAGGGGGCCAGCAAACTCTTTTGCAAACGCTGCTGCAGCTGCTTGCCGCCGCCGCCGCTGCCACATGGGCATTCAGGTGCCGCAATACAAGGTGCTCACATAGACATCAGTTGCCTAGCATGTCTGCGAACTCACCAATGTTGTGTCCTCACACACAGGTTCGCTCGACGCTGCCGGAGGGCAAGGACGTGCTGGCCTTCCAGTGCCGCAACCCCATCCACAAGGCGCACTACGAGCTGTTCATCCGCGCGCTGGAGGCGGACAACGTGCGCGACGGCGCCGTCTGCCTGGTGCACCCCACCTGTGGCCCCACCCAGGTTTGTCTGCTCAACGCCATGAGCTCGAAACGATGGTCTGGTTTGATTAAGCGGCAGAAGTTGCAGTCAGTGTGTTGCTGGATGGCCGTCAGCCTTGTGCATCCCACGCGCGGCCCCCCACCCAAGGGGTTTGAATAGGGACGGCGGCATGGGACTCTCCGCAGACACAGCTGCTGCACTGGATCTGCCCACAATCTCTCAGAATTGTCGGGCATATGCGTGACTGTCCGCCACACTCCGCAGGAAACGACTGATTTGATCAAAGGCAAGGACCATCGTGGCGCCTTGTCATCCCGCCAACGCGCTCTCAGACTATTCCTTCAGCAGATCTGACTGCTGATCAGCTTCTTCCCAGGATGACGACATTCCGGGCGACGTGCGCTTCCGCACGTACGAGGTGCTGAAGGAGGAGGTGGCCAACCCGCAGCTGCGCTGGGCGTACCTGCCCTACTCCATGCACATGGCCGGGCCCCGCGAGGCCATCCAGGTGTGTGACCAGGCTAATTGTCAAGAATTCTTGAGAACTGGAATACATAAGCCTTTGAGACCAAGGAAGGCGTACCTGCCCTACTCCACGCACGTGGCCGGCCCCGCAAGGCCATCCAGCTGCGGCGATCGTCATGCCATATGTCCGAAACTTGAGACCCGCTCCGCAAATGCGCTTGGCTCCGGCAAGATGACAGCAGTCAAATGTCCAACTAAAGCCGATGGCTTGCGTGGCAGGGCAGCCCTCCTTTACATGATGTGCCTCAATGCGTCCTGTCACCTGCGACATTCGTTTTGACCATTCTGCACCACCTTTCGTTGCAGCACATGATCCTGCGGCGCAACTACGGCGCGACGCACTTCATCATCGGGCGCGACATGGCCGGCTCTAAGTCCAGCCTCTCCGGCGAGGACTTTTACGGCGCCTATGACGCCCAGGAGCACGCCAACCGGTACATACATGCTGTATATCAGTGTTCGATATATTGTTTCTGCAATGTCAAGGGGACTTTTACGGCGCTCACGACGCCCAGCAGCGGCGCGCCGATCGGTGTGAAACGGCGGTCTGTCGTACCTTTCCACATTTGCACATCACTTTCTAGTCAATTTGAGGTATCTGACCTTGCATGAACTGCGCAGAGCACGCCTGCTTGAGCACACCATCCGCGACAGGCATCAGGGCCGGCATGCAGGGCTGACAGCCCTGCGAATACATGCTGCACTTGACAGCCAAGGTTAGACAACATGTATGTCTGGCCGCAGGCACGCGCACGAGCTGAACATGCAGACGGTGCCCAGCCTCAACATCTGCTACACCGAGGAGAAGGTGCGCCTGCAGCTGCATGCAGCAATGCTTCGCCCCTCCATAAGCTGGTGACTTTTAAGGCTGCATGTACACCCTAGCTATTCACTTGATTGTGTTGTTCAGAGGCTGTGAAGGGCATTCAGCGTGCGTTTGAGCAGCCATGCATGTGATGAATCCTGGCCCTATCGTTTGATCCTGTGTCGTTCGATCACCAGTCTGTCGCTGGTTTTTAGGGTTTAGCGTGTGTCGTTTGCAGGGCTATGTGACGGCGGATGTGGCTGACGCCGAGGGCCTGCACCGCCTCAACCTGTCCGGCACAAAGTTCAGGCAGCTGCTGCGGTGCGTGCAAATTTATCTCTGCAATGGTGGTGTTTGCTTATGGCCCGCTGACTCCGAGGTGTGCGCTATTGGCGCCTGAGCGACGCTCTGCCACCCTGTATGCAATTCCTGCCTGCAATTCCTGCCTGCAATCAATGAATTCAATGCTTTCTGATCTTTGACCTCTATTTTCGCGTGCATCAACAATTGTGTGTTTCTTAGGCTTTCCCGTGCACCAACCGTGCATGGTGCGCAATGGCAGGTCTCGATTATGTTTCGTGACAGCAATCCGAGCAGCAGCAACGCTGACGAGAACTACAAGTGGAAGAACAGCCTTGCTGACGTTGACATTGCATTTCGCAGATCTGGCGGGGACATTCCGAGCTGGTTCGCATTCGAAAGTGTCTGTCGCGTGCTGCGCGAGTCTGTGGCGCAGCAGAATGGCAGCAGCCCGCAGTAGGGACGTCAAACGTCCTCTTGCAAACACACCGTTCTGTTCATGGTTATGTCCATGCATGCACACGATCATGTTCGAAGGCTGGCATTCGCGTGAAACATTCGAGCTGGTTGTATGTCCTTCCTCCGCCGCCTGCTGCCACCGCTGCCTTCCTCATTCATCTCCGCGCTGCCCTTGCCGGCGCAGTCGTAGCCCTTCATCATCGCCTTGGCCACAGTCACCCGCACTTTTCTGCACCACCAGGAAACATCGAACATCACAGCAAGAAGAACAAAGGTGTCCAAAGCCACCCAGCTCCAGTGCATTCCTCATGTGCACTCATCTGCAGCATGTGTCAAGCCTGCCCTGTTGTGTGAGATGCAAATGAATACGAATCAATACAGATTCTCCCAGAGTGCACACCTCCACGTTCTTGAGCAGACTCTCCCAATAGGCGTCCTTGTTGCCCCGGCTGCCTGGCCGCTTGACGGGCGGCCGGATCGACTTGACCACCTGCTTCATCGCGCCATGCGTCAGGCTGCTGCTGTTCAGGTCGTCCACCGTCACGCCCGGCTGCTTGTCCACCTGCACATTTTTTATCCGCACGAACTGGACAGCTGTCACTGCAGAGCCATGTCGTGTCAGGACTTCTCCGGCCACTGCAAACAGCTGAGGTCCAATCAATGCGCACCTCCCTGGTCCACTGGCGCGATGGGAAGACCAGGTTGAGGCTTGTGTCCGTGTGCATCATCAGCAGCTTCGCGCCCTGCCGGCGGCAAGTGTGCAGTGCCCGGCTGTGAGCTTCGCGGCGGCCATCGTGCAGTAAGGCACAAATTATCGTGGCAGTCTCGTCGTTTCGAGGGCACCAGCAGTCTTCTTCGACCATGCCCTGCTTCACCGGCAGCAGGTCGATGGCCGCCGCCATCTCCCGCAGCCGGAAAACGGCGGGCTGCTCGCCAGGCTGCGCGGGCTGCCTGGTGAGCGACAGCAGCTGCTAGTACCGGTGCTGCAAGAAGAATCCAGGAAACATCAACGAGATGCGCAGTCTGGCAGAGCGGCCGACTCATCGTGTGACTGAGCGCTCCTCGCGTCTCTAAACAGATCTAAACAGATCTAAACAGATCTAAACAGAATGAGAGATGATATGTGCGCCTACTACCGCACAGCCCTGTCCAACTCGTCAGGCTCACCGTGATGCCCCGGCTGGTGTGCGGCACGCCTTCGACGCCGTTACCACGGCACTCGACGGTGGTGACCGTCATGCGCATCCCCATGTCTAGGCAGTCCTCCACTTGGTCCAGCACGCTGTCATCGTGCTCATCCTCCCTGCAAAGGACCAGCCTGCCATGGAATCCACATCTGAGATGTGCATTTCAATTGAAGGTTCTTGAAGGCCTTGGGTGAGTACTGGCCCCACATGGTCGTACACAATCAGAAACGCCCAGCGTGTGTCATGTGTCATGTATCATGCATCGAGTATCAGGCACGACAATGACGGCGGCACGCCAACACTTGGCCACCAAGCTTTCAGGGTCATGGAACACATCACGGGATGAAGAAGGGGCCGATCAGCTTTGGCAGCAGGTGTGCAGCTTGGTGACGGCCGGCGACTCCTCTGGCTGGGCAGCCTGCTGCGCCAGCGGGAGGAGGTGGTACTTGATGCGCATCTGCAAGCCAAGCAGACACATTTGTTATTCCCAGCCAGTGTGCAGTACCATTCAATCAGCACGGCCACACGTCCGCCTACCAATTGCCAGCACCAAGCATGCGGCAGCAAAGACGGGTTGTCAAACGAGCGGCCATATCACAGACCCCTTGCACTTTTGAAGACGCCTAGATCATGGTATCAAACGTACAATTTCAAAGATGTCGCTCCAGATGCCATACGCCCTGAGGCTGTATTCTGCCTTCTCGTCCAGCTCGCACGGTGCGGGAGTCCAGCAGCGGCCCCTGCAGTCTCGGGCGGGATGTGGGGGTGCGGCTGCTTAAAGACCCATTCCACCAGTGCCGAGTCCTGAAATTTCTCCCTATAACCACGATAGGGAGGAATTTCAGGACTCGGCGCTGGTGGACTGGATCTTTACCACGAAGAACACCTCGGGGCTGGGCACTGATATGGGTCATCTGCATGCGCCTGCTGTGCAGCAAGCACTACTGTGCCCCACCAAGGCGATGCGGCCGAGCGCAGAGTTTCAGAACAGAATGACACTATCGAGATGGACATGGCTTTGCAAGAATATAGACAGCTGCCTCGCCCATCAGTCTCGCAGCTTGGTGCCCATGGCCAGTATGTAGGCGGGCGCGTCTTTCAGCAGCGCGCGCATCGTCATGAACGGCGGTAGACCTCAGCGTCCATGCGCCAGCATTCGGTCATCAGCTGGTACAGGCGATGCTGTTGGACGCAAGACGCTTGACCCGTTTGCCGGAGTCTTTGGGAATGACTTTTGGCTCAATGTAATGCCAGTGCACAAGAATGGCGGGCGCACCCCGCGGTTGGAGGCGGGATGGCGCTGCAGCTCTGGCGGCAGGCTGGCGTCTGGAACGGCGCCGACTTCCTGGAAGACAATCCCGCTGCTGTTCCAGTGGGTCTTGGCTGCTGCGATCGGAGCTGCGTCGGCCTCTTCGGATCTGTGCCTGACAGGAGGCTGCCGAGTCTCAGGTCCATGTCCCATGTCTGGTGCCAGCTGCTGTACATTTCCGGGCGCCACAGCTGGACTGCAGCCGTAGAGCCCTCGAACTCGCGAATTATTTGATTGATTTGCAAGATCAGACACCTTGAGTGTCATATACCATTCAGATGCTTCGGCTGTTTCATGGCCAAACACACAACATGGCTCGCCAGCCAGTGGGCAGCAGGCACGAGCCTGGCGCAGGACATCTGACCAGGTCGACGGCGGTGCCGCTGAAGTCGCAGGCATAAATGAACGCTTCCCGGCTGCAGACCTCCAGCAGCGGGAACACCGCCCACGCCGCACCCCACCTGCGCAGGCAGCAGCGACCCATCAGCCGGGAGCGGCAGTCGACAGTCTTGTGGCCAACAGCGGCAGTTCACGCCCTTTGTTGCACCAATTCGCATGGGACGTGGTTTGCGGAGTCCCACCTCGAAAATCTTGCGCGCTGTTGTCAGATGCGGCAGTTCCTTCTCCAGGTCGTGCCTGCCGCACAGGACCTCAAGCACACCCTCATATCGAAGGCCGGCGCGGAGATGACATGCGGCAGCATGCCCGGCGTGCTGTCCCGCACGTTCACCAGGAAGTCGGTCGAAGAGTCCAGCGCCCACTGCAGCGCCGTCTGCACGCGCAATGCATGCTTTGGTTACTCGTATACTTGTTGAACTCATTGTTTGGATTGAAATCATCTATGCATTCATGCGCCTGGATGTTGCCTGAAACGCTACGACTTGCTCTCTTCGATTTATTAAACTGAGGCTCTGTCACGTAGCAATCTGCTGCCAGGCTGCCATGCTAACGCTGTTGGCGCCGTTGACGCAGCGCTGGCTGTTGCGGCATGTTTGGCAATGCCCGCTGTGGCTGCTTCCTCTGCGCAAGTCTTCACACGCCAGCTCGCCTGGAACTTGGAGGGCAGGATGGCGAAAGCGTCGCTGTCTTGGTCGACAAAGGCGTAGCCCTACTCCATGCACAGCTTTGCCGCCTGCGCCTCTCCCTCGTACATGCATATATGGCCAGGAAATGGATGATCTTCATGGTGGTGGAGATGGCGCCCAACGATCGCAGCTTCTCGAATTCATCGCGCATGTACATTGAGGTGAGCGCCCTGCCGATGGCGTCGGGGTTGCCGCTGTTCTCCGCGCGCCTGGCAGGGAGCACAGCGTCTTTGGGGCAGCTCATCCTTCCATGAATTTATAGCGCCATGCCATGCACCGCTGCCCCTCTACAGAAGAAGGCAAGAGAACGAGAGCGCACTTGGCGGATGGCGACAGACCATCCCACACGAAGATGGCCTCCTTGCAGCCCGCTTCCTCCACCATCTTGACCACCGTCGGCAGACGCCCCACCATGCTGCCGGAGAACGGCAATTTAGTGAGTAATCACGTTGAGCTCAGCTCATCGCTGCGTTGTCAACTGATCATGCATAGCCTTTGCGATTGCAGAACCGCGGCACCTCATAACCACAGAGACAATGCAGGTCCCAGGCGCATGTCGTGGTCAAAAGCGTACATGGCATACTGGCCGGAGCGGAAGAGGGTCTCTGCCAGCCACGCCTGGTGGTGCAGGTCAACCACGTAGTACGCGTTGCCTGCCACCACAGCTGTGTGGTTACAGGCCTGTGGTTACAGGCCTAGGCTGCAAAATGCGGCGCAGACTCCCGAGGGGGACAGCTTCACAGAGATGCGCGCAGCGCTGCCGGGGTCCTTCCTATTCAAGTCTTCTTGCAGCCCGATGTGCGCACGAATAGGGCCCATGGCTGCAGCTGTGCGCTCAACAATTGTGTGCTGACTCACATCCCGAGAGTGTTGTGTGCACCGCCTATAAACACCACAGCGGGACACGATAGCCAACAGAGCGACTGTTGCTACGCTCAGAATGTGGAAGAGCGCTGCGAGAACATGCCACTACGTGTATACAAACTTGAGCGAACAAACATTTGACCCGCAAAACATGGTGGGAGAAAGTGTGCAAGCAGATTCTTGGACGGTCTTGGACGATGACAACCACGTAACTACCGCCCCATTTCAGCAGCTCATCAGCAGCCCCTTCAATACTTTGCAGACTTGAAGCGACACGCACTCGCTTTCCAATTCGAATTGACCCTCACCGGCAAGGTTTTTAG
>JAABUM010001932.1_pt1 | contig 29358 bp, 31 predicted proteins | sample 5559161 | NCBI WGS metagenome assembly JAABUM01 (sample SAMN10711868, study PRJNA513369) | rock metagenome | isolation source: Antarctica rocks | place: Antarctica: Victoria Land, Siegfried Peak nord
TCTCCCTCGTGCTTTGCGCGATCTATGGTTATCGTCCTTTTCTCCCGTTTCTGCTCTCGTGCCCCTCTGTGTCTCTGTGTCTCCTGTTCCGTCCCCTTCCCGCCCTACTTCACCAGCAGCGACACCCCCGTCAGCACCAGCAGGATCGCGATCCCGAGCGACACGATCCGCTCGCTGAGCCGCCCATGCGCGTAGTTCCCCGTGGCCGTGCCGAGGATCGCGAACGGGATCAGCGCCACCGCCGTCAGCACCAGCCCCCGCGAGCCGAGCCCCGAGCCGAGGTAGGTCGGCAGGCGCACGAAATCGAGGACCATGAAGTAGGCCAGCAACGTCGCGCGGCGCGCGCCGACGGTGGCGAGGCGGAATTGCAGATAGGCGACGACCGGCGGGCCACCGGTGCCGATCATCCCGGTCAACATCCCGCTGCCGAAGCCGACCGGCAAGCCGAGCAGGCGCAAACGCCGCCCCGGCTCCGCGACGACCCGCGCGGCGATCGGCGTGAAGCGGCTGATCCCGAAGATCAGCGTCAGCAGGCCCAGGCCGCGCCGCAGCCAATCCAGCGGCAAGATCGCCAGCAGGAACGCCCCGAGCGCCAGCCCGCAGAGACTCCCGACCAACAACGGCACCAGCGCCGCGCGATCGGCCTGCTTGCGCGCCCCCAGCGCCACCGGGAAACCGGTCGTCGCCTGGACGATCGCCGCCACGATCACCACCTGGCGCAGATCCCAGACCAGGCTGAGCAGCGGCACCAGCACCAGCGCCGCGCCGAACCCGGTCAGCGCGCGCACGAAGATCGCCGCGAAGACGACGACCGCCGCGAAGACGAACGTCGGGTCGGTGTAGGTCGCGTCCATCGGCCCCATCCCGCGCACGAATATGCCGCAGCAACGGGCGAGTATCGTCCGCGCGGCATGGCTTGTCAAAACCCTGGCACATGGCGCGCGGCGCGCGAAATGCCCGTCGGCGCGCGACAGACCGCCGCTGTTGCCTGCGGCCTGTACCGGTAGTACCTGATGCGCTCGCCACGCCGCCCCGACAAGTCGAAGGTTCTCGAAGCTCACGTTGTCATGCCGGGCGGGCACTGCCACCGACGTGGATCGCGGGCGGCTATCCGGGTGCTGATGTGCGGGCCACGTCGAAACGATTACCCGCCCGTGAGGAATTTAAATGCGATAGCGAGGATCGCCGCGTTGTAGAAAAAGGAGAGGATCGTATGCCCAGCACCGCACGGCGAATAGGGCGGCTAGTGACCTGCACGTCCGAGGTGGCGAAGGCGGTGCCGAACGTGAAGGAGAAGTACATGAAGTCGAGCAGGTCCGGATCCTCACCGCCCGGAAACACGAGTCCACCGGCGTTGCGGTAATACCGGTATGCGTAATGGAGGCCATACGCCATTTGTAGCAGCAGCCACGCCTCGATCACCGCGATAGCGCTCAGGGTACGCAACAACTCATTCCCGGGTGCCTCGGGGTTGTCAGTACTTGGCAAGAGCCCTGTCGCGGCGGCCAGGCCGACCAAGCTCACGAAGACGATGAACCCCAGCCCCACCGTCCGACCGACGAAGGTTTGCAAGAGCCGAGAGCGGGGCGAATCCTGCGCGATGGCCCAGTGCCGTGCCCGCGCGGGCGTCGCGCTGCGGATAAACGTTGCGTTGAGGAGCAGATAAACGGCGACGCCGGTGTCCCAGCCGGCCACGACCCCGAGCGACCAGCCATCCGCCGCCGCTACGAGGTGATTGATCCTCCAGGCGACCATCGCGAAGGTAAGGGCCGCGATCACGATGCGCACAATGTCGCTATGCACGACCAGTAATCGGCGCAGGCCGCGCGCCGAACGCCGAATCAGCGCGCCGAAGGATTGCCTGCGCCGCCCCTGTCCAGGCGCAGGGGGCTACGCCGCACCTCATCAGGATCGTCGCTCACACGTCCCCCCCCATCGCCCAGGGCGCTGTGCCCGTCGGCAATGAGGTTGGCCCCCGTCCATCACGTCCCCCACTCCGACGAACCGGTGGAATACCGTACCCGAGTCTATCACGTCGAACCCTTGCTGCGCGGTATGTCGGAGGTGGTGCCCGTATGCGACGGGGCGATGAGGCGTACCGCGCCATCCGCCGTCCCGGCGGCCACGCCCGACCTATCGCGCGCCGGGCGCGGCCCTTGTTAGCATCATCGGCGGCGGGCTGTTATGGCACGCGGCGGGGCCGCCCATGCTCGTGCGTCGGCTGGCAGCGCTGGAGTTCCGTCCGCTGCCGTAGCGTGGAGGGCGCGCGCACAAAGCGCGCAAGATACGCGGGCGGAAGGAGATGCGCGAACGGCGATACCGCTTCGCTACGCCGCTGTGGCACCGAATGTGCGCCCTCAGGAGCGTTCACCCCAAGAATGTCACGGACCGGCGCATGTCGCGACGCCCGGACAGTGGAAAGCAGGTACCCAGCATGGATCGACTGCGCAAACAGCTCACGAAACGCAGCAGCGCCCCCGCCGTGAAACGGCCCGAGTCGGGGGCGCAGACCCCCGACCCGCACACCACCGAGCAGGCCACCGATTCGGCAGAAGCCGCCGCCGCCGATACCGCCACCGGCCTCGGCCCGAACAGCCAGGCCCCGACGCTCCGCCACGACATGCACGACCAGCAGTAACGCGCCAGCGCGAACGCACCCGCCTAACAGCGGCACAAGCCCCCGGCGTCAAGATCGACGCCGGGGGCTTGTGCCATTCCACGCGCTAGCCGACGCGATCGGCACGCGGAAGTGTGTCGGGAGAGCACGCCACGCCGACCGCCGCTGCGGGGCTGAGCACGCGCGCCACCTGCGGCAACGGCTGCGGGGTGCGCGCGGCGCGGCGCGGCTCCGTCTCGCGGCGCAGCGTCGCGGCAAAACCGGCCCCGTTGCCGCAGAGGAGGATCGTCAGCAAGATCCCGTAGATCGGCAGGTGGCCCAGCACGTCCGCCACCCCCAGGAACGGCACCGCCAGATTGAACGGCACCCACGCCGCCAGGATCGCCAGGCGCGGGAACAGCCCCGTGACCAGCAACGCCCCCAACGACACCTCCGCCAACCCCGCCCCGATCACGAACTGCGCGTCGGTCAGCGGGAACGGTGTCGCGGCGGTCACGTTGAAGGGATGCGTGGCGAGGAAGTCCAGCCCCAGGCCGCGATCCCAGAGCTTCTCGGTGAAGCCGGTGATGATCGTCGCCACGCCGAACGACACCCGCAGCGCCGGGATCGCGTACGGCAACAGCCGCGCCAGCGGCTTCCCCGGCCCGTGCAGCACCCACTCCGTCGCGCCCGGCCCGCGCCCCGCGATGAAGAGACAGGCCGCGATCCCGAAGAAATAGACGTGCTCGGTCACCAGCAGCGGCCCGAAGTAGAACATCCCCAGCACGCCGAGGGTCGCCAGCCCGATCGCCGCCGGGCGGGTCAGCGCCCCCACCACGATCCCGCCGACCAACGTGAAGGCCACGACGATCTCCAGCAGCGCCAGCCCGCCCCCCGCCAGCGTATATGGCAGCGCCATGTTCGGCGTGAACAACTGCCGCTCCACCCCGCGCACGAAGAGGATCGCGGCGGTGTGGAGCGCCAGCACGGCGGCGATCCAGGGGTACATGTCCGCCGGGCGCGGCAACCCCAGCGCTAACCGACCCAGCAATGGTGCCGTCAGCACCCGCGCCCGCGCCGCCAGCCGGAGGCGCGTCACCAGCCGCTGCGCCAGCCACGCCCCGCCGATCGTCGCGACGATCGCGGCGAGCGCCAGCAGGGTCACGCCGCTGAAAATCTCCGATCGCTCGATGCCCCGATTCGGTTCGGGCGTGAACCAGCGCACGTGCGCCGACGCCGACGGGGTCAGCAGGAACAACCCCAGCAGCGCCGTGACAAGCGCCCAGCGCAGGGGTCGGGCGCGCGCGGTCCGCGTCGCAAGAGCCAACAATACGCGCATCGTCCACCTTCTTCTTGATACATTCGGTGGGCTCCACCACCGGAATCCCACCTCTTGCTACGTAGCTGCGGCGGAAGAAGATTACTGCGTCCATCGTTCGACGAGGCCGTCACGCACGCGGTATGGTCGTCCTCCGTTCGGCTGTACCGCCCCGAAAGGCCCCCTGCTCGGTGGCACGCCGACGAGAGCACGCCGTATTTTCCGTGCGAATATCGTCGCCGACCGCCGGGGAGACGTGGCCGGAACGGGGTGCGCCGCGTCGCATCCGGCCCCGCTGGCCGCCGAAGGCCGTCGCGTCGTGCGCTACGGCGTCCTCGCCTATCTGCTGGCCTGGGCGAGGGTGGCTACCACCGAGGACGCGGTGCCGGAGGTCGGCCTGGGGGTCCGGTGCCGCGCCGCCGCGGCGATCCTTCTCGGGGCGGCGTCGAGTTTTGGCCCCTCACCAGCGTACGCCGCGCCGCGATCGGTCGCCCGCACGGCAAGCACAGCAGGGCGCGCCGCGCCGTCTCCAGCGAACGAATCGCCGGGCCGACCACGCGGGACGACCCGCAGGCAAGTACAGACGCGCGTGAACGTCGAGAAGGGGTACGGCGCGGACACACCGCCCTGCCCGCCGCCCGGCGCGAGGCGCTCGAACTCGCCTACTGGCCGAATCAACCCGTGAGGAGATCGCCGCCCGCACCGCCGTGGCCTGCGGCACCGCCAGGGGCCGCCTCCGCCTCGCCCGCGCGAAACTGCGGACGAGCCGCGCCCCCGCGCCGCCGCACTGCGCGGCGGCGCGGTGACGACTAGAGCCGGGCTAACTGGCGGGCCGCGCGGTGGCCTCGCGCCCGACCAGCCCCAGCCGCACCTTTTCCAGCAGGTCATCGAGGTCGAACGGCTTCTCCAGGATGTCGCAGCCGTGCGCCCGCAGATTCTCCGTCTTCGCGCGCAGGGCCACGACATCCGCCGAGCAGACGACCACCGGGATCCTCGACAACGTCGGCTCCAGGGTGAGCAGCTCCAGCAGCGTCCAGCCCGCCTCCGGCGTCTCCATGTGGATATCGAGGACGACCAGGTCGGGCAGGGCCGCCTTGAGTTCGTCATAGGCGTTCTTGGCGACGCGGTGGATGCTGACGCGATACCCTTCATCGCGCAGCAGCTCGCCCATCAGCGCCAGGAAATCGGTGTCATCGTTGGCGACGGCGATCAATGGCGGCATGGTCATCTACTCCGATCACCCCGCGCAACAGACACGCACACCCGCTCGGTGTCATGGCGCGGCGGCGAACAATAGCTTATGCAGGGTTGTATGATAGCGAAAGGAAGCGTGCGCGTCTATCATCGCGCGCAATGCCCGGCACATGGTAGCCAGGTCCGGAGCAGCCGCTCGCGAGCGCAACGCGGCCTAGCGGTGCCAAGCGCCGAGCGATACCCTGCCGCGCCGCCCGCCGCGCCCGGATGCGCCCGCCCGGGTCTGCACCGGCGAGAACAGGTCCCCCAGGTCGCAGGGCGTGGCGAGGAAGGGTACGGAGGGCGACCGCCGGGAAGTGACCGCGCTCCTCGCGAGGAGCGGCGGCGTGTTCATCGGCGCGACGCGGCATCATCGTGTCGGTGATGACCAGGGCCGGACATTCGCGCGCCATCGGCTCGATCGCCGCGAGTCCGTCGGCGACCGCCACCACGCGATAGCCCACGGTCGGCAGCACATCGGCCCCCCTTTCCGCGCTATCGCGCTCAACCTTCTCGCCCGACACAAGACCCACGCCACCCGCTTGTTGCCCGACACGCTATTGATCGCGCCGAGAAGGGCGGCATCGTCGCATGGGCTATCCCTCCCGCGGGGAACGAAGCAGGACGATCGTCCCGAACACCCAGGACTGATGTCCTATCTCGCACCTATTTGGCGCGGCGATGGCATAAAACTGGCGATAGGGGACGGTGGATTCGCTCAACAAGATTACGTACCACGATATGAAAAGGTGATGCTATGGTGTTGTCGGAGCGTGGCACCGCCCCTCCCCCTGCCTTCGCCGACGAAGCCGCGCTCCTGACGGCGATCGTCGCGCGCGATCAGGTCGCGTTCGCCGCGCTCTACGACCGCTACAGCATCCCCGCCTTCCGCCTCGCCTATCAGCTCCTCGGCGAGCGCGGCGCGGCGGAGGATGTGGTCCAGGAGGTCTTCCTGGCGATCTGGCGGCGGGCGGCGGGTTTCGATGCCGGGCGCGGCAACGTCCAGGCGTGGCTCCTCACCAGCGTGCGCCATGCGGCGGTCAGTCGCCTGCGCGGCAAGCACGGGCGCGCCCGCTTCGATATCACCCTCGACGCCCTCGCCGATTTCGCCACGGGCGACGACCCGCAGGCGGCGGCGGAGGCGAACGAACGGCGCGCCATCGTGCGGCGTGGCCTCGGCACCCTCCCCGATCCGCAGCGCGAGGCGATCGAACTCGCCTACTTCGCCGAACTGACCTGCGAGGAGATCGCCGCCCGCACCGCTGTAGCCCTCGGCACCACCAAAGGTCGCCTCCGCCTCGCGCGCGGTCGCCTCCGCATCGTCCTCGCCCCTATGGTGCTGTAGTCCACTGCCGCACCACGAATACCCCCACCGACCCCAGGGACTTCCTGGAGGTTCGTCATTCCCCGCGACCGCTTATGGAGAAACTTCGGGGCAGCCCGATCGGGGCAACGGGCTATGGCTGCGCGGTGCGCATCGGCGTGCCGCCGTTGGGAGCGACCGGGGCCAGACCGAACCGATACGGTGTCGGCCAGGTACGCGAGGTGAAGGTCGCGGCGGTCGTCAGGCGGTAGCCTGACGGCACGATCGCCGCCACTGCCAGCCCCGGCTCGGTACAACCCCGCAGCCCGGTACGCAGCTCGACCCGCCCATCCGCGCCGGTTGTCCCGGATAGAACCACTCGCCCATCGCTCGCCACGATCGTTATGCTCGGTAGGGGAGGTTCGCCCCCTTCTCTCACGCCATTTAGGTTCACATCGAGCCACACTTCCGCCATCCCGAGCCAGGCGCAATCACGAGCTATTTCCGGCGTCCGAGTCGGTTGTGGCGACGCGCTCGGCGCGATCGGCGGCGGCACGGTCGGCGCGATAGTCGGTGTTGGCTGCGGCGGCACCGTCGGCATCGCCGTAAGCGTGGGCCGCGCGGGCGGTGTCACATCGCCCACCGTCGCACAGCCACAGAGCAACAGCAGCGCGAGGATAACTGGCAAGAGACGCATCTTTGCCCCCGGAGCGAGTGCCGCCGGGAGAACACAAAGCGCCCCCGCCCAACCCGCCGCGCCCTTTCCACCAACTGCCGACTGCCGTCTCCCTGCTCACGGCCCACGACTCGTCACTCCCCCACGCGCGCCAGCACCAGTACCAGCAATGATTACCGCAGCCACGCCGCCAGCACTAGACCCGGCGCGAACGCGACCGCCACGAACGGCAGGCAGGAGTACTTGTAACCGCGCGATATGCGCGGCGATGCCGCATCCGAGCCACACCGAGGCCGGGTCGCCGACATCTCTTGCCGGTCGTGTCGCGCCGATCGCTCGTCGAGGTATGGGGTAGGGTGGGGAAAGAATTACTCGTCACCCGTCCGGCCCGCCGGGGAGACCTCGGCGATCTCCACCGTGACGGGCCGTGTCGGAAGTTCTCGCCGTAGCGCGGCCATCGCCGCATCGGCCATCGAGGAACGCCCACGTCGCGGGCGACTGATTCCATCCTCACCAATGACATGTACATCGCCGCCGACGGCGTCGAAACCGACCTGCGCCTCGGCCTCGGCCCGACCCATGCCGCGCGCTATCAATGCCGCCACTTCTTGCTCGAAGTCGTGTTCGCTCATGGGCGTTTCCCCTTGCGCCGCTGCGGCGCTTGCCAGCCAAGATCAGCGAAGAGCGTATCGATCGCCTCGGCGATGGGGCCGAAGTCTTCCTCGCTCCATTGATAGTACACCACCCTGTTGGCGGTTGTCGCGTGGTAAAGGTACTGACGGAACGTCGCATCGCCCGAACGTGTCACAACCCACTGGGTGAAGGTGCGCGCCCACAACTCGGCGTCCTGGGTCAGGTATTCGAGATGATGTTGGCTGATGCCACTCGCCTGCCCCTGCCGATATTCGGGTGTCCCGACCAGACATTGCGCGAGCAGCCGTCTGAAGGCGGCACTCCCCTCGACAGCCGTGCGCCACGGCACGAGCGTATCGTGGCCCGACTCGGAGGCAAAGACGCTATTACGGGGGAGGGCGAGCGCGCGCGTCAACGCCTGATGATCGAGATAGTGGCCGTATTCGTGGATCGCGGTCAATGCGGGATAGTTCCCGCCACGTGAGAGGAGTATCCCGATCGGGTCGCCCGCCGCATTCGACTGGTAGAGGCCGTTGCGGTTCGGTTGTTCTCGAACTCGACCGGCATCGTCGGCAGCTGCGGGATCGCCATCACCCGATCGATCGCCCGCCACCCCCGCCGCGCCACCTTCGCAAGTCGCTCGTCGGCGTTATCGAGGCCAGTTGGGATGAGGATGCGCGACGACGGGAGATCGGCGCTCACCGCGCCAGAATTATTCGTCATCGGCATCGTCCTGCTCACCCTCCGCGCCGTTAGCCCCCCACCCCTCTGCCCACCGCCGTCTCCCTGCTCACGACTCACGACTCACGACTCACGACTCGTCACTCCCCCACCCGCGCCAAAAACCGTCCCCCGAGCTGGAGCGAACCCCAGACCGTCCCCGCCACAATCGTCAGCGCCAGGATCGGCCCGACGAGCCACGCCGCCAACACCAGATTCGGCGCGAACGCCACCGCCACGAACGGCAGGCAGAGCAGGATCCCCGCGAGCCCCGCCACGAAGGTGCCCGCGATCAGCGAGATAAGGTTCCCCCACCCCGACGACATCTTGCGCGGGTCGTCCCAATCCAATTTCGCCCACGGCACCGCCGCCCCCACCGCCGTGGCGAGGATCGCCGCGCCCAGCAGCTGGATCCCGAACCAGCCGTAGAGAAACCCGACCGCGCTGAAGCCGCGCCAGAACGTCGCCCCAAGCAGCAGGAGCGTGCTCAGGAGTGCGAACGGCACGACAGCGGCGGCGAGCTTGCCACGCAAGAGCTCCTGCCCGGAGATCGGCGCGATCTTCAGCATCCACCACGCCTGCCCCTCCATGCTGATCGCCGTCGCCGCGACGCGCCGGAAGATCAGTACCGTGGCGAGCAGGATCCCCCCCGCCACGATGATCCCGACCGGATCGATCGTCCCCTTCCCGAGCCCGCTCAGCGTGTCGCTCAGCTCGTTCGAGCGCCGCCGCCCGCCGCCAACGATGTTGAAGTAGACGACCGGCAGGATCACCAGCGGCGTCAGGAGTTGCGCGAAGTTGCGGAGGTCGCGCGGGATCGTGCGCCAGTCCTTCAGCGCGATCGCCGCCCACGCGGGCGCGCGACCGAGCCACCCCGCGTTCGCGGCGTCCCGCGCCACCTGCGCGCGGCTGCGATTCGCCGACCCCGACCCCTGCATCCGCGCCCACCCCGTCGCGTAAAGGCGGTCGGCGACGACCACGCACCCCGCGAACAATCCGAACGTGAGCACCAGGAAACCGGCCAGCTCCGCCGCCGCCAGCGCCGGTTGCCCCCCGCCCGCCGCCGCCAGCCCGCGCCCCGCCACGATCGAGGGCAGCGGGATCGCCGCCAGTTGCCGCAGATACCCCACGAGCTCCTGCGGGTCCTGCCCCGCCCCGAAGAGGCGCTGCGTCCAGAGGCGCGAGCTTTGCCCGAGCAGGCTGAAGCCCACCCCCACGAGCGCCCCCACCAGGCCGAGCACCTCGCGCACGCGCCGCGCCGGGGCGAAGCGCGCCACGATCAGCGTCAGGATCGCCCCGACCCCCGCCGGCAGCAGGGGCGTCCCCAGGACCGCGACGATCGCCAGCACGTAGTAGAGCACCCCGTAGCGCAGCACGAGCCCATAGGTGACGAGCGCCGGAACCGCCGCGACGATCGTGATCGCGTAATAGCTGACGAGGCCGTCGAGGATTTTGGCGGTGAAGAGCGCCCGCCTGCTGACCGGCGCGATCATCAGCGTCTCCAGATCGCTCGTCAGGAAGAGCGCCCCCAGCGCGATCGCGAAGCTGCTGATCAGGATGATCGCCGCCACCGCCGTCAGGATGATCCCCGGCAGCAACGCCTCCAGCGGGGCCTCCGGGAAACGCCGCAGGATCGCCCCGATCCCGAAGCCCGCCAGCCCCGACACGAATCCCAGCCACCCGCCGACCCAGAGGGTGCCGAGGATTTGCAACGCCTGTTGCCAGCGCTTCCGCCCGCGAAAGGTGTTCCAACTCAGCGCCCAGCGCAGCCCCAAGAGCAGCCAGAGATCGGACCAGTAGCGTCGCATAGGCCCCCGGCGGATAGTCGGCAGTCGGCAGTCGGCAGTCGGCGGTCGGCAGAGAGAACGAGTCCGTAGCCAATAGTCCGTGGTCCGTAGTCGGCGGAGGGATCCGTTGTCAGGCGTTGCCCGTCACCGGTACCCCGCCACCACTGCCGACCGCCGACTGCCGACTACTCGAGCATCGCCGCGTATTCCGCGCCGCCCGTCAGGTCGAGGAAGATGTCCTCCAGCGTGCCGGAGCCGCCGTGGCGCAACTCCGCCACCGTCCCCGCCGCGATGATCTCCCCCTTGTCGATGATCACCACGCGATCGGCCATCCGCTCCGCGATCTCCAGGATGTGCGTCGAAAGGAAGACCGTCACCCCCTGCGCGCGCAACCGCCCGAGCAGATCCTTGATCGTGCGCGCCGAGCGCGGGTCCAGCCCCACCGTCGGCTCGTCGAGGAAGAGGACGCGCGGCGCATGGACCAGCGCCCCGGCCAGCGCCATCTTCTGGCTCATCCCGTGGCTATAGCCCTCGATCAGGTCGCTGGCCGCCTCGGTCAGCTCGAAGAGGCGCAGCAGCTCAGCGGCGCGCGCCTCCGCCTCCGCCGTCGGCACCCGGTAGAGCCGCGCCATGAAGCGCAGATACTCCCACCCCTTCAGCTTCCCGTAGAGATTCGGCGTGTCCGGCACGTAGCCGAAAAGGGCCTTGGCCGCCAGCGCGTCCGCCTGGATGTCGTGGCCGAGGATCGCGGCGGAGCCGACCGTCGGGCGCAAGAGCCCCGTCAGCATCTTGATCGTCGTCGTCTTCCCCGCGCCATTCGGCCCCAGGAAGGCCACGATCTCCCCGCGCCCGATCGTCAGATCGACCCCGCGCACCGCCACATGCTCGCCGTAGGTCTTGCGTAGGCCGCGCGCCACGATCGCCGGGGCATCCTCCCCCGCGCCCATCCCGCGCGTCCCCGCCCCGGCCAGCATCGCCTCGTCCATCGTCCCCCCTCGGCATCGGGCACTACATCGCCCCGTCACCGATCATCTACGACCCGCGCTCGCACCGGTGTCAGCCGCAGGGCGCAATCATACACCCGGCGCACCGATCGAGGCGGTGCGGCGATAGACGAAAGCACCGCGCGTGGCTATGACCAATACCCCGTATACAGTCGGGCGAGGGGCGGCGACACTGAAAGCACGGACACGCGACGAGCAGGAGGCACCCATGACCAAGCAGCACGAGCGCCCGAACCTGCGCGACCGCTTCCCCACGATGCGCATGGTGCAAGGTTGCACGGGGGGCGCGATCTACGCCGCCGAAGGGGATGGCAAAGCCTACGTCATCGAGGATGAATCCGCGCCTGCCTGGGCACACGAATCGGGCGCGGCTGACGACCTGCGCGGCGGGTTGCAGCGGGTCCTGGCGTTCCCGAGCGCGGTGGAGCGCGATGCCTACCTGCGCGAGCGGGGCTGGCTGCCGCGCCGCCGCGCCATCCCCCGGCTCCGGCCCAGCGACCGCTGACCAACCGCCGCGTACCCCGTCGGGATGGTATCGCGGGCCGAGTCGCGGGGCGGGCGGGGGCGTTGCGGATCGAGCGGCAGAGCGGCAGCGCGCCGCCGATCTGCGGTTGCGGCGCCTGGTTGCCCACATTCAGGCCGCTCACCCATCGCGCAGTCCCCCGATGGCGCGCGCCCGCACACGCCGCGCATTCGCTATAGAATAGGCCCCGCCAGCGCCACGCTCGACCACCCCATCAGCGATGACAGCGCGGCGCGGACACCCGTTGCCGCGCCGAGGAGGAGCGACGATGATCACCCTGGAGCATGTTCGCGCCGCGTCCGCCCGCGCGATGCCCCACCTCCGGCGCACCCCGGTCGTGCCCGCGCCCGACGGCACGCTGCTCAAGCTCGAATGCTTGCAGGCGACCGAGGCCTACAAGGTGCGCGGCTTCTTCGCCGCCGCGCTGGCCCTGTCGCCCGCGCAACGCGCCAAGGGACTGCTCACCGTCAGTTCCGGCAACGCCGCGCAGGCGTGCGCCTACATCGCCAGGGAACTCGGCGTCCCCTGCCGGACCGTCATGCTCGACAGCGCCCCGGCACTCAAGGTCGAGGGGGTCCGCCGACTCGGGGCCACGCCGGTCCTGCTCCCGCGCGCGGACCTCCTCACCTGGATGGCGACGGCGGCGTGGGAGGGCGAGCCGGAAGCCTTCATCCACCCCTTCGCCAGCGAGGAATTGATCGCCGGGCACGGCAGCTTGGGGTTGGAACTGCTGGAGCAGGTGCCGAATCTCGGGCGGGTGCTCGTTCCCGCCGGGGGGGGCGGCCTGATCACCGGGGTGGCGAGCGCGCTGAAGGGCGCGCGGCCCGCGATCGAGATCATCGGCGTGCAGTCGGCGGGGTATCCGCTCTGGCCGCGCTCCCTCGCGGCGGGCGGGCCGGTCCCGCTGACCCCCGCCACCATCGCCGACGGCACCACCGCGCCATTCGACGCGACGATGCTCCCGCGCATGCGCGACCTGGTGGACCGCTGGCTGCTGGTATCCGAGGAGGCGTTGCGCGCGGCGATCGTCGAGCTGGCGATGCGCATCAAGGTCGTAGCGGAGGGGGCCGGGGCGCTCGCCTACGCCGCGCGCACGCAACTGCCCGACGGCCCGCCGACGGTCGCCATCGTCAGCGGCGGCAACATCGCCCCGGGGCTCCTCGCCGAACTCCTCGCCGGGGTGTGAGGCGGACGCGCGCTCGTCCTGACGTGCGCCCCGCTCGCCACGCCGCGCTAGCCGCCCGGCTTGTGGGCGAGCAGGTAGCCACGCCGGGTGGCGACCTCGGTCGGCGCGTACGGCTCGCGCTCCACGCGCGCCTCGACCGCGAAGCCGGCCTCCGCGAGCCAGCGCGCCATGTCGTCGATCGCGAAGAAGTGGAAGTCGAGATCGACCGGGCGGCCCCACCACTCGTCGAGGTGCCGGGTCTCGTCGCCGAGGTGGAAGGCGAGCAGCACCCGACCGCCGGGGCGCAGGGCGCGATGGAACTCGGCGAGCGCCTGCGGCACCGCCCGGGGCGGCAGATGGATGATCGAGTAGAAGGCGACGATGCCGCCCCACGCCCCGTCCTCGACCGGGAGGGCAAGCATCGACCCCACCTGGAAAGGGAGGTCGGGGTGCAGCCGCCGCGCGACGGCCACCATCGCCGGGGCGAGATCGAGCCCCACGACCGGCAGGCCGCGCTCGTGCAGCGCGCGGGCGACGTGGCCGGGGCCACAGCCGACATCGGCGACCGGCCCTCGCCCGCGCACCAGCTCGGCGAAGGCCCCGAGGAGCGCCCGATCGAGCGGCTTGGCGGCGAGTTCGTCGGCGAAGCGGGCGGCGTAGTCGGCGGCCACCGCGTCATAGCCGTCGCGGGTCCTGGCCGCCCCGAGGTCATCCGCCCCGGCGGTTGCGCCCGCCACCCCCAGTTCCCGATGCCCCATGCTGCCCCTCCCGCGCGTCGCCCACAACAGCGGTCTGCGCCCCTTGTAGCCGCCCGCCCCGCAAGCCCCTGACCCGGATGTTCCCTAACCCTTGCCGCTCACGACCCTCCCGACAGCCAGAGTTACCCGCGCCCCCTCTGCCGACTGCCGACCGCCGACCGCCGTTTACACCAGCGGCGCGACCCGCTCGCCGAGCAACGGCACCATCGCGCGGTGCAGCGCATTGTCCACCGAGAACATCAGCCGCCGCACCCCCGCCGCTTCGAGTTCGCGCAGCCGTGCGGCCGCCTGCTCCGGCGTCCCCATGATCCAGGTCGAGGTATCCTGCATGTGGGGCCGCGCGCCCTCCAGCATCGTCGCCAGCTGCCGCGCCACTTCCCCCTCCGTCTCCGCCACACAGAGCCCCGCGAAAAGCGCCAGCGACACCTCGGAGGGGTCGCGCCCCGCCCGCTCGCAGTCGCGGTCGAGGCGATCGCGCACCTCGCGGCAGAGCGCCGGGGTCCCCCGCCCGATCACGTACTCGTCGGCGTAGCGCGCCGCGAGGCGGGGCAGGCGCGTCGCCCCCGCATCGCCCCCCACGATGATCGGCAGGCGCGGGCGCTGGATCGGGCGGGGCGTGAAGCGGCACTCGTCCAGCTGGTAGTGCGCCCCGTCGAAGCTGAACGGGTCCCGGCTCCAGAGCCCGGTGATGACCTGCAACTGCTCCTCCAGCAGATCGACGCGGCGCGGCCCCGGCGGGAAGGGGAAGCCGTAGGCCCGGTGCTCCTCCGGCAGCCAGCCCGCCCCGATGCCGAGTTCCGCGCGCCCGCCGCTGACGTGGTCGAGCGAGGCGGCCAGCTTCGCCAGGACCGCCGGGTGGCGGAAGGTGACCGGGCTGACGAGCGTGCCGAGGCGGATCCGCGTCGTCTCCCGCGCCAGCGCGCCGAGGAAGATCCAGGCGTCGGCGGACATCAGCTCCGCGCGGCCCGACGACGCATAGTAGTGCTCCGCCAGCAACGCCGCGTGGAAACCCGCCGCCTCGCCCGCCAGCGTCATCGCGAGCGTGTCGGCGTAATCCATCCCCTCCTGGATCTCGATCGACAGGCAGAACTCCATGCCCACGCTCCCTCGCTCATCGACGTGTCCGCAGCCTGCGAACGGTGCGCGCAGTATACGGCAGTGACGAGTCGTGAGTCGTGAGTGAAGACGGGAGTCAGCGGTCGGCAGAAAGGCCATCTGTGATCCGAGATGCGAGCAGAGTAGACACAGCACCCCGACGTATCGTGGGCGTTATCGAGGCATCGCCAACGTTCGCAATGCCCCATCCCCCGCTCCTCGGCTGGACGGGTCCCCCGGAGGCAGTGCGCCCTTCAGGGGTGCAGTGCGCCCTTCAGGGGTGGGCGCTCCTGCCCCCTGGGCGGCGTGGTGGCGAGCGTAGCAAGCCGGGAGGGCGTTATCCAGCCACCACAAATGTTGCAACGAGCCCCCTCTCCTTAGTAGGGAGAGGGGTGGCGCGTAGCGCCGGGGTGAGGGCCGTCCCCTTGCGTGAGGGGCCGTTGGGAGTGAGATAGCCGGTGGACCGGGGTCCCGGCTGGATAGCCTCCGGCCAGGCAGCCCCAAGACTCGGCTTGGGAGCACCTCCCCCTCCGGGGACTAAACCAAAGCTCCGATAAGAACTACGTACACGACGCTACGAACCATGTAGGTTGCACCTGAGCTTTGGTTTAGACCGCCCCAAATACTACCTCTCCCGTTTCCCCTCTGTGTCCCTGTACCTCCTGTTCCGTCCCTTTCTCTCGTTCTCTGCGTCTCTGCGTCTCTGCACCTCTGCGGCGATCGTCCTTTCACGCCCGCCCTGTCCGTCCGATCGACGACACCGCCCGTCCCCTTTGCTACCCTGGGAGCTGACAGCAGAAGGAGGGACGATGACGCCGCACGGCGACGACTTGAATGAACAGACGACGAGCGCGACCGTTCGCGCCGCCTACGACCGCTGGGCGGCGGGGTACGACACCGACCGCAACCGCACGCGCGACCTCGACGCCCACGCCACACGGGCGACGCTGGCCGCGCGGCACCCCGCGCACATCCTCGAACTCGGCTGCGGCACCGGCAAGAACACCGCCTTTCTCGCCACGCTCGGCGCGCCCGTCCAGGCGCTCGACTTCTCGGCGGCGATGCTCGACCGCGCCCGCGCGCGTGCCCTGTCGGGCGTCACCTTCACCATCGCCGATTTGATCGCGCCCTGGCCCCGCGCCGACGCCTCCGCCGACCTGATCGTCGGCAACCTCGTCCTCGAACACATCGCCGACCTCGGCCATATCTTCGCCGAGGCCGTGCGCTGCCTCACGCCGGGCGGCACGCTCTTCATCAGCGAGCTGCACCCCACCCGGCAATACCTCGGCACAGGGGCCAACTTCGCGCACGCCGGGGAGCAGGTCGCCATCCCCGCCTTCGTCCACCACCTCTCCGACTTCACCCGCGCCGCCGCCCATGCGGGCCTCGCCCTGACCGCCCTGGACGAGTGGTGGCACGACGACGACGCCGGGAAGCCGCCGCGCCTCGTGTCGCTGCTGTGGGAGAAGTCCGGAGTCGGTGGTCCGTAGTCCGCAGTAGCGGCGCGGTGTTGATAAGGAGCTGCGCCTGGCAGTGCGCCTTTCTACGGACTACGGACTACGGACCTTGCCCCTGGAGGCGCTCATGCCCCACCACCCCGACGAGGAGATCCTGCAAGTCAAGAGCGCCTTCCACCCCACCGGCGTCGCCCGGCGCGGTGACGTGGTCGTGCGCGACACCGGGCCGTGGACCCCGGCGGTCCACGCGCTCCTCCGTCACCTGGAGGCGGTCGGCTTCCCCGCCGCGCCGCGCGTCGTCGGCAACGGCCTCGACGCGAGCGGGCGCGAGACCCTCACCTTCATCCCCGGTGACTTCACCCACCCCGGCCCCTGGTCGCTCGATGGCGCGGCGGCGGTCGGCGCGCTCCTGCGCGATCTGCACGCGGCTACCACCCCCTTCCGGCCCCCGGCTGACGCCCGCTGGTGGCCCTGGTTCGGGCGTGGTCTCGGCGACGGCCCGCGCACCATCGGCCACTGCGATGTTGCCCCCTGGAACATCGTCGCGCGCGACGGTCTCCCGGTCGCGCTGATCGACTGGGAGCGCGCCGGGCCGACCGACCCGCTGATCGAGCTGGCGCAGGCATGCTGGCTCAACGCCAAGCTGCACGACGATCGCGTCGCCGCGATCGAGGGCTTGCCGCCGCTCGCGGAGCGCGCCCGCCACCTCCGCGCGATCGTGGATGGCTACGGCCTCCCCGCCGCCGCCCGCCGCGATTTCGTGGACCGGATCGCCGCATTCGCGGTCCACGATGCCGTCGCCGAGGCCGACGAGGCCGACATCGCCCCGGACACCCGCCCGGACATGATCGCGCCCGAATGGGTCTGGTCCCTCGCCTGGAGGGTCCGCGCCGCCGCCTGGATCCTCCGCCACCGCGCGGCGTTGCAGAACGCCCTGGCGTGAGGTCCGCGCGACACCAACGTGCGGATCGGCGGGTGGCCCGACCGGCTTGGGGTGCGACCCAGCGACGCGGCGTTCAGCCCTGCTCGACGATCGCGCGGAGCTGATCGAAGGTCGGGACGCCGCCGAGCGGGCGACCATTCACGAACAGCGTCGGGGTGCCCTGGATCCCCCGCCGCTGCGCGTCCTCGGCCTCCCGCCGGACCGCGTCGAGTTCGCGGTCGTGGTCCAGGCATGCGTCGAAACGGGCCGTGTCCAGTCCCAACTCCGCCGCGAACCGCTTCAGGTTGTGCTTCGCGAACGTGCCGCTATTCTCCTCGCCCTGCTCCGCGAAGAGCTTATCGTGATACTCCCAGAACTTGCCCTGCTCGGCGGCACACCGCGCCGCCTCCGCCGCCCAGGCCGATTCCGGACCGATGACGACGAAATTGTGCCAGACGAACCGTACCTTGCCCTCCGCCACGAGCGTATCCTGCAACTCGCGCCCTGGACCCAGGGCGAACGCTTTACAGTATGGTCATTGGAAATCGCCCCACTCCTCGATCGTCGTCGGCGCTTCCCCCGCACCCTGGACATGGCGATTCGCGTCATCGACCATCCGCCCCTCCTCTCCTCGCTCATCATCGACCCGCACCTCCGGGGAGTGCACGGCGCGTACCACCGCCGCCCGACGATAGCGCGGCGTCTCGTCACCCCTTGACAATGCCCCGGCCATGCCGCATTGTGCTTGTGTGCATATACATATACCTTGTAGTGGGAGCCTGCGCCCGATGGATACCACGCCGGATACCTCATCCGAAACCCCGACCGTCCCGGTCTTCGCCTGCGCCTGCACCAGTGTCCGCCGCACCGGGCGCGCGCTGGCCCAGGTCTACGACGCCATCATGGCCCCGAGCGGCCTGCGGAACACGCAGTTCGCCCTCCTCAGCCGGCTCGACCAGGAGACCCCGGTCGGCATGGGCGACCTCGCCGAACTCCTGGCGATGGATCGCACCACCCTCACCCGCGCCCTCATGCCCCTCGAACGGCAGGGCTGGGTCGTCGTCGAGGCCGGGGCCGACCGCCGCACGCGACAGGTCCGCCTCACCGAGGGCGGCGCGGCGACCCGCGAGGCCGCGCGCCCCCTCTGGCGACAGGCCCAGGCGCACGTCGCCATGAAGTTCGGCGAGGAACGACTCGCCGCGCTGCGACAGGAGTTGGCCGCGCTCGCCGCCATCGCGCGCTGAGTCGGCGGTCGGCGGTCGGCAGTGCTGACAGCAGGCAGCGCCCATCAATAAACCCTCTACTGACCGCCGACCACCAACTACCGACTTCTCCCTGTCGACCGCCGACCGCCGACCGCCGTCTCAGTCACGACTCACGACTCACGACTGCCCAGGAGCCCCCGATGCCCCCCACCCCACGCCGCACCCAATGGCTGACCCTGCTCACCGCCTGCGCCGGGCTGATGATGCTCAACATCGATCTCTTCCTCGTCAACGTCGCCCTCCCCGCGATCGGGCGCGCTTTCAACGCCGCGCCCGGCAGCGTCACCTGGACGATCGCCGGCTACGCGCTGATGATCGCCGTCCTGCCGATGGGCCTCGGACGGCTCGGCGACATCTGGGGACAGCGCCGCCTCTACCTCGCGGGGCTCCTCCTCTTCATCGCCGCCTCCGTCGCCTGCGCCGTCGCGCCCACCATCGGCGCGCTAATCGCGGCGCGGGTCGTCCAGGGGATCGGCGCGGCGATCATGACGCCCGGCACCCTCACCATCGCCACCCGCGCCTTCCCGCCGCAGGAGCGCGGCCTGGCCATCGGCATCTACGGCGGCGTCGCCGGGCTCGGCCTCGTGGCCGGACCGGTCCTCGGCGGCCTCCTCGTCCGTGGCGACGACTGGCGCCCGATCTTCCTGATCAACGTGCCGCTCGGCCTCCTCGCCCTGGTCATGGCCCTCCGCTACGTCCCCGAGGCGCGCGACGAGCACGCCCCGCCCCGCGTCGATTGGTGGGGGCTCGCGCTCCTCTCCGGCGGCCTCTTCGGCCTGATGCTCGCGATCACCCTGATCGCCGGGCGCACCCCTCGCGACCCGCTCGTCTTTGGCCCCGCCCTGCTCGGCGTCGCCCTCCTCGCCGCCTTCGTCGCCGTCGAGGCGCGCGTCCGCTGGCCGCTGATCGACCTCGCCCTCTTCCGCAACGGCCCGTTCGTCCCGACCGCGATCAGCTTCTTCCTCTTCTCCGCCGCCCTCTTCGGCTCCCAGCCCTACTGGAGCCTTTTCATGCAGAACTATTGGGGCTTCACGCCCCTGCAAGGCGGCCTCGCCTTCGTCCCCGCCACCGCCACCATCGCTTTGCTCACCCCGCTCACCGGCCTCGTCGCCCAGCGCGCCGGGAAGGGTTTGCGCTTCTTCGCCGCCGCCGGGGTCTTCGCCCTCGGCCTCGCGGGCCTCTACGTCGCCCGCATCGGCCCCGACAGCACCTACACCAGCGGACTCCTGCCCGCCCTTTTCGCGCGCGGCATCGGCATCCCCCTCTTCTCCACCTGCGCCACCCTGGCGCTGCTGAGCGCCGTGCCGCTCGGCAAGGCGGGGCTGGCCTCGGGCACCCTCGGGATGGCGCGCAACGTCGGCACCGCGTTCGGGATCGCCGCGCTCGGCGTCGTCTTCAACGCCCGCCTCGATCGGGTCCTCCCCGCCCAACTGGCCGACCTCCCCGCCGCGCAGGCCGCGACGGTCCGCGCCGCCGCGAACTTCGCCCTCAGCGGCGGGGGCGCGGCGCGCGCGGCGGCGTCTGACGCGATCCTCCACGGCTTCGCCACCCTCTCGCTCGTCACCGCCCTCTTCTGCCTCGTCTCGACACTCGCCCTCCTCGCCCTCCGCCCGCGCCCGAGACGGCACCGGTCGCCATCGAAGGCGGGGTCCGCGAAGCCGCCACGTCAGCGACAGATTGAGGAAGGGCGCGGAACCCGGACTCTGAGCGGGATCGCGTCCGTTTGAAGCTGCTCAGGCAGCACGTCCCGTACGATGCAGGAACGGAGGAACCCCAATGGCCGATGAGACCTACGCCGCGCGCGTGGCCGACCACTACGCCCCCGACGATCTGCGCGCCGCCTTCCTCGCTGTGCTCCGCTCCTGGGGCAAGGAGGACGCGCTCCTCACCCCGGAGGATTTGGCACCGATCGACCAGTTCCACGTCGGCGGGCGCGAGGCGACCCTCGCCCTGGCAGCACTCGCGGCGATCACACCGACTGACCGGGTGCTCGATGTCGGCGGCGGCTTCGGCGGCCCGGCACGTACCATCGCGGCGGCGTCCGGCTGCGCGGTGACGGTGCTCGACCTGACCGAGGCCTATTGCCGGGTCGGCGAGCTGCTGACGGCGCGCAGCGGCCTCAGCGACCGGGTCAGCTTCCGGCACGGTGACGCGCTCGCCGCCCCCTTCCCCGACGCCTCGTTCGACCTCGTCTGGACGCAGCACTCCTCGATGAACATCGCGGACAAGCGCGGCCTCTACACCGAGATCGCCCGCCTCCTCCGCCCCGGTGGGCGGCTGGCCCTCTACGAGATCATGGCCGGACCGAACGGCTCCCCGCATTTCCCGGTACCCTGGGCGCGCGACCCCGCGATCAGCTTCCTGCAACCGCCCGCCACGATCCGTGCCCTCCTGGCCGAACTCGGCTTCCGCGAGGAGCGCTGGGAGGACCTGACCCCGATGGTGGCGGCGGGATTCGGGCGGACTGCCGCCTCCTCGCCGCCACCGGGCCTGCACCTCGTCCTCGGCGACGACTTCCTCGCACGGGCGCGCAACCTGGGCCGCAATCTGGCCGAGGGGCGGGTCGCGCTCGTCCGCGCGCTCCTCACCCGGCCATAACCAACACGGGATGACCCCCGTTCTCGTCGCCGCGATCGGGGATCGCACGCCGGGCCACCGACCGCCATGAACCGCACAGGAGCAGCCCTATGACCCTCATCGACACGCTGACACAGCGCAACGCCGACTTCGCCGCGCAGGAATTCACCCCGAGCGCCTCCCTCGCCCCCACCTTGCGGACGCTCGTCATCGGCTGCGTCGACCCGCGCATCGACCCCGCACACCTGTTAAGCCTCGAACTCGGGGAGGCGGCGGTCATCCGCAACGTCGGCGGTCGGGTCGACCCGGCAACGCGGCGGAATTTGGCCCTGCTCGCGACCCTGGGCAAGGCGCTCGCCCGGGCCGGGGGCGGGGATGCCCCGGCCCCCTTGCATATCGTCGTCCTGCACCACACGGACTGCGGGATCACCCGCCTCGTCGGCGAGACCGACATGCTCGCCGCTTTCGTCGGGATCGGCACGGCGGAACTGGCGGCCAAGGCGATCGCCGACCCCTGGCAGGCGGTGGCGGTCGATGTCGCCGCGCTCAAAGTCGATCCCGCCCTGCCGGGCGCATGGACGGTGTCGGGGCTGGTCTACGACGTGACGACCGGGCTGATCACCGTCGTCGTGCCCCCCGCCCCGCTCCGCGACGCGGGCAGGGCCGCCTGAACGCGCGGCGCGACGGCCACCAGGGGGCGCGCGGAGAGGCGGCATGGGTCGATACGGCGTCACGGAGATGAGCAAGAGCCTGGGCGCAGTCGCACAGGCACCAGCGGGCGTGAGCTGTGGGAATGAGGAGTGGGAACCATGACCGACCGACCGGCAGCTTCGGGGCTGCGACTCGTCATCTTCAACAACCTGCCACCGGCTTACGAGCGCGTGGCGGCATGGGCAAGCGAGGCTGGCCATGAAGTTATCCTGGTGGTCACCTCGCCGGGGCCGACGACGCGACGCTCGACCGGCTACCGGGCGATCGCCGCGCAGGCACCGCCAAAGCACGACGTGCTGGTGACGACCCGGCTCCGCCGCGTGGCCCTGCCGCTGATCGCCGCGCTCGCCCCGGACCTGATCGTCTCGATGACCTTCCCACACCGCCTGCCACCCGAGCTCCTGCGGATCCCGCGCCTGGGCGCGATCAATCTGCACCCGACCGCGCTCCCGGCCTATCGCGGCCCCAATCCGATGCGCGCCTTCTACGACGGGGCGACGATCGGGGCGACGCTCCACCGGATGGATGCGGAGTTCGATACCGGCCCGATCCTCGCCCAGCGGACCGCGCCGTTCCCGGAGGAGGCGACGCCGGAGGCCCTGCTCCGCCTCTGGACACCGCTGATGAGCGCGGCCCTGGCCGAGGGCGCGGCGCGCGCGATCGCGGGCGAGCCGGGCCGGTCGCAGGACGAGTATGGGACGTCGTACTCGCCGGAGTTCACCGAGGCGGAGCACTGGCTCGCCTGGGATTTGCCATTGCGCGTCGTGCAGCGGCGCCACGCCGCGCTGAGTATTTTCGGCCCGCAGGCCAAGGCGCTGGTCGATGGCGTGCCGCAGCGCATCGTGCGCCTCGATGCACTGGCGGGGGGCGCAGCGCCAGCACCAGCCGGAACGATCATCGAGCGGACACCGGAAGGCGTGGTGGTCGCGGTGGCCGACGGCGCGGTGCAGATCATCGTCGCGCCACTGGGAGCATGATCTGTCGGGTGATGCCATCAGGCTCGGCGGCGACCCCGGAATAGGCCCGGGGGCCGAGCGTTACGCCAGCCATCACCGACGATCGCCCGCCGTCACATCGACTACCGACTCGCCCTCTCTGCCGACCGCCAACCGCCAACCGCCGACTCGCCACGGGAGCCGCCGCCGTTCTCCCGCCCGAACCCCATCCGGTTCCACTCTGCCCGGATCGTCGCCGCCGTCACTGTTCTGACCCCGCTCGGGGCGTCCGGCTTCCGCTCCACCCAGGACCGGTGGATCGTCCGCAGGCTACCGTAAGCCGCGCCACCCCCACAGCGTATCCCGGTATCCGCCCTGCGGGGGTGGTGCGGGCCGTCCCCCCTCACCCTCGCCCCCACATCCGCTATACTCCCCACCAACAACCCGCGCCCCATCGCACACAAGGAGAGGTGGCCGTGACCGGTGCCCCGTTAAGCCCGCAGGCATTCGTGGCGAAGTGGCGCGGCGCGCAACTCAGCGATCTCTGCGCCCTCTTCGGCCAAGAGTCCCCCGCCACCGCCGACCCCACCGGCTCCTGGTACACCTTCGAGAAGGGCGTCACCAAGACCGGCGGCGGGCAGGGCTTCGCCGATGTCTGGAAGCGCGGCTTCTTCGCCTGGGAGTACAAGAAGAAGCGGCGCGACCTCGACGCGGCCACGGTGGCGCGCTAGGCTCGGCGGGACACCGCGAACCTTAACCCCACGGCCCCGGCCCCGCGACATCTGCTACCATGCCCGACACGCCAAAAGGGTGACCCGGCGAAAGAATGGCGCGAGGCGCAGAGCGATGGGGATGCTCGTCCAGACGGTGACGCTGATCGGCCTCTACGCCGCGTTCGCCCCGCTCCTCGGGCGCGGGCGCGCGGCGGCGTTGCCCCGCCCGCTCGCCCGCCTCCTGCCGGTGCTCGCGGGGCTCGGTGCCGCCGCCGCCCTCTACCACTTCGGCAGCTGGTGGGCGACCTACTTTGCCGCCCACGTCCCGGTCGAGGATAACGACTTCGCGATCTTCTACGGGGCGGCGCACGCCGCCATCCGGCGGCTCCCCCTCTACGATCTCGCCAACGTGCGCCTGGAAACCAGCGAGATCAACACTTACCGCTACGCCCCAATCGGGGCCGCGCTCTTCGCGCCCTTCCTCGGGCTCGATCTGCGCGGGGCGCTGGTCGCCTGGCAGCTCGGCAGCATCGCCCTCTACGTCGCCACGCTCGGCGCGCTCCTCTGGCACTTCCGCGCGCACCTCCCCTGGTCACCCCGCTTCGGCCTCGTCGCCGTCTGGTTCGCCTTCGCCCCCACCTACCAGAGCCTCGCCAACGGCCAGTTGGACACCCTCTTCCTGGCGGGCAGCGCCCTCGCCCTGCTGCTCCTCGCGCGGCGACGCGACGGCTGGGCGGGGCTCGCGCTGGCGCTGCCGGTGGTGCTCAAGTTCTACCCGGCCCTCCTCCTGCTGCCGCCCCTCACGCGCGGGCGCTGGCGCGTCCCGCTGGCGTGCGCCATCGCGGTCGGCGGGCTGGTGCTCGCCGGGGCGCTCTTCGCGGGGGGCGCGAATACCGCCACCTTCTTCGGACAAGTGCTCCCGACCACCGGCGGCGGCACGATCTACGCGGCCAATCAGACGCCCTACGCGTTCGTCGGGCGACTCCTCGCCTCCATCCTGGTGGGGACGGGCCGCTACGTCCGCTACCCCGTCGAGGCGACGACCCTGATCGCCCGCGCGCTCGCGCTACTCGTCCTGGCGATTTCTCTGCTTACCATCTGGTTGCGCGGGCGCGGCGAAGCGGTGGCGGAGGTCGCGTTCGCGCTCCTCATCCCCGCCACCCTGCTGCTGATCCCCACCGCGTGGGTCCACTACGAGGAATGGGCACTGCTCGCCCTGGTCGTCCTGACCGTCGCGCTCGCGCGGTCGGCGCGACCGGCGCGCTGGGCGTGGCCGCTCGTCGCCTGCTTCGCCGTGGCACTCCTCCTCCTCACCCTCGGCACCGAGGAGGACGTCTGGACCGAGGGGGTCCACGTCGGCGCGGTGCGCCTGATCCTCACCTACAAGCTCTACGGCCTCGTCGCCCTCTGGGTCGGCCTCCTGCTGATCCTCTGGCGCGATGGTGTTCCCCAGACAGCGGCCCAGGCAGCGCCGCAGTCGGGTGACCCTACCGGGCCGATCGCGCCGCCCACGGGGCCGCCGCGATAGCGGCCAGCAGGATCGCGAAGGGTGCCACCTGGGCGACAGGCTGGTAGGCGAGCGCCAGCGCATCCCCGCGCGCCAGTGCCGCCAGGAGCGCGCAGCCGAGCAGGACAAACCCCAGGCCGAGGCCGAGCAGGCCTCGCCGGACACCCCCGAGCCGCAGCGCCGCGTAGACGAGCGCCAGCAGCCCGAGCGCCGGGAGGGCGAGCAGCGCCCAGTTGGGCCGCAGGAGCGGGCGCGCGGCGAAGAGCGGCGTCGCGCCGACCGTGGCGACGCGCACGCCGACCGTCCGCTCCTCGCCGGGCGGGATGGTCGGCTCGGCATCGAGCACGATGGACAACGCGCCCTGCGGCGCGGACGCCCACTCGCCCGGCGTGAAATCGTAGGTGAAGAGATAGTCGCGCCACGCCGCCCCGAGCGCGACGACGCCGAGGTCGCGGCCATTGATCGCCACGCGGACCGTGCGCCCCGGCGCGTCGGTGCCCGCGCTGAGGCGCAAGGCGAGCTGATAGCGTGCCGGACCACCCACCGGCACCCCGATCAGCGCGTGCGGCTTCGTCCAGCGAAAGGGGATCGCGCCGTCGCGCTCGGGTTCGAGGACCGTATGCAGGATGACGTTCGCCGGGATCTGATCGGCGGCGAAGATGACCGGGCCGGGCGAGCGCAGCCCGACGTAGAGGACTATCAGCGCGAGCGCCGCCATGAGGCCGCCGAGCAGCAGGGCATCGCGCCGATCGGGCCACGCCCCGCGCAGCACGATCGGCGCGTCATGCCGTACCCCGATCATGCCCCCTCTGCTCCCACCGACCCGGTCACCTCACGCCGCGAACAGGCCATCGACCGGCACCACCAGCGCCGGGAGGAGCGGCGACCCTGCCACCTCGCCCGGCCCGAAACGCCCCGCCTCGCGATAGGCGTCGCCGTCCAGCGCCAGGACGGTCACCGACCGATCGCGCGGATCGACGATCCAGTATTCCGGGATCCCCGCCTCGGCGTACTCCCGGCGCTTCGTCACCAGATCGCGCTCGGGGTCGTCGGCGCTGACGATCTCCACCACCAGATCGGCCCCGCTCCAGCGGCGCTCGCCGTTGCGCGGATCGCCCGCATCGCGCAGCAGCGGCAGATCCGGCTCGCGGAACTTCCCCGCCCGTAGCCGCAGCCGCAACGGCGCGAAGAGCACGATCCCGCCGCCCGGCTCCACAAGCGCCCCGAAGAGGCGCAGCAAGAACTTCAGGATCAGTTGGTGGCTCCGCGTCGGCGGCGGCAGCGCCTCCAGCGCACCGTCGCTGAACTCGATCGCGCGACGTGCCCGATCCGTCAGCCACAGATACGCATCCTCGCGCACCGCCCCCTGCTCGGGGAGGAGTTCGAGGAGAATCCGGCGATATTCCCGTGGAGAAGTCCTCGTCGCTCACCGCCTCTCGCTATGCCCCATCACCCGCGCAGTATACGCCACCCCGCCCCGCCGCACCGTTAGTCTCGTCCGTCCGCTTTAGAGGGGGAAGGTGCTCCACATGGCGGGACTGCGGGTGTATCACCCCTCGCCTGCCCCTAGCCCAGCGGCCCCGCGATGATCACCGCTCCAGTCAGCGCATCGATGTATACCGGGGGATACCCCAGAAACCTCACCGACCATACCAGGACCGGCCCCGTCTGCTCCGCATTGATGCTGTAGGGCATCTTGCAGTCGAGGGTCACATCGGTCGGGGTCATATCGCGCCCCGATTTCGCGCGCATGGCATCCCGCGCGATCACCTCCGCCTCACCCCGCGCGATCTCCGGCACAGTCGGGCCGACGTAGATTTGCTGGTTCGCGATGTAGTCGAGGACTTGCCCGTTCTGGGGCGAAATGACGACCCGCACGGTGACCGGCAACATCGCGCCGGAATCGGTCGTCCGCTGCGCCCAGGTGACGACGAAGAGATCCTCGTTCACATCGAACTGGGGTCCGCCAAGCTGGGTCGTCACCCTAGTGAAGGTCAGCGTCGCGAATTGCGGGAAGCGTGTTCGCGCATAGGCTTCGGCGCGCGCCCGCGCCGCCTCCTCCGTCAGCGGCTGTGCGAGCGGCGGCTCCTTCGCGCGCGCCGGGAAAGTCGCGTGGCCCACCAACCCGGTACGCGCATCGATGTACAACGTGTCGAGCGCCAGCGTGCCATCGGGCGCTACCAACCGCAGGGTGATGTCCACGGCGGCAGGGTTCGCGTTGCCATTGCGACCGGGCACCGTCGCATACCACGCGAAGAAACGCGCTCCCGCCTGTCCCAGGAATGTCCGCGCGCGCACCGCCGCCTCGTCCAACGACAGCAGCCCCGGTGCGGGGGGTGAACAAGGATCTCCGCCCGCAGCGGGGAGTTGGGTTGCCCGCGCCGCGATGGCCACCGCCGTCATTTGCGCGATGCCACTGCCAAAGGTTGGCGTGGGCGCGGCGCTCGCCGTCGTTGGCGCGCAGGCCACCGCCGCAATCGTCGGCGTCGCCGGACTCAGTCCGCGCGGCCCCGCCCCCATCCCCCGCAGCGCCAGCCCCCCGACGAGCGCCACAATCGCCACCAGGGCCACCACGAATACACCGCTGACGATCGGATTGGTCGCCCGACGTACTCGCCTCTCCGCCACCCGCGCCCGAAAGCCCGGCCCCAGCGGCAACGGCTCGACCCGGCCATACGCCAGCGCCAGCGCCGCCCGCGCCGCGCGCTCCTGCACCGCGTAGGCGCGACAACCCGCGCACCCGGCCAGATGCACCGCCACGGCGGCATCCTCGCGTGGCGTCCCGCCCGCACGCAACGTCACCCTGATCCGCCGACATTCCCGCCCGCTCATGCCCTCACCCCTCCACCGCGTCCGCGCCGAAATAGTGCCGCCGGAACCCCTCCCGCGCGCGCGACAGGCACATCCGCGCCGCCGTCGGCGACATCCCGAGTTGCGCCGCGATCTCCTCCCCCCCGAAGCCCGCCATCGTCAGCAACAGGCACGCCCGCTGGCGCGGCGCGAGGCGGGCCAGCGCCGCCGCCACCGCCGCGTCGGCCACCACCTGTTCCCCCGGCTCCGCCCCCAGCCCCGCGCGCCCCGCCCCGAACCACCCTACCAGCGGCAGCCACGCGATCAGCCGCCGCCGCCGCAGATGCGCGAGCGCCTGATTCGTGGCGATCCGGTAGAGCCAGCTGCCAGGATTCGTCACCGCCGTGTGCGGCAACGCCCGGTACGCCGCCAAAAACGTCTCCTGCGTCAGATCGCGCGCCGTCTCCGGCTCGCCGACCAGATGCCGCAGATAGCGCCCGATCGGCACCTCGTACGCCGCCATCAGCGCCTCGAACGCGGCGGGACCGCCGTCAGCCGCCGCCCGTCCGCGCGCCCGCTCCCCCTCATCCACGACGCTCGCCGTTCCCCTCGCCATCGCCGCCCCTCTCCGTCACCACTACAGATGCACAGCGGGGATAGATGTAACGGTCACGGCATGATATTCACGCCTATAGCGCCGCCCATTATGGCGTGACGTAGTCTCGCTCGCGCGCCGCAGCAAGCGACAGCAGGCCAAAATCTGTATCACGAGCGTTCAGGCAAAGCCCGCGCGGCATAAAATAACCGGGGCCGCAACACTGTCGCGGCCCCGGTGAAGATCGATCGAGCACGGCGCGGTGCCGACAGGTTAGCTCCCGAACAGCTCACCCACCGGCACCACCAGCGCCGGGAGGAGCGGCGACCCTGCCACCTCGCCCGGCCCGAAGCGCCCCGCCTCGCGGTAGGCGTCGCCGGCCAGCGCCAGCACGGTCACCGACCGGTCGAGCGGGTTGACGATCCAGTACTCCGGGATACCCGCCTCGGCGTACTCGCGTCGCTTCGTTACCAGATCGCGCTCGGGATCGTCGGCGCTGACGATCTCCACCACCAGATCGGCCCCCGTCCAGAAACGCTCGCCATTGCGCGGATCGCCAGCGTCGAGGAGCAGCAGCAGATCCGGCTCGCGGAACTTCCCCGCCCGCAGCCGCAGCCGCAACGGCGCGAAGAGCACGATCCCGCCGCCCGGCTCCACGATCGCCTCGAAGAGGCGCAGCAAGAACTTCAGGATCAATTGGTGGCTCCGCGTCGGCATCGGCAGCGCCTCCAACACACCATCGCTGAACTCAATCGCGCGCCGCGCCCGATCCGTCAGCCACAGATATTCGTCCTCGCGCACCGCCCCCTGCTCGGGCAGCAGTTCCAGGATCATCCGGCGATATTCCCGTGGAGAAGTTGCCATCGCTCACCGCCTCGCGCCATACCTCGTCGCCTGCGCGCAGTATACGCCACCCCGCCCGCACCACCCCTTCCCCCTCTCCTCGGATGGGGAGAGGGGTGGCGCGTGAGCGCCGGGGTGAGGGTGTTCGCAACGCCGCAGCGTCCGGGGGCTTGCGCCCCCGGCTGGGGGTGCCCCATAACACCGGCGAAGCCCGCCTGCGCGGGTTAGATTA
>JAABUM010001933.1_pt1 | contig 29336 bp, 22 predicted proteins | sample 5559161 | NCBI WGS metagenome assembly JAABUM01 (sample SAMN10711868, study PRJNA513369) | rock metagenome | isolation source: Antarctica rocks | place: Antarctica: Victoria Land, Siegfried Peak nord
CGCTGGAGCGCTTCTTCGGCGTGCTCCCCTTTGCGCTGACAGTGGCGCAACGGCGCGTGCTGACGGACATCGTGGCGGATATGCGCCGACCCCAGGCGATGAGTCGGTTGGTGCAGGGGGATGTCGGCTCGGGGAAGACGGTGGTCGCCGCTGCGGCCATGCTGGCGGCGGTGGCCGAAGGGTTCCAGGCGACGTTGATGGCCCCGACCGCGATCCTCGCGGAGCAGCACGCCCGGACCCTCACGCGCCTCTTCGCGGGATTATCGGAGGACGAGCGCCCGCACGTCCGCCTCCTGATCGGCAGCACCGGCGTGAAGGAGCGCCGCGCCATCGCGGCGGGCCTCACCGATGGCACGATCGACATCCTGGTCGGGACACAGGCGATCATCCAGGCGGGCGTGGAGTTCGCGCGCCTCGGCTTCGCCACGGTGGATGAGCAGCACCGTTTCGGCGTGATCCAGCGCGCCACCCTCCGCTCGAAGGGGCATAACCCCGATCTGCTGGTGATGACCGCCACGCCGATCCCGCGTAGCCTCGCGCTGACCCTGCACGGCGATCTCGACGTCTCGGTGATCGATGAGTTGCCGCCCGGTCGGCAGGCGATCATCACGCGGGCGGGCGGGCCGGACGATCGCCCGCGCGAGTACGAGGCGATCCGCGCGGAGGTTCAGGCGGGGCGACAGGCGTTCGTGATCTGCCCGCTGGTCGAGGAATCGGAGCAGATCGAGGCGAAGGCCGCCACCGAGGAATGGGAACGGCTGCGAACCGAGGTCTTCCCCGATATGCGCGTGGCGCTGCTGCACGGGCGGATGCGCCCGGCGGAGAAGGACCGCGTGATGACGGAGTTCCGCGATCGCGAGCACGACATCCTCGTCGCAACGGCGGTGATCGAGGTGGGGATCGACATCCCCAACGCCTCGATCATGCTGATCGAAGGGGCCAACCGTTTCGGCCTGTCGCAGCTCCACCAGTTCCGTGGGCGGGTCGGGCGCGGCGCGGCGCAATCGTACTGCATCCTGATCGCGGAGGATCCGGGGCTGGACGCGCAGACGCGCCTGAGCGCGATGGTCGAGACGCAGGATGGTTTCGTGCTGGCGCAGAAAGATCTGGAGATGCGCGGGCCAGGCGAATTCCTGGGCACGCGCCAGAGCGGGTTGCCCGAACTCCAGGTGGCCGAGTTGGCCGACGTGCGGCTCCTCGAAACGGCCCGCCGCGAGGCCGAGCGCACCTTGGCCGACGACCCCACGCTCGCCACCCCCCCGCACGCCCCGCTGCGCGCGCGCCTGAGCGCCTTCTGGAAACAGGGCACCGGGGATATTTCCTGACCCGCTGCGTTAGAGAGACGAGCCGCGCAGCGCAGCGCGCTCACAGTCGCGATGCAGAGGAGTGGGCTTCTTTGTGGGGGGCGTGGGAAACTATGGTCAGGGTGTCGCCGCGACCTGTATTGCGCGCGCCTACACGAGGAGAACTGGCGATGGCGACGCTGTCCGAGCAGCAGCATGAGCGGCGCGCGGCGCTCGCCACGGCGATCGCGCAGTTTAGCGCGGCGGTCGAGGCGCAGCCGGACGTGCTCTTTCTGCACGCGCACGCGGGCCGCACGCCGCGCGACATCGTCGCGCACCTGATCGGCTGGAACTATGCCGCCGTGGCCGCGCGTACGGCGATCGGGCGCGGGGAATTGCCCGCAAGTCTGGTCGCGCCCGGCCCCGATTTCAGCGCTACCAACGCCCGCGCGATGGCGACGTACGCCTCGCGCGATAAGGCGACCTTGCTCGCGCAGTTGCGGGATTCCGCCGCCGCGTGGGACGCCATGCTTCGCGAACTCCCCGCGGCCGCCTGGGACGAGACGAACGGTCTCCAATTAGGGACGTGGTCGGTCTCGAACGGCAACCTCGTCGCGGCGCTGACCGAGGACTACGAGCACCATCGGGAGGAGCTGCGCCAGTGGTCCAGTTGATGTCTCGGCGCGGCGCGGCGCGCGCCCGGTCCGCTCGCGCACCGTTCGCCCTCGTGTTCGGCCTCTTCCTCGCGCTCGCCTGCGGGCCGCTTCTGCGCGCGCGCGCCGCCGATGAGCCGCCGATCGCGCCGTTCGCCACCGCGCACATCCGTATCGAAGGGTCGATCAGCGCACAGGGACAGGATCGCCCGGTACAAGGCGAGGGGGACATCGACATGGCCAGGGGGGGCAGCCACCTGACGGTGACCCTCCTCGGCGCGATCTCGGAGACGATCGCCATCGCGGGACGGACGTACAGCCGCAACACCACGACCGGGCGTTGGGAGTACACCGATGGGGGTGGTGGTGGCTTCGATCCGGCCCGCCTCGCCATCGCCGATCCGACCGCGATCCGCGCCGCGAGCAGGGCGTTCACCCGCGTCGGCGCGGAGACGATCAATGGCGAGGCGACGACACACTGGCGCACCGATGTCGATCTGGTGGCCCTGCTCGGGGCGATCCCCGGCGCGGCTGGCGATACCGCGCGCCTCGGTACGTCCACGATGAATCTCTGGCTCGGTGACGCCGATGGGCGCTTGCGGCAGTTGACCCTCGACGCCCAGGGCACCGCCATGAGCGGCGCGGCCACGAACGCCTACCGCCTCGCCCTGACCCTGACCTACGGCAAGTTCGACACCGATGTGGCGATCATCGCCCCGACCGGCGCGGTCGCGGCCACCCCCGTGCCCGGCGTGGTCACGACCCCGGCGACGGGGGTGGCGGGCGGCACATCCGGTGCCCCACCCGTCCCGACGCTGACGCCAATCGGCGAGGCGACGAGCGATGTGGGCCTGTTCAGCGCCACCCATATCGTGCGCCTCGTGGCGGTCCTCTCGCTGGTCGTGATCGGGGCGGCGCTCGCGGTCGCCGTGCGGCGCGGCGGGCGGCAGCAGGGCGCGCGACCGGCACCGCGCTCGCGCCGCTGAGGTCGCGGCGCGATTGACGTCCCCGCCGCCGCTTCCTACAATGGCGTGCATGTCCGAGAGCGTTTCGCGGCGTACCGCTGGCGTATCGCCCGCGTCACAGCAGGAGCCCCGCGATGGAGACGACCGCCGATCGCTGGGGGACGCCCCCGCGCGATGAGAATGCCGCCGCGTTCGCCGCGCTGATGCGCGAGCCGGACGAACGCCTGCCGCTCGATCGGGCGGCCATCCTCCTGGCGCGCGGCGTCGCCTATCCGCAACTCGATGTGCAAGAGATTCTGGACCAGCTCGATGTGCTGGCGCAGGGGCTGCGCGCGCGACTCCCCGCCGTGCGCACACCGCTCGCGGCGGTGACGGCGCTGTGCGACTACCTGGGACGCGATCTCGGCTTCCGCGCGCCGCACGGCGGCGAGGACGATTACTACGATCCGCGCAACAGCTTCCTCAACGACGTGCTCGGGCGGCGCATCGGCATCCCGATCGGCCTCTCGCTCGTCTATCTGGAGGTCGCGCGGCGTGTCGACATCCCGCTCGTTGGGGTGGGGCTCCCCTGGCACTTTGTGGTGAAGCACCCCCTCGGCGACACCCCGGAGGACGCGATCTTCCTCGATCCCTTCGCGGGTGGGGCGCTGCTGACCCCGGCAGGGTTGCAAGCGCGCTTCGAGGCGCAGGCGCAAGGGCGCGTGCCGTTCGCCGAGCATCTCCTCGGTGCGGTCACGAAGAAGCAGTTGCTGACGCGCGCGCTGCACAATCTGCGCGGCATCTACTTCGCGCGCAACAATGTGCGGTCACTGATGACGGCGCTCGATTATCTGCTGCTGATCACCCCCTGGGATCTCGACACGCGCCGCGAGCGCGGCCTGCTGGCGCTGCGGATCGGTGAAGCGGACCGCGCGCTCGCCGATCTCCAGCTCTATGCCGAGTTTTCCCCGGACGATCCGAATCTGCCGCTGATCAACAGCTACATCGAGGCGTTGCGACGGCGCTTCACGCTCGGTGATTAGGTGGGGGCGATCACCGCAGAGACGCAGAGACGCAGAGCGACGAACAAGAAAAGGGACGGAACAGGAGGCACAGAGACACAGAGAGGGAACGAGAGAGGAAGAAGCGGGGAAAGACGTAAAGAAGGGATAGCGGGGGGGCGAGCGCTCGGTCGGTGTCGTGGTTGTATCGGCGCACTATCCGGCCTGCAAGCCCCTGGTACCGTGAGGCTATAAGTCGGTGCGCGTGGGCAAACAGCGGCGATCGATGAATCCGGCGGGTATGGCCTGACGCGCGGCGATGCTCCGGTGTGTGGCAACCGCTCAGTGCTGTGCGTAGATCATCGACCTTGTGGTGGAATGTCGGACGCGATTTGCGCTGGCAATTCTGCATCGAGGGTGTATGCTCAGGGCGTATACCGGTGCTACGCCAGGGAGGGATCGATGTTGCGACGCCAGGAGCGCAAGCCGAAGCGTGCGAACAGCCCGACACCGGCAGACGCGATCGATTTTGCCATCCTGGCGCAGGGGCTGAACGCCGCACCAGCCCCCGCTACGGCGGCGATGTCCGACCCGCCCGCCGGATTCGACTTCAGCACCATCCCCATCATCCCGCCAGCGCGGCGGGCGGGTCGCGAAGGCGGCGTGCTGAGCCCGGACACCAGCGAGCGTATCCAGTCTCAGCGGGGCGGTGGTGCGCCGTTGGAACCGACGGTCCAGCGACGGATGGAGGAGACCCTCGGGCACCCCTTTGCCGATGTGCGCGTCCACACGGACGGCGAGTCGGAGACGCTGAACCACAGCCTCGGCGCGCACGCCTTCACGCTCGGCAGCGACATCTTCCTCGGGCAACACGCGACTAGCAACGGCACCTACGGCGGGGATCAACTCCTCGCGCACGAACTCACCCACGTCGTCCAGCAACGCGGCACCGCGGAGCGCGGCCCGCTGACGGTGGGCGCGACCGATGGCGCGGGCGAGCGTGAGGCCGATGGCGTCGCCGGGGCGGTCGCGTCCGGAGCCATGACGGTGCCGGGAGCGATGGTGGGCGACGCTGGCGGCGCGCGGATCCAGCGCCAGCCGGACACCGCGCCGCAACAGGGCGGTAAGGGCACGAAAGCACCCGGCAAATCGCCGCCCGACCTTGCCACGTTGGCGGCACAGATGACGGCCATGCAGGAACAAATGGGTGCCATGCAGGTCCAGCAGGCGCAGGTGCAGGCGGTGGCGCAGAACCAGCGGTCGGCGCTGGCGCTCGATCTGCGCTGGCGAGGGATGTTTGGCGCGCGCATGGCGAATTATAAGCAGGCCATTTGGCGCGTTACCGGGGCCATCGACATGGCGGACAAGGGTTTTCAGGATGCGCAGATCGCCCAATCGCAGACCGATCAACTCACGACGCAGCTGCTTGGCCTCGGTGCCTCTGTCCTCTTCGCCGGTGTGTTCGAGTGGGTCGCCGGGGCGGGACTCAAAGGGCTCGGCACGGCGTCGTCGAAGATCGGCGATCGGGTGAGGAAGGCCGATGTGGCGGCGACTGAAGCCGCCCTGCCCATCGGTGCCGCAGCAGTCTCGCTACCAGGGCGCTCCGCAGCGAAATGGAGCATGTTCGGTGAGAATCCCACGAGCATCCTCGAAACGGTTGAGAATCCCGCGAATGCCCTCTTCGGAGGGTACATGACAAACATCAGGGGATCGCAGGGGCAGCAACAGGGTAGCGCCAAAATCGCGAGCGCCGTGGGTCCCGCCGAGAAGGCGACCGAGCAGGGCCAGCCGGGCGGTGGGCCGGGGGGCGGGGCTGTCGCGTATCTCGCCCGTAAATCGGAAGCCCTTGAGCAGCAATCGCAATTCATCGAGCAAGCCTTCGTCGACCGCTCCCTGGCGCTGGGTGGACTCAGCGACGAGCAATGGGCGAGCTTCGATGTGGGCGCCCAGGAACAGATATACCAACAACTGCTTGATGGACTCGATGCGGCGGGCAGCGGCGTGGAGAAGATGAAACCGGTGGAGGACGTAGCGAACGTCATCGAGCGGTATATGTGGGCCTCGTGGGTTCTCAATTCGGCGGATAGAGAGTCCAGTGGCAGGCTGTGGAATTTCGGCACGGATATCGATCTGCGGTTGATCAAGATCGGGGTAGAGCGCGATGCTGGCGTCTTGTTGTCCGAGCACTGGTGGCAACATAGCTCGGACAATTGGGGCTACGCGATCTCTGCCTGGGCACGCGGATATAAGGGTTCCATCGTCCTCAACGAGAAGTAAGCGCCGCGTGACCCGTTGATACGGTGCTGAGGCGGGTCACGCCGATCGGTGAGCGGCCATGAGAGGAAGCGCCGAGGGCGAGCGAACCAAAATGGTTCGCTCGCCCTCTTCTCTCGTTCCCTGCTCTCGTCCTCTGCGTCTCTGCGTCCCTGCGACTCTGCGGTGAATTTTCTTTACCCGCGGCGCTCGATGCGTGCGCCCAGGGCGGCCAGGCGCTCGTCGAGGCGTTCGTAGCCCCGGTCGATCTGGTGGACGTTATGGATGGTGCTGGTGCCCCGGGCGGCGAGCGCGGCGATCAGCAGGGCCATCCCGGCGCGGATGTCGGGGCTGGACAACGTCTCCCCGTGCAACTCCGAGCGTCCGACCACGACGACGCGGTGGGGATCGCAGAGGACGATCCGCGCGCCCATCTGGATCAGCTTATCCACGAAGAAGAGGCGGCTCTCGAACAGCTTCTCGAAGATTAGCACCGTGCCGCGCGCCTGGGTCGCCGTGACGACCGCGATGCTCGTCAGATCGGCCGGAAATGCGGGCCACACGCCGTCATCGATCTTGGGGATCGCCCCGTGCAGGTCGTCCTGCACCGCCAGCGATTGCTCGCCCGGCACGAAGATATCGGCCCCGCGCCGCTCGATGGTGATACCGAGGCGGGCGAAGGTGAGCGCTGTCATCTGGAGGTGCTGCGGGACCGCGTCGCGGATCAGCAACTCGCTGCCAGTCGCCGCCGCCAGCCCGATGTAGGAGCCGACCTCGATGTGATCGGCGCTGATGCGGTATTCGCCGCCGTGCAGCCGCTCCACGCCATCGATCGTCAGCGCGTTCGTGCCGACGCCGCCGATCTGTGCGCCCAGGCCGTTGAGGAGGTGGCAGAGATCCTGGACGTGCGGCTCGCTGGCGGCGTTGGCGATCGTCGTGCGCCCCGTGGCGAGGACCGCGCCCATGATCGCGTTCTCGGTGCCGGTGACGCTCGCCTCATCGAGGAAGATGTCGGCCCCGTGCAGCTCCTTGGCGCTCAATTCGATCGCCCCGTCTGACCCCAGTTCGATCGTCGCGCCCAACGCGCGCAGCGCCAGGAAGTGCGTGTCGATGCGCCGCCGCCCGATGCTATCGCCGCCCGGTTGCGTCAGGCGTACGCGCCCGCAACGGCTGACGAGCGGTCCGCCGAGGAGGATCGAGGCCCGGATCTTCTGGCAGAGGACCGGGTCGAGATCGGTCGTGCGGATGTCGCGCGTGGTGATCGTCACCTCGTTCGGCGTGGTTTCGGCGATCTCCGCACCGAGCGAGGCGAGGAGTTGCAGCAGTGTCTCCACGTCGCCGATGCGCGGGAGATTCCGCAGCGTGACCGGCTCATCCGTCAATAGTGTCGCGGCCAGGATCGGCAGCGCCGCATTCTTGTTGCCCGCCGCCGTGATCGTACCGGCCAGCCGGTGCCCACCCTCAACCAGGAACATGCCCTCTCCTGTCCTTGCCGTCTCCAGCGTTCTTCTTCGCGTCATGCCGGGGGATCATCATACCATTCGGACAGCGCCGGAACGATACCCTGGCTCTCCGTACGCGCACCGCGAGAACAAAAGGGGCGGGGCGAGGATCGCTCCCCGCCCCGCCCCCGCTTGTCGTTCCCTGTGTTACTTCAACACCGAGCCGCCGGTCGGGTCGCCGTCGGCGAAGGTCTCCGACATCACCCAGCAGCCGTTCTTGCCGACGCCGAAGGCGATGCCGACACGGCTGTAGCCGGTGTAGAGGATGTTCCAGTGGTGGTTATAGACGCCGTCGGAGTACGGTTCGGCGATCATCCATGCCTGGATGTTCTTCACCGCCGTGGCCGGGTCTTTCGCACACTCCATCGAAATATTCTCGCTGGCCCATTGCACCTGCACACCTACGCGGCGCATCCGATCGATCGGGCGGCTGCCGTCACTGCCGGTGTGCTCGAGGAAGTTGTTGGTGATCATGTCATTGACCTGGATCGCGGCGGCTTTGGCAACGAGCGGGTCGAAGGCGAGCGGGGCGATCCCGCGTGAGGCGCGGTATGCATTGATCGTCCGCCACATCTGCATCTCGATCGCTTCGCCATTCGGGGCCGGTGCGGCGGCGGCGACCGGCTGATTCACCGGCTGTCCGGCGGCGGCGGCGACCGGGTTGCTCTTCTTCAGGATGTTGTACTGCTCCTGGCCCAGCAGGCCGAGCTGTACCTCACCGGGGGTGCCTTTGCGCTCCGGGTGATACTCCATGCGAACGCGCTCGAAGTATTGAACGGTGTACACCTTGTTGTCGGCGACGTTCGTCTCGCGGGTCTCCTCGGTCAGCGGCTGGCCGAAGCGCGCCATGTCGCCGTTCGCACCCCAATAGGGGAGGAAGAGCGTGACATTGTGACCGGTATCCATGAAGTAGCGCGAATTCGCCGCGTTGGTCGGCGCGACCGGTGCATCGGCGGGGCGTACTTCGCGCCCCAATTGGCCGAGCTGGACCTCGAACGGCGTATCTTTGCTCTCGGGGTGACGCTCGAAACGGGCGCGCTCGAACCATTGGATGGTCAGGCCGTTGTCGAGATAGGGCTCGGTGATCGGCAAACCGAACATATCGATGCCGCCATGCGCGGTCCAATAGTTGGCGAAGATGTCGGGGCTATTATGTCCGGTCTCGGGGAAGTAGCGCGGGCCGGCAGCGGCCACTTGCGTCGGGAGCAGCAACGCTCCTGTGACAGCAACGAGGAGGGTCAGGACAGTGAGCCGGAGTATCGTCGTGTGCCTGCGCGGTTGAAACGCCAGCCAACGGCGACAATGCATCGGTTTTCCTTTCGCGACCAGTTGCCGTCCGCGAGAGTGCTACGCGGCACCGTACAAAGTACGTCCCAAAGGGCGAGTGCTGCGCGAGGAACGGTGCCGGTGGCGTCGGCTGCCCGTTCGACCCTGCTGATTTGACGGTTCCTGCCAGTTTGCCAGGCGACCTGGCTCACGTCACTCGTGCCGTCCCCCAACGGAGAACGAGTGGATTTCCGCGGTAGTATGCGGAATATCTATTCGTGAGCAGTCTGCAATTCTTGGCGTATCATACACGCCAGCATGGCGAAGCGCAACCCGTACGGACGGTGATTACCCCGAGAAAGGAGCGAGGTAGGACCTCTCCTCCCCGCCCGGATGCTGAAAAAAGCCTCTTGCGCCGTTCTCGCATGATCGTCGATGGCGAGGAACTCGCGTTGTCAGTCTCCTCATTAAGGGCCATGTTCGCGACTTTTGATGCTCTGTTGCTCATTTCGTCGCCCAATGCAGTTCGCGGCGCATCTATGACACGGGCTATGAACGATGCTGAAACGCACTTCTGCGTGCGCGGATGCGGGGTGTAATCGCTCGATACACGATCGTGGAGTGATAGGAGCGCTCGATGGCTGCCAGCGCCCACCGGCAAACCGCATTTGTACTCGAGCGTCGCCTGCTCAGTTTGCACGAGTTCGACCTGATGAAAGAGGCTGGCATCTTCACCGAAGATGACCGCATCGAATTACTCGATGGGGAGTTGCTCGCGATGAGAGCGGCTAGCGGCCGGCATAGCGGCTGTATCGTGCGCTGCGATCGGCAGCTACAGCGCGGGGTCGACCCGATCTTGCTCGTCAGCGTACAAAACCCGCTACGGATCGGCGGTCGCACGGAATTTGTGCCCGATCTGATCGTCTATCGCGGCGACGAGATGAGCAACGACATCCCGCTCGCCGAACAGGTACTCGTCGTGATCGAGGTGGCCGATTCCTCGCGCAACTACGATCGCGCGATCAAAGCCGCTCGCTATGCCGGCGCGGGCATCCCCGAACTGATCCTGGTCGATCTGGTCGATGATCGGATGATTGGTTATTCGGAGCCGCGCATGGACGGCTATCGCCGGACCCTCGTCGCGGGGCGTGGCGAACGACTCCCGTCCGCTATCCTGCCCGGTTTCGTCTTCGATGTCGACACGATCCTCGGCGTTGCGACGAGCGAGCGGTAAGGGAGGCGAAAGGGTACTCCAATCTGCGGCTTGAGCGCCGCTCCGCCTATGCGGAATGGAGCGGGGGACGGACCAATTATTTCGCGCACTGCTGAAACCAGAGGTGCTTCTGGCTGGACCAGCGCCGCACAAAAGGACGACGGGCCGGAAGAATGTCTCCGGCCCGCCGTCCTTTTGCGCTCGTAGTGCTCTTCCCAGGAAGGGCGGGTGGCCGCTGGTGCGGCGGGTGCCTCCCCTCCTGGGTGATGATTTAGTCCTTGACCTCGCGGAACTCGCCCTCGACGGTGTCGTCGGCCCGCGCGCCACCGGCTGCGGCACCAGCGGGCTCATTGGCGTCGGCCTGGTCATACATGACCTGACCGATCTTCGAGAGGGACGCGGTCAGCTCCTCGTAGGCCGGGCGCAGGCGCTCGGCGTTCTCGGGGTCGTTGCTGAGGATGTCGCGCACCGTCGCGATCTTCTCCTCGACCTCGGCCTTCGTCTCCGCCGGAACCTTGTCGCCGTGCTCCTGCAAGACCTTCTCGGCCTGGAAGGCCATCGTGTCGGACTGGTTCCGCAGCTCGATCTGCTCGCGCCGCTGCTGGTCCTCCGTCGCGTGGACCTCGGCCTCGTCGACCATCCGCTTGATCTCGGCCTCGCTCAGGCCGCTCGAGGCGGTGATCGTGACCTTCTGCTCCTTGCCGGTCGCCTTGTCCCGCGCCGAGACGTTGACGATGCCGTTGGCGTCGATGTCGAAGGTCACCTCGACCTGGGGCACGCCGCGCGGTGCGGGCGGGATCCCGTCGAGGACGAAGCGCGCCAGCGACTTGTTCTGCGACGACAGCGGGCGCTCACCCTGCAAGACATTGATCTCCACCTGCGTCTGGTTCTCCGACGCGGTGCTGAAGGTCTGCGACTTGTTGGTCGGGATGGTGGTGTTCCGCTCGATCAGCGGCGTCGCCACGCCACCCAGCGTCTCGATGCTGAGGGTCAGCGGGGTCACGTCGAGCAGCAGCACATCCTTGACCTCGCCACCGAGGACGCCGGACTGGATCGCCGCGCCGATCGCCACGACCTCGTCGGGGTTGATCCCCTTGTGCGGCTCTTTGCCGAAGAACTGCTGCACCTTGCGCTGCACCGCCGGCATCCGGGTCATGCCACCCACCAGCAGCACCTCGTCCACATCGCCCTTCTGGTACTTGGCGTCGTTGAGGGCGTTCTGCATCGGGGTCAGCGACCGGTCGATCAGGTCGTTCGTCAGCTGCTCCAGCTTGGCGCGGGTCAGTGCGATGTTCATGTGCTTCGGCCCGGAGGCGTCGGCGGTGATGAACGGCAGGTTGACGTCGGTCTGCTGCAGGGTGGAGAGCTCGATCTTCGCCTTCTCGGCCGCCTCCTTCAGGCGCTGGAGGGCCATCCGGTCCTTGCGGAGATCGATCCCCTCCTGCTTCTTGAACTCGTCCGCCAGGAAGTCGATGATCTTCTGGTCGAAGTCGTCGCCGCCGAGGTGGGTGTCGCCGTTCGTCGCCTTGACCTGGAAGACCCCCTCAGACAGATCGAGGATCGAGATGTCATAGGTGCCGCCACCGAGATCGTAGACCGCGATCTCCTCGTCGCCCTGCTTGTCCATGCCGTAGGCGAGGGCCGAGGCGGTCGGCTCGTTGACGATGCGCTCGACTTCGAGGCCCGCGATGCGCCCCGCATCCTTCGTCGCCTGGCGCTGGCTGTCGTTGAAGTAGGCCGGGACGGTGATCACCGCGCGGTCGACCGTATCGCCAAGATAGGCTTCGGCATCGGCCTTCAGTTTCTGGAGGATCATCGCCGAGATTTCCTGCGGCGAGTAGGTCTTCCCGCCCAGCGTCACCTGCACATCGCCATTCGGCGCGGCGCCGACCTTGTACGGGACGAGCTTGATGTCGCGCTGCACATCGGGGTCGTTGAACTTGCGTCCGATGAAACGTTTGATCGAGAAGACGGTGTTCTCCGGGTTCGTCACCGCCTGGCGGCGGGCCAGGCGCCCGACCAGGCGCTCGCCGGATGGGCTGATCGCCACAACGGAAGGGGTCAGGCGCTCACCCTCCGCGTTCGGGATGATCGTCGGCTCGCCACCTTCGATGACGGCGATGACGGAATTCGTGGTGCCCAGGTCGATACCAATTGCGCGTGCCATGATGTTGTGTCCTCCGTATGGTTGTTGTCGCTATCGCCGTTGATCGTCCCGATGGTCGTTGTCGCCGTTGCTATCGTCCTTGATCGTCTCGTGCGGCGGTTCAGGCGTCCAGATCGTCGGGCGGCGTGGCGGGTGTGGCGCCGACGATCACCATCGCCGGGCGCAGCGTACGCCCGTTGAGGCGATAGCCGCGCTGGAACTCCTGCTCCACATGGGTGCCGCTGCCGCCGATCGCCTCGTGTAGGGCCGGATCGAACGGCTGTCCGACCGATTCGATCGGCGTGAGCCCCTGGCGTTCCATGATCGCGCGGAACTTCCGTTCCACCAACTGCGCCCCCTCGACCCACTTGTGCTCGGTGAACTCGGGCGGGATGTTCGCCAGCGCCCGTTCCAGGTCGTCGAGGACCGGCAACACCTCGCGCAGGAGCGAACTGTTCGCCCCACGAATCGCCTCCGAGCGCTCGCCCTCCATCCGTCGCCGATAATTCTGGAACTCGGCGACGGAGCGCTTCCAGCGATCCTCGTACTCGGTCGCCCGGGCGTGGAGTTGGCCCATCTCGTCGGTCGCCTCGTCCTGCTCCTCCGTCGTGGCGGTCGTTGCCGCGTCGTGCTCGTCCTGTGCGCGTTCGCGTTCGTATTTAGCCATCGTTCGCATCCAACTCCTGCCGTAACTCCGTCTTCCACCATGATTGTGTGTGATCGGCGATAGGTTATGTATCGGCTCCGCCGACGCTGTAGAAGCGTCCGACGAGATCACTCATCACCCCGGCCATGTAGCGCACCGAACCGATCGAGCGCTCGTAGGGCATCCGGCGCGGCCCGAGGACACCGATCAGGCCGATCACCTCGCGGCGCACCCCGTATGTCGCAACGACGATGCCATAAGGGTGCAGCTCGTTCGCGCTGTTCTCGGTCCCGATGAAGACCTGGACATCGTCCGCCGCGCCGCCCGGCTGTACCTGGGGCAGCAGCGCGCTCAAGAAACCGTCCCCGCGCAACAGATCGACGATCTGCCCGGCGGCCTGCCCGCCCGCGAATTCCGGCTGTTGGAGCGCATGTTCCAGGCCCGCATGCTGCAACGTGACCGAGGTCGCGTTGTCCAACTCACGAAGGCGCTCGATGATCTGATCGGTCACCAGCAGCCCGATGCCATGCTCCAACTCCCCCTGCGCGGCGATTTCGGAGGCCGTGCGCCCGGCGAAACGCCCGCTGAGGCGGTCGGCCAGCTCGCGCAGCTCCGGCTGCGTCACCGGCGTGTGCCAGTGCAGGAACGCCTGCTTGACGCCGCTCTCCTGCGTGACCAGCACCAGCAGGATCACCTGATCCTGGATACCGACCAGCTCGAAGTGCTTCACCCGCGCCTCGGTGGCGCGCATCCGCGGCGCGGTGACGACCGACACATTGCCGGTGTTGCGCGCGAGGACGGTGACCGCCAACTGCATCCACCCTTCGAGTTGGGCCTCGACCTGGCGGAACTGGTGGCTGATCATCATCTGCTCGGACGAGGGCAGGCGTGGATCGCCGATCAGGTGCTCCACGTAGTAGCGGTAGCCGCGATCGGTTGGCACACGCCCCGCCGAGGTATGCGGCTGGTCGATCAGCCCCGCACGCTCCAGTTCGGCCATCTCGTTGCGGATGGTCGCCGAACTGAACGGCAACTCGTACGTGTCGACCAGCACCTTGGAGCCGACGGCTTTGCGGGCGCTGACATATTCATGCACGATCAAGCGGAGCAACCGCTCTTGCCGCATGGTGAGACGCTGCACCATGTACCCCTCCAACGGATTAGCACTCTCGTCAGTCGAGTGCTAACGCGGTATAGCATAGCAGTTGATACCGTTGGTGTCAAGGTTGCTCATCCCGAGCGAGCTAAGTCGGGCCAGCGCTCGCGCGGCGCGACCACGCAGTATACTGTCCCGATTGGGAACGTGAAAAGGCCGGATACGCACCGCCGGGCGTGGGCCGATCCGGCGCGAAGGGAGCGGCGACGAGCATGCTATGGCCGACAACGACGAGTATCAATGCGGCGGGGCACCTGGCGATCGGCGGGGTCGATCTGACCGCGCTGGCCGCCGAGTACGGCACCCCGCTCTATATCTACGACGAGGCGACGATTCGGGAACGCTGCCGCGCCTTCCGCGCCGCCTTCGGGGGCGGCGATGAGGCGGCGATCGCCTACGCGGGCAAGACCTACCTCAGCCCGGCCCTGCTGACGATCCTCGCCGAGGAAGGGGTCTGGCTCGATGTCTGCTCCGGTGGCGAACTGGGGATGGCGCTGCGCTGCGCCTTCCCCGCCGCGCGGATCGTCTTCCACGGCAATAACAAGGGGCGCGACGAGCTTCAGATGGCGATCGCGGCGGGGGTCGGGCGGATCGTGGTGGACAACGCCCACGAACTGGAGCTGATCATCGCGCTCGGCGAGGCGTTGGGGCGACATGTGCCGATCGCGCTGCGCCTCAATCCGGGGGTCGGCGCGCACACGCACGAGTATCGCCTGACCGGCGTGGTCGACTCCAAGTTCGGCTTCCCGACGATCGACGAACAGGCCGAGCGCGCGGTGCTCCGCGCGCTCGCCGCCCCGACGATCGACTTGCAGGGCTATCATGCCCACATCGGCGCGCACATCTTCGAGTTGGAGCCCTATCAGGACGCCCTCTATACCCTGCTCCGTTTCGCGGCCACGATGCGCGCGCGACACGGTTTCATCCCGGAAGTGGTGAGCACCGGCGGGGGGATGGCGATCTCGTACACCCCGGAAGACGAGGCCAAGCAGCCGAACCCGGACACGATCGCCCACGCGATCCTCGGTACCCTGCGCGAAGCCTCGGCGGAGGTCGGGCTGCCGACGCCGCGCACCTGGATCGAGCCGGGGCGGGCGCTGACCGGGCAGGCGGGGGTCGCGCTCTACACCGTCGGCGCGATCAAGGAGATCCCCGGCGTGCGCCGCTACGTCGCGGTCGATGGGGGGATGGGCGACAACATCCGCCCCGCCCTCTACGGCGCGGAATATACCGCCGCGATCGTCGGTCGCCCCGGCCCGCACTTCCACGTCGCGCCCGGCCCCGCCCCCGACGGAGAACTCAGCACCCGGATCGTCGGCAAATACTGCGAGTCGGGCGACATGCTGATCCGCGAGATCGCGCTGCCGTCGGTGGAGCCGGGCGATCTGCTGGCCTTGCCCGCGTCCGGGGCCTACAACTTGGCGATGTCGTCCAACTACAATCTCGCCTTCCGCCCGGCGGTCGTCTTCGTCGCCGATGGTCGCGCGCGCCTCACCCGCCGCCGCGAGACGTTGGACGATCTGCTGGGGCCGGAAATGATGGAGTCGTGAGTCGTGGGTCGTGAGTCGCGAGAACCTCAAAATCCTGACGTGAACTTTTCCGTCAGGCACCGCGCCGCTGACGAACGCACTCGCGACTCACGACCCACGACTCACGACTCCCCAGGAGGTGCCGATGCCATTCGTCGTCTACGTCGCGCCCTTCTTCTCGGAGAATGCGACGCGCAACATCGCGGCGTTGCTGGACCTGCCCGACGTGCGCCTGGGGGTGATCGGGCAGGAGCCACAAGAGGCGTTGGCGGCCGCGCTGCGCGAACGCCTGGTCGCACACTGGCGGATCGACGATGCGCTCGATCCGGCGCAACTCCTCCGGGCGACGCGCGCCCTGGTCGAGCGGCAGGGGCCGATCGCGCGACTCCTCAGCGCGACCGAGCAGGTGCAGGAGCAGCTCGCGGCGGTCCGCGCGACCCTCGGCATCGCCGGGATGGGCATCGAGGCGACGCACAACTTCCGCGATAAGGCGCGGATGAAGGAGTTGCTCCGCGCGGCTGGCCTGCCCTGCGCGCGCCATCGCCTCGCGCCCGATCCGGCGACGGCGTGGGCTTTCGCGCGCGAGGTCGGCTACCCGCTCGTCGTCAAGCCGCCGGCAGGGGCGGGCGCGCAGGCGACCTACCGCGCCGACGACGATGCGAGCCTGGCGACGGCGCTCGCGGCGGTCGCGCCGGAACCGGGCAAGGAGGCGCTGCTGGAGGAGTTCATCACCGGCGACGAGCACTCCTTCGACACCTGGCACATCGACGGGCGTCCAGTCTTCCACTCGCTGACGGAGTATCTGCCGACGCCGCTCGATGCGATGCGAAATCCTTGGATTCAGTGGGCGGTCTTGCTGCCGCGCGAGGTGGACGCGCCGCGCTACGACGACATCCGCGCTGCCGCCTTCGCCGCGCTGGCCGCGTTGGGGATGGGGACCGGCCTGAGCCACATGGAATGGTTCCGCCGCGCCGATGGGACGCTCGCCATCTCGGAGGTCGCCGCCCGCCCGCCGGGCGCGCAGATCACCACGCTGATGTCCCGCACGCACGACTTCGACAGCATCGCCGCCTGGTCGGAGTTGATGGTCTACGACCGCTTCACCCCACCGACCCGGCGCTACGCCGCTGGCGCGGCCTTCCTGCGCGGACAGGGGCAGGGGACGGTGCGTGCGACGCACGGCCTGGACGTGATCGAGCGCGAACTCGGCCCGCTGATCAGCGATGCGAAGGTGCCGATCGTGGGCCAGCTACCCTCGGTGAGCTATGAGGGCGAGGGCTTTATCGTGGTGCGCCACCCGGAGACCGCCGTGGTGCGCGCGGCCCTGGCGCGGATCGTCGAGACGGTCCACGTCGAACTCGGCTAGGGCACGGCCCTATTCCCGTACCGGCAATGCCTGTGCGATCAAGTGCGTCAGCACCGCGCTTACCCGGCGGCACGCCGCCAGTTGTTCGTCGGCTGCGACGTCGCGCGGGTTCTCGATGCACCACACCAGGAGCCGACCGGCCCCCCTGACCACCGGTCAGGTAGCTCAGGTGGGGACACAGAGGGTGATCCCCACATCGACCGGTCCCGAGAACGCCGGGTTCGCATGTCGTGCCTGCCAAACGCCAAAGTCGCGATCAAGCTCCGCTAACGCTATCGCGGCGGCAGGACTCGGCTGCAATTCGTCTTTGCCCTGGAGGAGGAGGTGCGCGATTCCGGGATAGTCGCGCTGCAGCAGCGCTGCGGCCAGCAATGTTGCATCCGGGTTACCGGCAGAAAAAAGGAGCACGCTCGAACAATCGGTCATGTCGGCCACACCCTAAGCCCAACCCGAGGAGTCATCGTGATCAGCGTGTCAGGCCGACGTGCGTGCTCCAGCAGCTGCGCCATCGGGTTGCGGCGTGGTGGGCGACCGTTGCGATACCCTTACGGGATGCTTACACTCGCTTGCCAGTTGTCTTCGCTCAGGTAGCCGTATGCGGTCCCGTCGACCCAGAGATAGACCGAGGTGGCGCGCGCCGATTGCACCACGATCGTCTCCCCCTCGAAGTTCCGCACCGCACCGGGGGCCATTTCCTGGCTATAGGCGACGGTCCCATCGATCGTGACCGTGACCCAGGCGGTGTCTTGCGCCTGGACCGTCGCCGCATGGCGTTCGGCCGGGACCGCCGTCGGCGCGACCACCGGGCGATTCGTTGCGGCCTGGGTCGCGGGCGGCTGGGTCGGGATGACCAGGGTGGCGGGGGCCGTCGCCGTCGCCGGGACGGTCGCGGTCGCGGCCAACGTGGCGGTCGGGGTGAGGGCCAGGATCGCGGCGCTCACATCGACGGCGGTCGGGGTTGGCTGCGCAGGGGTCGGCACAGGGAGGCTCCCTGTGCGCACGGCGAAGAAGGCGCTATAGAGCCAGGCGAAGAGGACGGCGGAGATGACGACCACGAAGGCAATCAGCGCGAAGTTCGGTGCCCAATGCGAGGGTACTTCCATCGGGCGTACTGCCGGGACCACCTTGAAACCGCCGCTCGTGCCGCCCCGGATCTCGTCGAAGTAAACGATCGCGTCGTCGGGATCGAGGTGGAGATATTGGGCGTAGTTGCGCACGATGCCGCGCGAGTAGACGCCGTCGGGCAGGGCGTTGAAGTCTTCCTCTTCCAGCGCACGGAGATACTTCCGTGGGATACGAATCGCTCGCTCCGCTTCCGCTAGCGTGACCCCTTTATTCGATCGCGCATGACGAAGTGAGTCCCCGAATCCTGACATCGTTCGCATCGCCCCCTAGCAAGGGCCGCCTCCAGCGATCCCCGCCCCCAATTCAGCTTGTTTTCAGTGGTGCGGAGCGTACCACACCAGGCGCGGTTTGTCGAAACCGCAAAAAGCACCGCCAGGGTACGCTTGCTAGCGTGACCCTGGCGGTGCAGGACATACGGACTACCTATACGGATACACTTAACGTGCGCCACGACGCAGGGGCGGGGCCGCACGCAGGGGTTCCATCGCCTCGCGCTCGCGTAAGAGGGCATCGAGCAGCGGTGTGGCGCGACGCGGGCGACGCTCGGTGCGCTCCAGCCACCCCTCGTCAGGGGCGGCCCACCAGACGCCTAACGCCGTCGCACAGGGCAGGCCCTCGGCCTCGGTCTGCTGGCGATGGACCGGCGCGAAGGGGCAGTTGCACGCACCGCGCCCCATCTCCGCCGGTTGGAAGAAGCGGCAGGTGCCGCAACGCTGTCCGGCGTACGCCTCTTGCTGTTGCGCCTGCCAATCATTCTCGAGTCGACGCAACAACGACTCGTCAATTTGGCGCGGCGCGGGCGCGGTCGGCGTCGGTGGCGGCGTAACGATCGCCTGATGCGCCGCCACCGGTTTGGGCGGACGCGGCGCCGGGGGCGCGATCTCGCGCGCTTCCTCGACGTCTGGTGCGCTACTCGGCGAAGCGCCCAGCTGCTTGATCGCCCGCGTGCTCGCCGGCTTCGGCGCGATGATCTCTTTTCGTCCGACCCGGCGCACCGGCTGGGCCTCGGGCGCGCGCTGCGGCGTGGCCGTGCGCGCGGACTCCGGGCGCATGCGTAGGCCCTTCAAGATGCCAGGCTGATCCCAGCGGGGCGATTGGATCGCTTCGCCTGGTCCCGACCGTGACGTATCCGCTGTCGGCAGCGGTGTCTCAGGCTCCGCGACGGTGTCCTGGCTGCGGAGTTCTATCGTCCGTTGCTGCGGCGCTGGTGTATCGGTGATGAACGGTGTGGCGCTGGTCGATGGCGTGAGCGTCTCTGTGATCTTCTCGCCGGTCGAGATAATGACATCTTCGGGCTCGTGGTTGTCCGAGGTGCTCGCCGGAACGACCACCTCGATTGGCCGAGGCATGGATGGGGGGGGGATCTCGGGCCGTGCGAGTTCGCGCTTCGCCCCGTTGTTGTCTGCCCGCGTGAGTTCGCGCTTCGGCTCGGCGTGCTCCCCCTTCTGCGCGGTATCGGCGGTTGCTTTGATCGACCGCATGGACGGGGGGCTGAAGTCGTTCAACCCCCCACCGATCGGGCGTGACTCCGGTTCGGGTGTGGCACTTGCCACGAGTTGCTGCGCGCGGGCCACGTCGGCCTGCTGGAGCGCCTCCTGGGCGGTCAGGCGATCCCGCTCTTCCTTCGTCTGACGTTCCATCGCACGGCGCTCCATCGCACGGCGATGCGCCTCGGCGACAGACGAGCGCTTCGGCGCGCGGATCGGCACCCCTAGCTCGTTCAGTTCGGGGTGCCCGCTGAGTGGCAGGGTAGACTTGATCGTCCCCATCGTCCCATCCTTCGGCGCGGTCGTCAGCGTCCTGGCGGGGACGCTGACGGTGTTCGTTGCCCCTTGCACGCCATCCTGGCGCAATGGTCTGCCCGTGTCGGCGGGCGGGCGTAGTGCGGCGGCGATCGTTGGGGTCTGACGCTCGGCGATCCCGGTGCCGATCGGCACCGGGATCGGCTGTGTCGTTTCGTCATTCGAGCGGGTGCTCGGCGTTTCGCTGCCACCGGCAGTATCGCGCGCTGCCCAGAAATCCGTGTCCCACCCGATACGACAGGCGAGTTCGTCATTCCGTAGTAAGGCCACATCGTCACGACGCGGGTAGGCCGGGTTGCGACACCAGCCGTGTGTCTGCTGCGCGCCGACTTCATAGAAGCGACACGTCCCGCACTTGTGATTCGTCACGAGCGCATCCTTAACTTCCAAAAGTCTGACATTCCGGCGGATTCCAAGACAGTCTGTCACAGCGAGGAGCGGACTCGCGTCCCTTGGCGGCCTCACTGTCCGAACAGTCCGGGCGAACTTCGTCCCTATACTACCACAGCCCTATGGGGCTGAACAGGGGGGCGCACGCGCAACGTCGCCAGAGATTGTCAACGCGAAAAATCCGACGAATATCTCTTCCCAATAAGAAAAAGTCGGGATCGCCGAATTTCTGTCGCAGCGGCGAGATGTTGGCGCTGTTAACCGAAAAGGCGCATACGAAAGCGACCGCACGGACACCGGCGCGTGCCGCCGATAGCTACCGTACCTGCCACACGAGCGTTCTTCGCCGGTTGCCTGCCGCAGCTGCACCGTGCGGCGTCGGTGCAGTCGGTGAGCCTTTGCTGCATCATTCGGGGCACGACGACAGCGCCTCGCGCCGCACAGCCACTATCCGGGGGCTTTACATGGTGCGAAGCGAGCACCGCGTAATAGGGGTGACCTGTTCTGTACAGTGATGCGGTATCCGCAGGCACGAAACACCCCACCGGGAGGGATAGGGTGCCCCGCAGCATGCGTGGCCCGCCCGGACTCCCCGTGCTGTAGGGGACAGGTTTCGCGCTCATCGCGGGTTGCCGGGTGTTGCGCGGGGCAGCGCTCCCGCGTGCAGCACGCCCGCTTATCGGAGGTCGCGCCGCATTCGTGCGCTCACCACTCGATCTCTTGCCAGAGTCGGTAGAGGGTCGGGGCGAGATTATCCGGGACGCCGGTGAGTGGATCGGCGACGAGGCCCCAATCGGTGCTGGCGAGCAGCTGCTCGGTCGCGGCGCGCGCCAGGAGCGAGAAGGTCGGCTCCTCGCTGTTCTCCGCCAGTGCCGCGCGCAGCGCCATCGTCACCTGATCGAGCGCCTCCAGACTCTCGTCCAGAAAAGCGCGCCCTGCAGCGGCATCGTAGCTGGCCGCGCGCGCCGTCGTGCTCGTGCGCCCGAAGAAGTGCGACGTATGGAGCGTGCGGAACGGAATCTCGCGCAGGCGGGCGATACTCGCACGCGCCTGCGCGATCGTCGCGAAGTAGAGCGGCCCCGCACCGAGGCGTGACCCGGTACCCTGCGCGGCATCCCCGGCAATGAGGATCCCCTCGCGCTCCAACCAGAGGGCGATCGCGTCCTCGGAATGGCCGGGGACGTGGATGATCTGTACGATCACGCCAGCGCCGAGATCGATCCGGTCGCCATCGCGCAGGAGCCGACCCGGCACCGTCTCCGCCCCGAAGATCATCGGGAAATTCGCGCGCTGTGCGGCGACGAGTGCCGGCTGTTCCAGCGCGCGCTGCGCCTCGGTGTAATAGCCATCGAGGTGCGCACGGTGATCGAAGAGGAACGGCGCGCCGAGTTCGTGGATCAGCACGCCCGCACCGGAAGCCGCGACCGTCGCCGCGTTGCCGCCCGCATGATCCCAATGCCCGTGCGTATTGATGATCGCCCCGAGCGCGGCCAGATCGGTCCCGCGCGCCTGGAGTGCGGCCCGGATCGCCCCTTCGGGATGCGCCGCGCTGCCGGTATCGATCAGCGTGGGGCAGGGTGCGTCGACATAATATGCCACAACGCGCCCGTCGACCCCGTAATGGCAGACGATCGGTTCGATGCGCGATTCCATCGGTCCCATCCTCGAGCGCATGTTCGGCGGCATGGTCTCGTGGCGCTCGTCGCCTCACCTGCCAGCCCGTTCTTCTCCCGGGATGGTAGCCGATCTGGCCGTATGCTGTCTCTGCCCCATACGTCCTGCGTGGTGTCGGCGTGGCACTGGCGATAGTAGGTGTGTTGCTTCGGCTCCCCGACAGATGAAGACGATCAGCATTGCGGGCCATGACACGCATCTGCCCTTGCGGTGTACTCGCCCACCCGCCTACTTCGCCCACCCCATCCATGCACCGGAGATTGACCCGACCACGCCTTCTCCACCATAATCGCCCCGGAATTGGCGTGGCGCAACCTGAAATAGTTGAGGAGCGATTAACGATGGTCATCATCGCCGATGTGATCGGGCGCGAGATCCTGGACTCGCGCGGTAACCCGACCGTGGAGGTCGATGTCATCCTCGAAGACGGCACGGTGGGCCGCGCCGCCGTGCCGTCCGGCGCGTCCACCGGCGCGCACGAGGCCGTGGAGCTGCGCGACGGCGATAAGGGGCGGTACGGCGGCAAGGGCGTCGGCAAAGCGGTCGGCTTCGTCAACGACGAGCTCGCCGATCGCGTCGTCGGCCTCGATGCGCGCGAGCAGGTCGCGCTCGACGCGGCGATGATCGAACTGGACGGCACGCCGAACAAGGGGCGACTCGGGGCGAATGCGATCCTCGGCGTCTCGCTCGCGACGGCGGTGGCGGCGGCGAATTCGCTCGGGCTGCCCCTCTACCGGCATCTCGGCGGATTGAGCGCGCGGACCTTGCCGGTGCCGATGATGAACATCCTCAACGGTGGCAAGCACGCCGAAGGGTCCAGCGTGGACATGCAAGAGTTCATGGTCATGCCGGTCGGCGCACCGTCCTTCCGCGAGGGGCTGCGCTGGGGAACGGAGATCTACCACGCCCTCAAGGGGGTGCTGCACGGGCGGGGACTCTCCACCCACGTCGGCGACGAGGGGGGCTTCGCGCCAAGCCTCACCTCGAATCGCGCCGCGCTAGAGGTGATCATCGCGGCGATCGAGAAGGCCGGTTACAAGCCGGGCGAGCAGATCCGCATCGCGATCGACCCCGCCTCCTCGGAGTTCTACGAGGGCGGCAAGTATATCCTGAAGGGCGAAGGGGTCACCTACACCGGCGCGGAGCTGGTGGACCTCTACGCCGGCTGGGCGCACGAATACCCGATCATCTCGATCGAGGATGGCGTGGCCGAGGATGACTGGGAGACCTGGCGCGCGTTGACCGCACGGATCGGCGATCGCGTCCAGCTCGTCGGCGACGACCTCTTCGTGACCAATACCGCCCGTCTCAGCGAGGGGATCGGGCGTGGTGTCGGCAACTCGATCCTGATCAAGGTGAATCAGATCGGCACGCTGACCGAGACGTTCGAGGCGATCGCGCTGGCGCAGCGGAACGATTATACCGTCGTGATCTCGCATCGTAGCGGGGAGACCTGCGACACCACCGTGGCCGACCTCGCCGTGGCGACGAACGCCGGGCAGATCAAGACCGGCGCGCCCGCCCGCATGGACCGCGTGGAGAAGTACAACCGCCTGCTGCGGATCGAGGAGGAGCTGGGCGTGGCGGCGCGTTACCCCGGCCTCACCACCTTCTCGAACCTCGCGGAAGGGCGCGGTCGCTAACGCGCGCGGACGCCGGGCGTCCGCCGTGCACTCCGGCCAGGGTGTAGCCGTACGGCCTGTTCAAGCGTACATATCGTGTACCCTTGTGGCACTGCCTTTGCAGTGAGGGTCAACAGCTAGGTATACTGTGCGGCATAGCGGCACGAGGAGCGGGAGATGGCACGACGACCACTCGGTAGCGTCGATTTCAGCGTGATCGAGCGTTTTCGGCTCGGATGGCGTTTGCTGCGCGATCCGCGCGTCCCGGCGCTGCCGAAGTGGCTGGTCCCGGCGGGCGCGCTGATCTATCTCGTCTCGCCGATCGACCTGATCCCCGATTTCATCCTCGGGTTGGGGCAACTCGACGACCTGAGTGTGATCGCGGTGGCGGTGGCGCTGATCACCGTGCTGGTCCGCTGGTCGCCCCAGGAGATCGTCGACGAGCACGCGGTGTCGCTCGGCCTGCGCGAGGATACCCGCCGCGCCTATACGGACGCCGGGACACCGGCGGCGGGCAAGCCGAAACAGGAGCCGATCGAGGGAAAGTATTGGGTCGATGATTGGCGCTGATTGGCGAGTGCGACGGGACGTGGTCCCTGGCGCACGATCATGAGGAGCGAGACAGACGGTGGCACGCAAGGTAGTGGCGCAAACTGGTCCGGCACAACGGCGTAGTGGCCTCAATCGCGCGCAGTTGAAGGCGCTCGCGGCGCAACAGGCGATGACGGAGACGGCGACACGCCGGGCCGTGGTGCCGACCGATACTGCGGGGCAGATCGATCTGAGCGCGGTCGCCACGGCGCGTCGGCGCGTATTCATGACGCGCGATCAGGAGTACTCGTACATTCGTGCCGATCTGCTGCGCCTCGTGGTGATCGCCGGGGTGTTGCTGGTCGTCCTCCTCGTGGTGCTGTTCATCCTGCGCTGAGCGTGATCGCACCCGCTACCCCTTTCGGCTAACGATAGCGCCGCCCCCGCCAACCGGCGGGCGCGGCGCTTTTTCATGCCCCTGGCCAAATGTGCCCGAACGTCAGGCCCGCCCGATCGATCGGGCGGGCCTGACGACGGCCGGTGTTGCGAGGTGCGGGTTAGATCGTCTGCTCTTCCTCGGTTTCTTCCGGTGTCGTATCGTCGGACTCGTTGAACTCTTCTTCGTCGTCCGTATCGTTGTCGTCGTTGTCGTCCCCATCGTCGTCGTCGTTGAGGAAGCCCTGATCTTCCGGGCCGTAGAGGCTGGCGGTCGCGCGGGTGTAGGCGCGCGGGGCGGCCGGCTTGTTGCCGACCGGGAAGGAGAGCCGCCCGGCCAGCGACGGGTGCTGGTACGTCTCGCGGACGATCACGCGGAGCATCCCGGCCTCGACGGCGGTCACCGCCGCGCTGTAGCGGTTGCCCCCCTCGATCAGTGGCAGCAGCCGCTGTGCGAGGCGCGCGTCGAGCCGTCCGATCCGCAGCCCGTCCTCGCTGTAAAGGACGATCTTGCGGCCATCGACCCGCAGCTCGACCTGATCCCCGGAGGTCATCTTGCCGAGAGTGCTGTTGTCGGCCAGTTCCACCAGCTCGACGACGCGCGTCTTGCCGATCTCCTCGATGAACATCGACCGCCGGGCCTGGGTGCGGCGACGCTCCGCCGCCTGGGCGTCGCCGCCCTCCTGATCCTTCAACGGCTCCAGGCGCTGCAAATTGCGCCGCGCGATCTGGTTCGCCGGATCGAGTTCGAGCGACTTGCTATAGGAGACGTGCGCCTCGCCATAGCGCCCCAACTCCGACAGCGCTTTCCCGATGCGATTGAGCGCCGCCACGTCGTTCTGGTTCTCTTTCAGGAACTCGTTGTTCAGGTCGAGCGCGGCCTGCCATTCGCTGCTTGCCGCCAACTGCTGCGCCTGCTGGATTTGCAGCCGCTTGCGCCGTGATTGTTCCTCTACGCTGAATGCGGTCATCCTTCCCCCATGATGTCGTGACGGATGACGCCTGTCGGTGACGAATGGTGGTGAACAGGAACCGTTCCCATCCGTCAACCGTCACTCGCCAGCCGTCACTTCTCGAGCTGTCCGATTGCGTGCCAGGTTTGCGTCTCCGTCACGCGGATATCGACGAGCTTGCCGAGCCATTCCTGTTCGGTGCCGGGTGCCTCGAAGAAGACGAGCTGGTTGCCGCGCGTCCGCCCGCGCCAGCGCCCCTTCTGCTGCCCATCCACCAGGATCTCGTGGACGCCGCCGAGGAGCGCACCCTTCTTGCGCGCGGCGATCGTCGCCTGCTGCGTCTCGACCGCCTGGTGGCGGCGATGCTTCTCCACCTGAGGGACATCGTCGTCCCAGCGGCTGGAGATCGTCTTCGGACGCGGCGAATACATCGCGACGTGGACGACATCGAGTTCCAACTCGGCCAGGAGGTCCATCGTCCCCTGGAAGTGCTCGTCGGTCTCGCCCGCGAAGCCGACGATGATGTCGGTGGCGATCGTCACGTTCGGGATCGTCTCGCGGATCTCGTGGATCACGCGGCGATAATCGTCCGTGGTGTAATTGCGGCGCATCCGCTGGAGGGTGTAATCGTGCCCCGCCTGGACCGGCAGATTGATGTGCTCGCAGACATGCGGCAGATCGGCCACCGCACGGATCAGCTTCGTCGTCATCTTCTGCGGATGCGAGGTGAGGAAACGGATTCGCTCGATCCCCTCCACACTATCGACCGCCGTGAGCAGGTCGGCGAGGTCCAGCTCGCCGGGGAGGTCGTGGCCGTAGGCGTTGACCGTCTGCCCGAGCAGGGTGATCTCGCGCACGCCGCGCTTCGCCATCATCCAGCTCTCGCCGACGATCGATTGCAGCGGGCGGCTGCGCTCCTTGCCCCGGCGATAGGGGATGATGCAGTAGGAGCAGACGTAGTTACAGCCGAAGATGATCGGCATGAACGCCGTCACCTTGCCCTGCTGTTCCTCCGCGCCGTAGTAGTGGGGCAACTCGGTCAGGTCGTCCTCGATCCCTTCGAGTTCGGGGACGATCTCGACCAATCGCTCTACCGCCGACGGGCGGAAGAAGAGATCGACGTGCGGATACTGCTTCGTCAGCTGCGCTTCCTGCCCGGTGACCATGCAGCCGGTGAGGGCGATCTTGAGGGCCGGGTTCTCGCGCTTCAACTGCTGGAGCGCGCCGAGCTTGCCGACGACCTTCTGCTCCGCCGAGGCGCGTACGACGCAAGAGTTGAGGACGATGATATCGGCGTCCCGCTCGGTCGCGGCGGGGCGATAACCGGCCATCTCGAGTGCCGCGCCCACCTGCGACGATTCGGACTCGTTCATCTGGCAGCCGATCGTCCAGAGCGAGTAATGTTTGCCGTTGCCGTTCTCCGGGATGATCATCTCGTCCGGGAGCACCGACTGTTCGCGGGTATCCTTGTCGGGGGCGATGGTCATGGTCTCCGTTCCTTCCGCGCTGTGCAACGCCGCACCCCCCTTTCCGCCTTTGGGGGCGCAGGAATGGGAGCCAGTATACTATGTAGACGAGTGGGCGAGTAGGCGAGTAGGCGAGTAGTCAGTAGGGGAGCGGTGGTCTGGGTTGGTGATCCTGAGCGAATCGAGAAGGTATAGCGCCCTGGTGCGACTCTTTTCTCACGACTCACGACTCACGACTCACGACCTCGCCAAAGGAGCTCGATGAGCGGAACATTCGCAACGCATCCATACTATCGCGCGGTCGAGTTCAACGCGACCTTGCGCGGCGCGGGGCTGCGCGTCTTCACGAAGGCGGGCTTCGCCAATGCGGACGGGATCAGCCCGGCGACGAATCTGCTGGCGGAGTCGATCATGCTGCCGCCCGACGCGCGTGTCCTGCATCTCGGGTGCGGGCACGGGGCGCTGGGGGTGGCGCTGGCGCGCGCGGTGCCACAGGGGGAAGTGCTGCTGATCGACGCCAGCTTCACCGCGACCGCGCTGGCGGCGCAGACACTGGCGGCGAACGGCGTCACCAACGCGCGCGTGAGCGGCGATCCGCTCGCCGAATTGCCCGAGGCCGCGAGCTTCGATGTGGCGGTGCTGGAGGCCCCCGCCGGGCGTAAGTTCGCCCGGCGCTGGCTGGCGCTGGCGGGGTACGCCCTCAAGCCGGGCGGACAGCTCTACGTGGCGGGGCCGAAGGCGGAGGGGATCGAGTCGATCATCTCCGACGCGAAGGCGCTCTGTGGGCAATCCGTGACTCTCGCCTACCGCGACCATAACCGCGTCGCGATGGCGACGCTGACGGCGGGGCACCCCGCGCCGGATTGGGTGAGCGAGCCGGGGATCGCGCCCGGCACCTGGGCCGAGGCGTCCGTTACCATCGCCGGGACGCGCACGCGGATCGCCAGCCTCGCCGGGATCTTCTCCTATGATCGCCTCGATACCGGCACGGCGTTCCTCCTCGCCAGCGCGCAGTTTCGGCCCGGCGAGCGGGTGTTGGATGCCGGGTGCGGCTGGGGCGCACTCGGCATCGCGGCGGCGCGCGCCGGGGCGACCCAGGTCGATCTGATCGACAACAGCCTGCTCGCGGTCGCGGCGGTAGAGCGCAATATCGCGGATCTCGGCCTCGCCAACGCGCGCGTCCTGCCAAGCGATGCGCTGACGGCGGTGGCGGGCGAGCGCTACGACCTGATCGTGACCAATCCGCCCTTCCATACCGGCAAGGCGGTCGATTACGACGCGGCGGGGGCGTTCATCGCCGGGGCGCGCGAGATGCTGAACCCGCGCGGTCGGCTGCTGCTGGTCGCCAACGCCTTCATCCGCTACGAGCGGGCGATGCAGGAAACCTTCAACTCGGTCGAGACGATCGCCGAGAACGACCGCTATCACGTCCTCCAGTCGCCGACCCGCGAGCCGCGCCGACAGGAAGAGGAGTCGGAAGAGGAATTGCTGCTGATTGGTCGTCGGCCACCGGAGCGACAGCCGAACGGGCGCGGTCGGCGGTCGAGGGGAGCGAAGCAATAGTCGGCGGGTGATCCATTGCCCGCCTTGTCGTGGCTTGCCCAGTATGGACGGCTGAGAGATTGGCAGAAGTCATAATGGGAGTACAGAGGAAGTACAGATTTCCGGCTGGAGATAGCTCACGCCGCGAAGCCCTACGGCGCAGCCTGGGATAGGGGCTGTCTGCGCCGACTGAGCGCGACATGACCGTCGGTCGGCGCACATTGCTGTAAAGACGTGAAGGATTGACCCTATGGTGGCTCGCTCCCGCGTGACAGCGATGCGAGGCGTCAGCCACGGCGCGTGCTCTGGGGCGGGGCCGCGTTGTAACGCTACCCGCTTACTCCACCGGGGAGCGTGCACCCGGCGTAGGCCCACTCGGTCGCCCCGACCGCCGCGTATTAGGGCAAGCGTGGCAGTGTCTTCGGCGTCGGGTGTTGCCAGGGCCAGTCACTCAGGCGTACCTGCCAGCCCGCGAGGTGCTCCGACACCGGCGCGAGGAAGGGGTAGGCCGGGAGATCGGCGGACGTTAACTCGCCGCGCGCCAGGCCCCCGTAGAGACGGGTCAACTCGGAGTCGCGTCGTGCGAGACTTCCCTCTTCGAGATAGTAGAGGCCCACCGGATCGATGTGCCCATCCGCCCGGCGCAGAAGCGAGTCCCAATCCATCGAGTCGATGAAGGGGAACCAGGTGAAGCCCTCGAAGGGGAGCCCGGCGGCGACCAGCGCCTCGCACTCCTCGACCATGTACTTCAGCCAGCTGATGCGGTCGCCGACGTAGCCCCGGATGTTCGTCTCGGTCAGCATCAGCGGCAGCCCGTAGCGCGCGTGGTACTCGCGCG
>JAABUM010001935.1_pt1 | contig 29322 bp, 50 predicted proteins | sample 5559161 | NCBI WGS metagenome assembly JAABUM01 (sample SAMN10711868, study PRJNA513369) | rock metagenome | isolation source: Antarctica rocks | place: Antarctica: Victoria Land, Siegfried Peak nord
CGCTGGGACAGCGGCCCCTGTAGACACCCAAAACTCACCTCAACAAGAGAGTCTAAAGCGCAGGAAGTCGCGGCGCGCCAGCGTGGACGTGCTGGAGCTGCTCGCGGGCCGCTCGGCGCTGGACAGCGCGCCCTCGGCGCCTCAAGGCGCGAGCCCCAGGACGCCGGGATCGGCGCGGCCGCGCGCCGCCACCTTTGCCGGCACCTCCAGGTGCGCCTCACGTTGGAAACTCTCAAGACAGCCGACAGTTTCGAAGGCAGCAGGTCTTTGCGCAACAAGCTCCGGTCCCGGCGACGCCGGGCTGGGCGCGGCCGCGGCCCGCCACCTTTGCCGGCACCGCCTCCAGTTGGTGCCACGGTCGGAAACCTCAGGACATTCGAATACATGCAGCAATTCTTTGCGCAATACGCTCCTGCCCAGAACACCAGCATCGGCACGACCCCGGGTTTACCCTACACCCTAAACCCTTGCCGGCATGCTTTCCAGGTGTCGCCAGTACACATGTTCGAGAAGCGATGATTATCTACACTTGTCGATACTTGTCAAGTTCTTCCAGAGCCTTTTGGCGCAACTCACTCGAGTCTCAGGACGCCCGCTTCGGCGCGGTCGCGCGCCGCCGCCTGCGCTGGCGCCTCGTCCAGGTGCTTGTCATACCTGTTCTGAGCCCCAACGGGTCTAAACCGTTTGATAGGCTGGAACGTGACGACCCAGGAGACTCGGCTCGGCCGGGCTGCGCGCCGCCACTCCCGCCGGAATCTCCTCAAGGTGAGTTTGAACAGTCCATCGCAGGCATCGAAAGACTGGATGGTTAGGGTTTACCCTAAACCCTAAAGACCGCATGTGGCTCGGCACGGCTGCGCGCTGGCGCTTCCTCCCAGTAGGTGCAGCCTTTCTGCTTCTTGCCTCCAAGCAAAAGCCGGTGCCACCGGCATCGCCCTGCAGTCGCAGCTGGGGCAGTGGTGTCCTAGCGGATGCTCGCTGGTGGCGGTTCCAGCTTTGGGACGCTGGAACAGTGCAGCCAGTGGTGATCGCACAGTGAGCGCCCAGCGCCTTGGCACTGTGACAGCAGGGACGAAGCATTGTGCTTGTTTGCAGGGACGTGGCGGGGCAGTCGATGTCTGGCTTCGGGCTGCAGTGCTCGCCCAAGACGCCCAAAACGCTCAAAACGCCCAAAATGAAACGGGGCCAGTCGCTGAGCACCGCCGCGTCAGGTGCGACCCGATCCGTCATGATGTGATATTATCACACACCACAGCGTGTGCAGATGCGCCTTGGCGGCGCCTGCCTTTAGGGTTTACTTTACAAGCCCTACGCTGCCGGACTGCGCGTCGATCGCTGCAGAGTGCGCCATGAATGCGATTGCCGTACCAGTGACACCCGCCATCCGCTGATCTTCTCTAGTATCTGGGTTGAGGACATCCTCTGTGCCCAGCTTCCACAGTTGCGCGTCACTTTCGAGTGAGCGGACTGATCTCTGTATCATTGCCCTGGGCGCAGATCAGCTCGCAGCAGGCGACGCCGGCAGCGCAGCAACAGGGCGGGAGCTGCAGCGGGACGGCTCGTCAGGGCTGTCTGCTGCGCCGAGCGGCTCCGCCAGCACCCTGCTGCCCGGCAACAGCCGCGAGCTCAACGACCTGCGCGGCTACGAAGACGCCAGCCATACCACTCCCGTCGCGAGTGAGAGCGCTGGTGCATTTTCGACGCGGATCCAGCTGACCTGGGCCAGCATCGCCGGGATGTTTCCGCGGTCTCATTCCGGGAGTCTGCACTTAGTCACCCCTGGACTGTGGCGCCAGTTGGACCAGTGCGGCGTGGAAAAGTGCCCTGGGCACTGACCTCAAGGTTCGACCCACGAACCTGCAACTCTGCGCAGGCCGCGACGCAGATGGCGCAGACGGCGGTGGGCGGCAATTTCGCAGCAGATCAATGTCTGCACACTCCCGCAGCGGCGGCGGCGGCGGCCGCGATGCGGCGGACACGGACGCGCGCACCGGCTGGGCCCGCGGCCCCGACGACCAATCCTCCGACGGCAGCGGCAGCAGCACCGGGTCGGGCTCGGAGTCTGGCGGCGGCTCGCGGCGCGGCGGCAGGCAGGGCGATGACGGCCAAGCCGGTGCGAATCAAAGCTCGACAAACACAGTGACTCCGTCAGGCATCACCGCCTAATGCTCTGTCCGGTCCGGCCTCGGTTGAAATAGAGGACGACTGCCGACCCTAATACCCTAAACCCTAAACCCTAAACATCTGCTGCATTATGATCAGGACTGTCACAGCACAGCTGCGGCTGCAGCCGTGTGTTCATTCTGGAATCCTCTGGGCAGGTTGCAGCCCCGGCACACTCCTGAATCCGGCGACCTTCGCCAGCTGTGCCTGCAACTAGATTCCTCAGACGCGTCTGCGTCCAATTCACTGTGATGCTCCTCTGCGAATCTCGTCATGCAGGCGCGCGGCTAAAGGAGGTGGAGGCGGCCGCGCAGGCAGCGGCAGTCACCATGCAAAAGGAGGTTGCTGCGGACTCGGCGCCGCCGCCGCGAGTCGACCCCAAGATCGCTGTGCTCAACCTGCTGCAGGCGAGCTGTCATGCGGAGTCCCAAAACGACTGCTGCGCTCATCGCTCTGCATCATTGTGATTCGCAATACAAGCCTCGCCTTATTGACGAGATGTTTTCGTGTCCGGTAGCTTATTCTGTTGAGACTGTGCATAGTCCAGCAGCGGAATGGCCACTGGCTGGCTGCCTCCGCCTGCGCAGGACATCGCAATCCGGCTGTATGTCGTCAGCCTGGTGAAGACGCTGCTCATCCTCTTCCTCATCACCATCAACCTCTTCATCATCGCTCTGCTCTACTACAGGTCCGTTGCTGGAGCAAGCATGAATAGTATGGTTGCTGCATGCGTTGCCGGACTGGGAGTGAACTGGTGCCCGCGCGACGGAGCCCGCGTGGGTGCACTGCGACGTTTGACGTGCCATTCAAAGGCTCCGCCTTAGGGTTTAGGGTTTACTGGGCACGTGACTCTGCATGCCATTGGCGCCTGCCGCTGCTGGGGTGCCAGTGGTGCAGGCCTCACCGCTCATTCGGGTGCCCTGCGAAAGGCCTGTGCTGCGTCATGCACAACAAACCATCGTGATCCGCAGTAGCTAGGCCTTGAAGTTTGAGCCGCTTTGAACTCCGTGTGCTGCAGGGTGGACATCACCCTCGAGGCGTCGCTGGCGGTGGCGGTGGGCTTCAACCTGTTTCTGATCCTGGCGACGGTTATCTACACTGTCACCCTGAAAGTGGACCCCGAGGATTTCAAGTGGCTGCAGCCAAAGCCGAAGGACGCAAAAGGCGGCGCTGAGGTGCGCCTATGGTCTTTCATACTTCAGAGTTCGGCTTTCAAAATTGACATCAGATGGTGTGTGACATTGACGCTAGGGTTTCGAACACTGAAAGTGGACCCCGAGGACTTCAAGTCAAAGGACACGAAGGGGGGTGCCGACGCGGTACCACCTGTCACGATAAGCAAACTGCAGTCGCCTATTCAAGCCCTGGCTGAACGCTGCCAACCCTGCCATTCACAGGAAGGCGAGGACGACTGAGCGGAGCGCCCTCTGAACGTCGAGCCGCCGCGGCGCCCGCCAGCAAGGAGAGATCCCACAGCTGGAGTTTCCACACCCAGATTCATGTTGTCATGGCCACAGGGTGGCGATGACGACCGGGCGGAGCGGTTTTTGGACGCCGCGGCCGCCGCAGCACCTGCCAGCGTGCAGCCACTGCTGGCCTCGGTGGCCGCGCGCATCAAGAAGCCTGCCCCGATGGGCTCTGACGCCTCCGACTCCGTCGGCCAGGCTGAGTGAGCCTTATTTCGAACCTGATAGCGTTACGTCAATGGGCCGCTCTCGCTCACGATGGGGCCGCCGTGTCATGCCCTGCGGGTGCACCGGATGCAGCTCGGAGGGTTGCAGCCAATGTCGGGCGTCAAGGGGACGAAGGGCTTGAACTTGCACAGGTTGCTGGGGCAATGCTGGCCTCTGAAGCTGCGCGCACGAGGAGCCTCGGCAACCGTCAGCCAGAATGAGCTGCCCTTACGCCTGAGGTGTACAGATCATCGTGTTGCTTGCGTGAGCGGGGACATGGGAATGTTGAATCTCGCCCATTGGCTACGTTGCAACATACAGCGCCTCTGCCGCCTCAATCCTGTGCGCTCTCGACACGCTTGGTGGGCGTTGAATTTGCTGACTGTTTCAATCACAGGCGTGCAGGTGCTGCTGCAACCGCATTCTGAACGTTTTTAAAGAACTGCGCTCGCCGAGTCAACCTGGCCGGTGCACCCTCTGGGTCCGAGGGGTGGGAAAGAACTGACGAGGCGAGGGGGGCGGCGCAGGCCGCCGCTGCCATCCAGGCTGTAGCTGTTTACTGTGGTCTTTAGGTCGGGGTCGGAGGGGTGGAGCAGCACTGACGAGGAGGGCGGCGGCGGCGGGGGGCGCCGCTGGCAGCCCGGCCGCGGCTTCACGCCGTCGCGCCGCCGCCGCTCCGCCATTGGTGCGCACCTCTGGACTGCGACAAAATATTCACGCACTGGAATCTGCTCGCGTTCAGACTGTTTCCTTTGTTGGCTGCGACATGCCATTCCCGCCGCTGCCGCTCCGCCATGGGTGCGTGCCCTCTCCAAAATTTCACCCAGAGCGCTGCCCCGAGGTACTCCTCTGCCACATCTCGAATGCGGAGGCTGCAGCAAGGCTGCGAGCTAACCGTTCCCGGCCGCCGCTGAGCCGCTGTTGTTCCTGAACATCTCTACAGGTTTTGCAAACACGCCTTCTGCGGGCGCATGAAACCGTCACCGTGGCCGTTTTGCTACAGGGGGCCTGCCGCGGCTGAGCGGGCTGCCGCATCGGCGGTCTCGCGGCGGCGCGGGCGCCGGCGGCCGGCAGCGGCGCGCAAGCGCACCCGCGGCAGCGCTGGCGGCCGGGCCGTCCAAGTTCAAGGACGGCGCGCAGAAGATCTGGGGCATGGTCGGTCGGGTGCGCTGCTGCATGGTCCACCTGCTGCACAATCCGCCAAAACGGAGCAAGGTCTGCAACAGATGTGGGGCATAATCCAGGATGAGACATGAAAACCCTACTGAGCCGCCATCAATCAGTGTGCAGATGCTAACATCCCCTGGGTGCGCGCCGGCAGGTGGCGGGCTTTGACGGCAATGCGCAGCCGGGCGGCGGCGCCGGCGGCGGCAGCGGCGGCGGCGGGACCACCGATCTCCGGGCGGCCTCGCCCAGCAGCGTTCAGCGCTCAGGCGGCTCCACCCTCTCGCCTCTGGACAGCATGCCTCGCGGCGAGGCCAGCCCGCTCGCCGACAGCCGCCGGGCGCTCTACAGGTGTTTGTGCATTGGAGTGTGCACTGCAGAAACGGAAGTGCGATACCCATCTTTGTGCAGCAGCGCGCTCGCGCCGCTGGGCAGCATGCCGCGGGGGTAGACCAATTCGGCAGGGCACTCGTTTTCACGATGAGCTTGGGTTGATGCTGCAACACAGGGATGCGTTGCCACGCATCATCACCAGCGTGGCGTCACCCGCTCAACTGGACCCGTCTACACATGGCCGCTCCAGGCACGCATCTATCAATCTTTGGATGGAGAGAACCTGAGACCTGGCATGGCGTCAGCCGCCTAGCAGAGCTGCCGAGGTCGTGACGTTTCCTCATGCGCCTCGAGAGCTCGACTGGTGGAGGCGCCGAGGCAGCAGTGGCGCTAGAGAGGCGTGCAGCTGTGTAGACGCGCAGCCGTGTCCTGCTTTGTCCGGCACTCTTTCGTTGCAGTCCTATGCTGCGGGCTTTGCAGTGAGCTGTCTGCTTGAATTGACGTGTGCAGGACGGCTGGCCACGCTTACGCAGACATGGTCTGAGGCGTTTTGAGGCGCCGGTCTAGCGATGCGCCGCAACGGCACCAGGCACCGGCAGCGCTGCCATGCAGGCAACGTAACGGCCTGCTGCTATCTCGGTGCGCTTCCACTTGTGTCCTACAGGACTTCGGGCCTGTGCCCGTCCGAAGCTGAATTCGGGTGCGGCCAGCGTTCTCGCTGCTCGAAGTCACATGTCGCGCACATTCACATTTTGCAGACGCCGAGCGAGGGCAGCATGCATTCCCGCGACACTCTTTTGAAAAGAGTTGCTGCGGTGGACGTCTTCGGCTCAGCCTGTCTGACAGCGTCTGACCAACACAGCCGGCGCATGACGAGCGTCTCCCCAGTCTGCATTATTATCGCGGCTGCGGACGTGCAGACTTTGCAAGCATCGTTGTCTCGCGCTTTCGCCTTCAGCCAATATTTCCAAGCCAATTTCTCGCTCATGAAGCTGTCTCAAGCCACCACTTAGCGTCGCGTCCGCAAGCTACAGGGCGCCACGTCAAAGTAGCTGCCTGGTGGGTCAGTCGTCGCCGCATCGCTTGAGTCTCGCGGGCTGCACAGCCAGCGTACAACTGCTCCGCTACGCGGACACGGCCACTGAGGCAATTACGTATGGTGGCAGGTGTGGGGCAGCTCGGTGACGCGAAGTGATACGCCCGCTGGTCCGGCGACCGTACAGCAAGAGAGACAGTCAGAACACAATTCCGTCAACGTGCCAGCTCAATCCGGCCGCCCGCCATGCGACCAAGCATCGTTCGCGAGTGAGTCACATCGTCCTAGCTGGCAGCATGAGTGCCGGCAGTACGGCATGCCGATCGGCGACCGCCGCGATACTGATGGCCCTCGCAACGCTTTACTCCGCGGCTTCAGCCTCCGCCTGCCCGCTCCGCGGCCGTGCCGGCGGAATCGAATCGCAAGGTGCTGCCTGGCACCATGCGGCAGCCGCAGACCAAACCGCCGCAGCCGCCGAAGGTGGCAGCGCACGCCACCTGGCAAGCAGCGAGCCGGCGGTCGCAGCCAGCGGCGGCATAGGCCACGACGCAGCAGCAGAAACAGGATTCAGCCACGGATCGAACGTGGGATCAGAGCAGTGGCAACGGCGGCGCCTGAAGGCGGCCAAGCCCCCGCGGCACATGAACACAGACGCCGCGAGGCAGCACCTCCCTATAGCGGGCGCGACTGCGGTGAAGTGGTTTGCGCGCTGGCGGGCGCAGCAGGCGGCAGCCGGGAAGCCTAAGCGCACACCGACTCGCAAGCCAACGAAGACGCCCAAGAGAAATCCGACTCGGGCGCCGACCCGGCAGAAGAGGAAGGCGCCGCCTCCGCCGCCAGCCGTCCTCGTGGTGCGGCTTCTGGCGCACTTGCTGTCCCTGTCGAAGCGAAACCGCACCCGTCCTTTGTTTTCATCCAGAGCACGATCCGCCATGCCGTGTCGTGTGGTACCCCCAACTGCATTGTCACATCAAGGCGCCCGCCTGCCAGCAAGCCGGTGCGGACTCTGCGCAGCCTCAGCAAAGCACACAGGGAAGCCAATTGCTCTGAAATGTTGATCCGGTTATTCTCAATATCTGCAGGTGGGGCCGAATGCGCGGCGCCGCGCGTGCGGCTACAATGAGGACAACGGCAACTCCACTGTGCAGGTGAAACCTCTTGTTTTGTAGAAGATAAATAAAATTTCAGTAACATTATTACATATATTCAAGTAGGTTTTCTTCCAAGCGTTGACGGATGTGCCGTCTGCATAGACTTGGCTTGCACTGCGGCCCTGCTCGCTGTCTCCACCGCTGTCTCCACTCAACATTGGCGTAGCCTGCACCCTTGTGCAACCTCTAGGCCTGCACATGATGCAATCTGTAGTGCACTGCACGAAAGCAGGCTCTTGTGCAGCGCCTGCGTCCCACCAGCAGCCCTGGAAACTCGTGCTTTCCTCTCCTCTCCTGCAGGCGGAGCTTGAGCCAAGGATCGCATTCCTCATGTCCGCCGCTGCGCCGCGAGCCCTGACCACCACGATCAACGTGTACGCCCACATCATCACGACAAGTGCGCACTCCGCACACGAACCGTGCTGTCTTGCACTCCAAAGCGTGCAGCTCGCAATGCTCCAAATAGGGCGATCCAGTTGGTTAGGCGGCCCCGGAGTAGCGCGCACGCCAACAGCAGCTTTTGGCTCTTGTCCACCGGAATAACAGTTTGTATCCGCGAGATGATTTTGGGGTTCTTTTCAGCGTGCCCCGCCGCGCACAGCAATGTCTGCCGGACCCGCAGCACGAGGGTTAGGGTTTAGCAGCACGTACGGCTGTAGAAGGTCGCCTCTGCACACATGTGCGTTTGTAAGCGCGGCGCGTTCTTCTGCTGGGGGCAGTGCAGCCGCAAGCCAGACTCGTGTGCAGTGCAGCCACCGTTGCTCAGGCGGCCTCATCTCGCCTCAATGCAGGCAGCGGCGGCGGCGGCGCAAGCCAGGAGCAGGTCCGCAACCAGATAGCTGTGCTCAACGCCGCTTATGCGTCCGCCAGCTTCGTCTTCAGCCTACAACCAAAAACGATCCACACCTGGGCATGCCTCCCCCGCCCAGTGATTGCGGCAACGTGCAGCTGCTGGAAGCAGCGTGTTCTGGCGCTGGGTCTGCTGTCTGCAGATGCGCACCGTTGCAGGACCCGCCTTCTTCTGCAGGCACTCGGCATTGCAAGATTCGCACACCACATCCACCCATCAATGCGCTGCGCAGGAACCCGCTGCCATACCCGAGCGAAAACTACCTCAACATGAAGAGGCAGCTGCACATCGGTGGCGCTGCAGATCTCAACCTGTGGATCACGGACATCGCGAGCGGCTCCCTCATTGGGTGCGCGATCTGCCTAGCTCGTGACTAGTGAAACACAGTGAGCCGCGCGACATTCACCACCGAGTGACTGATATGAAAGGGGGCGCACCAAGGCGGCGCGGCTCCCCTGCTCGGCACCAACGCCGCAGAAGCCTCATCGCTTACGGAACATCTCAAGCTTGGGAGGCGGTCTGGAGATGCATCTGAGCGACCAGAGAGAGTCGGTTGACGTACAGTGCCAGATTTGACGGTTTTCCCTGCGTCGCTGCGGGCTGGCTGCCAAACGGATGTGAACAGACAGACAGACAGACAGACGGACCAGTGAACTGACATTCCCCTGCTGCGGCAAGTGCAAGATTCCCGCTAGATGGCAGCCACAGATTCGTGGGGCTGCGGCACGGGCAAGGCTGGGGGTCTCAGTCTTCTTCGGTGCACAATGAACCAGATTCTCGCTGCAGGGTGGCCACCAACCCGTGGGGCTACGGAACTGGCGCCATCTACCTCGACGGCGTCATGGTCGACACAGCGACGCTCCCCGGCGGCTCCTACGGCGGCTACAACCTGGGCAACAACGCCGTCCACGAAGTCGGTGAGTTCACACTCATACAGCTTTCTGCAGTTCTCTCTTGCGCTGTTGCAATGTGGCAACATGGCAATGCTCCCCGGCGGCTCCTACGGCGGCTACAACCTGGGCAACAACGCCGCTCCATGATGTATCTGCAACCCATATGTTGATCTCGCTGCATCTTTCCGCCTGATGATTCAGCGTGGCACTTGATGCAGAAACACAGGTGGTCCCCCAAACATATTAGGACTCGGCCGAGCTTGGCAGCAACATGATCGGCGACTCTCGCAAATTTAGTATATATCTGAGGTTTATGACTGATGCGCAGGGCACTGGATGGGGCTCAACCACCCCTTCACCGGCGGATGCTCGGAGGTGCGGTTTTTCTCAGCGGCTTTTTCGCAGGATCTGTTGCAGGCTTTCGGGGGTTGACCGGACGAGGATTTGCTCGCGGCCCGCCGCTTCGGTTCTGTGTGTAGCTCTGTTGCACAGCATTCCCTGCCACACTCTGCATGCTCGGTGCTGCCCGCCGGCAGCAGGCAGCAGCAGCCCGTGCAGCATTTTGCCTGGCTGACGTCCGGTATGTAAGCATGCATGGCTGCAGACACATACTGCGCCTGCTTGCACGCTGCAAGCCGTTTGCCGGCCGGCCGGCTCCCCTCTGCACACATGCAGACCTCGCATGGATCCGCTAACTCCCCTGCAAGTCTCACACGTCCTGCTCCTGCGCCTGCTCTCGCAGCGCAGCAACATCAAGTATGTTTCAGATGCAGATGCACTTTGGAGATCCTCTTTGGAGATCCTCTTCGTAGATCCTCTTTGTCCGTGCCCGCGCTCACAGCGAAACGACGACATCGACGACACAGCGCAGCAGGCGCAGGCCAACTTCAACTGCTACCCGCGCGGCGCGGCGCTGCCCACCACCTGCCCTGGAAAGCCCGCCAACCAGCCGTAGTTCGATCCGGTCAACAACTACATGGGCTACAGTGAGTAACGAACCATGCAAGAAACCCACCTTGGAGCGTCTCCGTGACTCTTCCCAGCGTCGGACGTTCTTTCATACTAGCGCCGGCGCTGCAGCGTGCCCGCCCATATGTTTCCTAACTATTTATTTCCTAATTTCCTAACTAATTCCTAACTATGTTTCCTGTCACCCCTTCGCCATTCACTGCACCGTGCGGCATACTGCGAGACCCCGATCGCACCTGCAGCGGTGCCTGCACTGCCACACCTGCATTGCTGCTGTCAAGCCTGTTGTCGCTGAGATTGGAGGCCCTGATGCTTCCGGGCCTCCCGCCAAATTGGTGCTGACGCCCATGTTTGCCGTGCGCAGCATACGACGGCTGCATGTGGGAGTTCACACCCGGCCAGGACATGCGCATGCTGGCATCCTGGCAGGCGTACAGGTATGCGCTTCGGATAGATTCACAATACTGCCATTTCACAGCTCGTGGGGGAATGTTAAGAATGACACCTGCGCATCGGACAGCAAGGCTTGTGGATCCTGGACACGTACACTGGCGAACGACTAATAAGTAACGACGCCAAGTGCAGCTTTTGGAACCCACAGAGTCCTGCTGTGGCTTGCAGGGCGGGTGCCAACACCGTCGAGCCCGCGCTGTCGCCGTCGGCGCCCGTTCCCGTGCGCACGCAGGCCCCGACCGCGGCGCCAATAACGGCGGCGCCGACGGCAAGTCCGACAGCAGCGCCGACGCGCCAGCCCACGGCAGCGCTGCCTGCGCAGCCCACGCAGCGTCCGGCGGCCCCGACTGCTGCGCCAATGGCGGCGCCCGCAGCCGCTTTCACCAATGTACGCCTGACCCGCACGACTGCCACCGCTGTCGCACCGTCTGAGCTTTGATCCTCCCCCTTTCGAGGCCTGTGCGCTAATGAAGCTGGCAGCTGCGTAATATCTGTACCAAAAAAAACAGACGAGGATCGCCCTTCTTCACCAGTCCCACAGTCTCACGATGCACGAGCTTTGAACCTACGACCTCGCATTTTTTCATCAAACTCAGCGAGGGCTGCCAGATCACTCACACGCCTGCGTTGTGTGCTTTGCAGGCGCCGACGGACGCGCCGACAGCAGTGCCCACAGCGGCGCCGACAGAGGCGCCCACTGCCTCGCCAACAGACGCGCCCACTGCGTCGCCAACGGCGGCGCCGACCGGTGAGCATCACGCCGTCTCAACAGCCTGCGGCATTCCCCACACAGCAGCCTGTGCCAGCCGATGCGCCGCCTACCGCTCCGCCGGCGGCGGCGGCGGTGGACGGCGGTCAGTCTGTGGTGCAGCCGACGGCGGCGCCGGCAGCATTGCTCAACGCAGCATCTGCGGCAGCCAGCATGCCTGTGCCCGCAGCGCCTGTCACAACTGACATATTGAATGCCGCGCTCGCAGGCCCGGTTTACCCACAGCAGCAGGCGACGCCCGGCCTATTGCCCACGCGGACGCCCACGCGGTGCCGATGAGAAAGCCGACGCAGCGCCCAACTTTCACTACGATCACGCCGACGCGAGCGCCGACCAAGGCTCCTGCCAAAAGACGGCCCACCGCAAACCCTAAGAAGACGCGGCCGACGAAGAGGAAGCCCACGCGGAGACGCCCGAGGCGAAGGCGCCCCACAAGACGCCCGATGAGGAGGCGCCCGACAGAGAAGAGAAACCAAACGAAACGGCCCACTGCGCGGAAGGGCTTGTAGGCAGCGGGCGGGGGGCTGCGCGGAAGGGCTTGTAGGCAGCGGGCGGGCGACGGTCGACTCACTGCCTGAAGCAAAAGATCGCTGTTGGGTCGTGTCGCACACCTTCGCATTGTGGGAGGTACTCAGTTGCAGATGGTACACTTTCTCTAGCTACTGCAGCACACTGCAGCGCAGGTAGAGGGCTCAGAGACGCCAAACTAAGGACAGAAATAGGCAACTGAATCGATTGATCACAAGCGCGCATTTTTTGCGTAGGTATGTCAGTCCAAGCAAATATCAGGTATGGACGATGGGCTGCTCCTGTTGCGCTTGAGGAAGTCGGCAAGGGGAGAGGAGAAGTGTTTTGAGTTTGAAGTCAGAATGACCTCCATCAGTACGATGAGTCATTTGATTTGGTAAATTCGATAAACGCGGCCCAGAGGTGTCCTATCCTCTGTCCCTATTTTGCACACCACACACTGGCCCCGTTTCAGCGTGCTCGTAGAAACAGATTTGGCAGACTCGAATTGAGACAACACGCTCTGCGACTCGACCGTTCCACGACAACAGGTGGGCTGCACCCCGAGGTCTGCACTTCGTTACCAGTAACACTTACTGCCAGGGCCAGACCCGCCGTCGTGGGGAAGCAACTTGAAACCTTCCACGGGGAGCAGAGGATGTGGTCTTTCAGGCATCTCCTGCATAGTCTTGGTTTGCGGGATGTGGCACGTCTTGTGCTGAATACGCATAACCCGACAGAGCCGTTTTCGGGTCCTGTGTGCTGCACAAACCGGGGGCCCGGTAAAAGGACACATCATTACGACCATGACGCATGCATGAGTCGAGGGCATTATCCACTGCCAGGCCTCTGCTGCATGATCCGTGGGAGTGACGCGGTGAGCCAGATGACTGACGTCACCACAATCAGGGCCAGCTGGCTGGGGCAAATGAATGGGCATTGTAGGCTGCGGCGGCTTGCTCCATTAGGCCTCACAGGCACTTCGATAATCTGCGTCCCGTTCAAAGCGTGCCCGCGCCTCAGTGGCGGCCGTTCCATGCTACTAGGAGTGGACGACCGGTACATAAGACGAAATGACGATGCAGGACCGCCTGCCGACCTCGGTTGTGCCAGAAATCGCGTAGAAGCCTGAAAGTGATCCATAGCTAAGCTTATGATCATTGCTGGCGCCCTCATTTTTCTCATTGCAGCTGTCCGTATTTCGCAGGAACGCTTTGCACAAAGCTGAAGTGGCGCGACTACACACAGCCCGTACCAACCACCGGGGCGTCCTGGCGAGATTCATCGAAGCACAGCCAAATCGGCCGTACGTGAGGCTGCGTCGGCGGAGGGCACACCCGAGAACCCGACATCACAGGCGATGATGTCGGCCCGGGCACCATCAGCCCTCCTGGCGGCAGCGGCGGCGGTGCTGCTGTTCACAGCTTCAGCACTGCATTCAGCAGCCCCAGCCTCGGCCTGCCTGCAACACGCTGGAGGCGGCGCGGATGAACTGCTGTCGCAGCAGGCAGCGGCGCTACAGCTGACAGCGGAGCGGCAGAACGCCGCCGCCGGCGGCGGCGCCTCACGTCGGCTGTTCGACAGTAGCAGCTCAGCAGCAGGCAGCACGGCAGACAGCACAGCAGACAGTGCGGCGGCGCCAGGCAGCCAGCAGTCTCAGGATGCGCACCATCCGATGGAGCAGCGGCGGCGGCTGGCGGCAGCGCGCCATAAAAGCCGCACTCCGGCGCCAAAGCCGGCGTCAGCGGCGGCCGCCAAAGCAGCGGCCTGGTTCAAGAGCTGGCAGGCGCGGCAGGCGGCAGCACGCAAGCCCACGCAGCGCCCCACACGACGCCCTACTCACAAGCCCGCGCGGAAACCATCACGCAAGCCCTCGCGGAAACCGTCACGAAGGCCCTCGCACAAGCCCTCGCGCAAGCCCTCGCGCAAGCCCTCGCGGAAGCCCGTGAGCCCCACGATGAAGCCGACGAAGGCGACCATCAAGCCGGCAGCCGGCAGCCGAGCGCCGCCGCCGGCGGCTGCCCAGGCCCAGGTGCGACGAGACGCCGCTTGGCGCTGTCTTGCATATCGAGTCTGCATGACGCACAAGGCTGCGACATTCTTGCATTCTGCATTGCCAGCTGGCATCATGACAGCTCCATCACTCTGACGCTTGTGTCTGGCTGTCGCAGGGAGCGCCGATTGTGCTGCTGCCACTGCCGGCGCAGCGCCAGTGTGCCTATGGCGAGGACCAGCCGCCATCCAGTGTGCAGGTGCTGCCACTGCCATGCATCCGTCAGCGATCTGTCGCGTGTTACATCAGGCCATGCACTGAGAATGCCGTTTATCAACCAATTTGCTCATTGGCTTTCAAATCGCAGTGAGCAAGTGCCAGGAGCTGAGCAGAGCTTGTGGCTGCACAAATGCATGCAACCATACAGAATCAGCCTGACCCATCTGCAGGCCCCTGACCGGAGTTCAAAAATGACTCGTGTGTCTGAAACGCTTTCCAACAGGCGGAGCTGGCGCCTCGCATTGCATTCCTCAACTCTGATGCGGCGCCGCGGGGACTGGTCAACACCATCAACCTGCACGTCCACATGATCACCACGGGTGTGTTGCACCTTCCATTTGCAGTGCTGCTGGAAACGTTTGCTGACATTGTTGAGCCCATATCTGCCGTTTGGCTCCATTGAGGATGGAACCCATCATCAGGAGCCAGGGAGCGGTGCCCCGCTGTGTCACATCTTCTGCGGGGCATCATTGGCGGGCGCCCGCATATGCAATCGGCCGCCAGTAGTGTGCGGCATTTCATTTCTGGAATCTCAACCGGGGCTCTGACTGACCTCAGGTGACTTCGGCAGCGGCAATATGCCGACAAGCATGGTCATGGACCAGGTGGGGGTGCTGAACTCGGCGTATGCTCCCTCCAACTTTGAGTTCAAGCTCGTCACCTTCGACGTCACAAACAATTCCGCCTGGTGCGTGACGCCATACAAGATATCTGCCAATGAAGTTGGCTGCTGCTGTGTGGACCTGGCGCCTTCTGCCTGCCTTGTACATCGACGCTTCGCCCCACGTTTCGCCACCTGTCACGAAAGCCCTTGAAAACCGACTACAGGTACCCCATGAACATCTTCGACCAGACGCACAACGACATGAAGGTGGCGCTGCACGTCGGCGGCGCCGCAGACCTCAACATCTATGTCGTGCAGCTCAACAATGGCGGCATCATCGGGTGCGCTCGTAACTCTTGGGCTCTGTTTCTGCTGCCACGTCCCTCTGCAGCATTGTCCCTCGGCAGCGCTGTTCCTCTGCCGCAGCAGCTGACGCGCCGCAGTGGCGATGCTCAGCAGGCAGCACTCGGAAGGTCTGTCAGGTCAGTGAGTGTTGATGCTGAGCAATGCTGAATGGCGTTTCTTGCCGCAGCGTGTCTAGCAACCCGTGGGGCGGCGGCGTGGGCGACCCCACGTACGATGGCGTTACGATCGACACCGGCACGCTGCCCGGCTCCTGGTACGGCGGCTACAACCTGGGCAACAACGCCGTCCACGAAGTCGGTGAATCCCTTTGCATTTCTCCTCGATTCACAGCCTCCTGAAGTGCTATCCGATTGACGTGCGTAAAGGTGTAAATACTGCAAGTGCGTGAAGTCCGTGGCCTCCCGCAGACACGGGCAGGATCCATGTGTTCTGCTGCCGAGTCTATGGCCACATAATGCCGGTCTGACCAGCGAATATCTGGCTGCTTGCAGGTCACTGGCTGGGGCTCAGCCACCCCTTCGCCGGCGGCTGCTCGCAGGCGAGAGACTGATCTGCAGATTGTGCTGTCGCTTGCGTTGATACAGCTCATGGAATGCGCCCGCAGACATGCCAGCACTCCATCCTGACATCGTAACTCACTGGAATGGTTCGAGAGACGCATTTGTGCTGCCTGGTCACTGTTCTTCATGTGTTTTTGCGCAGCCCAATGACGGCGTGGCAGACACCGCGCAGCAGTCGGGCGCCAACTACAACTGCTACCCGCGTGGCTCGGCGCTGCCCAACAGCTGCCCCAACAAGCCCGCCACACAGCCACTGTACGACCCCGTCAACAACTACATGGGCTACAGTGAGTCCCCGCCGCTCGTGCATCGCCGCTCCGCATGCCTTATTCCCCTGAACTGCCGCTCAGCAGAACCCCCCGGCTGCGCTCCTGGCTCAGCTACGATGTCATGATGGACGCTTCTGCCTCATCATCATCCCATGTTTGCGCACGGCATTCTGTTTTCGTTTCGTCCTGTATGGCTCCTGACTCCCTCCGCCCGCCTGCGCTTTTATTTTTGTAAAAGAATGTAACTCTATGGTATATTTTAGACATTTTATTTGTGGCGATGCGCTGCAGCGTACGACCCGTGCATGTGGGAGTTCACCGGCAACCAGAGCACGCGCATGACGGCTGCCTGGCAGGCGTACAGGTGCGCAAAAACGACCACTGCCTTTGACACACAGCAGCTTGCTTATTTTTGTTTTGCTTTATGGACACATCGTGATGCCTGGCGCGGCTCACCATTGCTCACAGACCTGGCTGCCGCAGACTTGCAGGGTGCAGTTCCTGACTTTCCGGATGTGAGTGATATAAAGGCGAGAGACCAGAACCCTTCTGTGCGTATCACAGGTCGGCCGGGTACTCTGACCAGCCGGCACTGGTGCTGTCGCCGACGGCAGCGCCAACTGCCGCCCCTACGATTGCACCAACGGCCGCGCCGACTGCCGTGCCGACAGCAATGCCCACTGTTGCACCGACTCCTGTACCCACAGCGGGCCCCACAGCAGCACCCACTGCAGCACCGACAGCTGCCCCGACAGCACGGCCAACAGCGGCGCCGACTGCCGCTCCCACCGCCGCGCCGACAGCCGCTCCAACGGCTGCGCCCACATCTGCGCCCACAGTGGCACCCACAGCAGCACCCACTGCAGCACCGACAGCTGCCCCCACAGCACGGCCAACAGCGGCGCCGACTGCCGCCCCCACCGCTGCGCCGACAGCCGCCCTGACGGCTGCGCCCACATCTGCGCCCACAGCGGCACCCACAGCAGCGCCCACTGCCGCCCCGACGGCTGCGCCCACAGTCGCACCCACAGCGGCGCCGACTGCCGCTCCCACAGCCGCCCCGACGGCTGCGCCCACAGTCGCGCCCACAGCGGCGCCCACAGTTGCTCCAACGGCTGCGCCCACAGCGGCACGCACAGCAGCGCCGACAGCCGCTCCGACGCCTGCGCCCACAGCAGCGCCGACTGCAGCTCCTACGACTGCACTGGCCAGGGGCCCCACTGGTGCGCCGACGGCGGCGCCGACAGCGAAACCGGCAGTGGCGCAGACCGCAGCCCCATCCGCTGCACCAACCAAGGCACCGACAGCGGCGCCGACAGCAGCACCCATCACAGCCCCAACGTCGCGGCCCACAGGCGCGCCCGCTGCGGCTTTAACAGCCGCGCCGTCGGCACGCCCCACTGCCGCTCCAACAGCGGCGCCGACGGCCGCGCCAACAGCATCCCCCACGGCTGCCCCGACAACATGGCCCACAGCCGCGCCGGCAGTGCAACCCGCAGCAATGCCGGCGGTGGCCCCGACAGCTGCCCCGATGGCAGCTCCCACGGCCTTGCCGACAGCTGCCCCCGTGGCCATACCCACTGCAGCGCAAACGGCAGCGCCCATTGCAGCGCCTACTGATGCGCCCACTCAGGAGCCCACCGCGGCTCCTGTGAGTGTTGCGGCCACAGACGCGCCGACGGATGCGCCGACGGATGCGCCCACCAAGGTGCACAGAAAAAGCACTGCCAATGATCATGTTGCAATTGTGATCTGGCGGATGCACGGCCTTCACGCATAGCCTCCTGAAGCCCAAGGTACAAGCGAGCCCTATGTTGTGTTACTGCTCTGCGCTCGCTGACCGTGGAGTTTCTTCGTCCTGCAGGCGCCGACGGATGCGCCCTCCACAGAAGCGCCGACAGAGCCGCAGCTGGGCGGCAGTGCCGGCACGGATTCTTCAGTGACAGACGCGCCTACAGAGGCACCCACAGACGCCCCGACGGACGCGCCAACGGCGGCGCCTGCGCAAGAGCAGTCAACAGGCGGCCTCGAGGATCTGACTCGAGCGCCGACGGCGGCGCCATCACCCAGAGTAACAAAACGACCAACAGCCCGCCCGACCAAGAAGCCCTCTCCCCGCCCGAGCAAACAGCGCCCCACGAAAAGGCCTACGAAGAGGGTGACGGCGCGTCCCACAAAGAAGAAGCCCACAAAAGCATTGGCTCTGAAAAGGCGGCCGACAAAGAAGCCCACACGGAGGCGCCCGCCGCTGCCGCGCAGGGCCGGCCTCTGAGATCTTGGGGGCACCCAAATAGCAGACAAATACATGAGGCAGTACCTGGAGGGCAGGCGCGTCCATTTTTGAAATGCGCCACGCCACATTGGCGTGCGCCAGCCGTTCGGTAGGCATGGGACCTGGCCTGCGTAGGCAGAGAAAGACAAACTTCTGAGTCCACATCTGCCGATAGCTGTAGCAGGTAGCAGCCTGTCATCTGCTCAGTACAGCATCAAAGATAGTGTCGCTGACGACATCGTCAATTGGAACGTCGAACTGTGCAAATGTTGCTGTCGCGCTCTCTGCTTGCTTTTGATTGCCGTCTTATGCTCATCTGCCGCCAGAGGCAGCAGTGTGACTAGTGAACGACATTCAACGAATGTCATTGGGATTGTTTGCGCTGAATAGGCACCACTCAGATGCTCTCTTGGTAAGCAAGTCATGTCGTGACTGTTTGCCCGTCCACCCTTGTGCTCTCATATGGCTTCCAACGACTGCGCGCCGGCGCTCGTCGGGTTGCATCCAAAAATTGTGCTCGACACACAACTCGGCATCGTCTAGTGGGCACTGTGCATTGTTGTTGCTATAAGTGACCACGGGAGAGTTTGTCGGCGCGCTGCTGCACACCAGGAGCATTGCCGTGCCCGCCTGTGCCGCCGCGCCAGACAGCGGTGGCCCGTATGCGTGGTCTTGCGTGACAGGCATGTTTTCTGGCATGCGTGCTCTTTCAGTGCGCACCGTTTCTTCATCGAACAGCACCGTGGAGAAGGCATGGAGTAGTCGAGAATGCCACCTCAGTGATCAAGTGGGTGCCGGGTGTTGTACGGATTTAGGATCTGCGATCCAGCTGGACTCAGGTTCCAGTCAGTAGACAGTAGCGCGAGGCAGCTCCTAAACGTCACTCTCCGTCAGCACATTTCGTCGACGCGGCTGGAACATTCCGGCTCCCACCAAAGCAAGCACCTCCATCCACGCAGCGTCTTCAGCATCAGGTGGCGAGCGTCAAGTGCGCGAAGGGCCACCCGCTGCACACAGGTGAGCTCTCCAAAGTACGGCCGCATTGGCCAATCTGTAACGGACAGACGCGCAGTCAGGCCGCAGCCCAATGACCTCTAATACTCAATCGTGAGCATTGCGTGCGGCACGCTACCGTCCGCAGCTGAGGCATCTGCACCTCGCCTGCCCCAACAAATGACCGCGACTACGCTGTCGACGTGGAAAAATAGCTGGCGCACCTGTGACGCGACGCGAGCTAGGTAGCGACTGCGCCGAGGTCTGGTCACACACACCGTGGTCATTGATTACATTGAGCACCCATATGATTGACGCTGGGCCGTTGCGCCGTGAGTGTGCTGGATTGCAGCTGCTTTCTTGTGGTGAACCTTTTCTGACTCGCCAGCCTTGGATCGGGGCTGGGCTGCCAGCCGGGCGCGTTCACGCCCTTGCTGAGTCCGCCTGATGCTGGGTGTGCCGTTGCTCTCAATCATTGACCCGATGCACGACAGTGGAAGTAATTGGGCCTTCTTGACGTCAGCCAAGCCCGCAACGCACGGGACCTAGCCTTGCAGAGCCTGCGGCTGTGGCTGCGTCTGCATCAGGCCGTTAAGCTTCTTATGGGCTCCATGTGCATGCGCAAGGCACGTTGAGCGTGCTCAATATAAGTTTGAGCCTCGACCGTGAGGCAGCGTCGACGTGATTCTTGTGTTACCGCATGCGGGTGATTTTGGACCCTTATCGGTGCGTGGAACGCTCATCAGGGAAATATAATGCAGTCTGATCAAGAAATCAGGCATGAGCAACGTCCAGCGCTTCGCAATGGCAAGACGCGCCGGTATTCATCACGTACGTTCTTACCAACTAAACGTGACCTTCCTTGCACCTGCTGCTCTGCAGGCACACGCAGCAATCCCTACACGCCTCAAAGCTTGCTCTCGGCAGCTCCGAGCAGGCGCTACATCACCGCGTACCTGCTGCCGTGCAGTACCACAGCACAGGCCACCGACAACTTCAGCATACACCACGTCAGCGTACAGCACAGCCGGTTGCAGAGTCCAGCTGTGAGCACGGCTGTTTGTGAGACCACGCAGTACACGGCAGCCTGCGGCCAGCTGCCGGCGGGGCCCCTCGCTGTGCTGCAGCGGCATGGCGGTGCATCGGCACAACCATCTGGCGGCAGCGGCCTGCCTCCTGGCGGTGGCGGCCCTCGCAGCGCTTTCGACAGCTCAGGCTTGCAAGCTGCACGTCTCCGACGACCCGGCGGAGCAGCCGACGGACCACTACTCAGCCTTCATGGCGCGGCAGCGCGAGGACATCCTCGCCGGCTTTGCTGCTCGCTCAGCTGCAGCCGGCAGCGGCAGCCAGGTGCAGTCGCCGGATGCCGCCGCCGGGGCGCGGCGGCTGCTGGCGCCGACGCCGTCACGGCTTAACAAGCCCACGCGGTCGCCGGAGGGAAAGCAGGCCGTCAATTGGTTCCGCGCCTGGCAGGCGGCTCAGGCGATGAAGCCCGCGAAGAAGCCCGCCAAGAAACCCTCAAAGACGCTGACTAAAAAGAAGACGTCGCGCATCCGCAAGCCGACACGCACGTCCACGAAGGCGAGGACACAGAAGAAGACCGCGGCACCAACTGTGGCGATCTCCCCGCCGCCCCCGTCCCTTGAGTCGCTCATCATGGTGAGCATTCACTTCCAGATGTCAGACGGCTGTCTCTTCTGCGTTAGGCGTCCACCTGTTGCTTTGTGCCTTCCATGGATCATGTCCATACCCTGCCCTCTGCTGAAAGCCTTCAGAAGACTGGATGGCATCTTGCAGTCATTTACATATTGCCAGTCCTTCACCCAGAACAGCCGCCGCAGCCGTTCCTGCCCTGGCAGACAATGCTTCACGTTGAATCTCTTCCTGCCTTTGCGCGCAGCCGACGCCGGCCACAGACCTGCCGCCCGGCGTGCCGGAGCTGCGCCGCCGGCAGTGCGCCTACGTGTCGGACGAGGAGGTGGAGGCCGCCGCCACCGTTGAGCTCGCGCCGCGCGTCGCCTTCCTGACGTCCGACGCCGCGCCGCGCGGCATCGTGTACAATGTCAACACCTATTTCCACATCATGAGCCCCGGTGCGGGTTCTCAAGCTAGAACTCGACAATGGTATTTCGAAAGAGCAATTTGACCATGCTGGCCTGCTGCCATGCACCTTGTGGCCTTTTCTGTATTGGCAGCGAGGCCTTTTGGGTTGGTTTTGCTGCTGCCATCTCAGCAAGCGCCTGCCTGAAGCAGATGCTGACCCGCAGCTCGCCCAGCCTGGGCACTGGCAGTGCTCTCCAGTCAAACTAAGCTTGACGCTGGCCCCGATGCTTGCAGACGGCAAGGGCGGCCAGCTGGCGAGCAGCATGGTGGTCGACCAGGTGGCGGTCCTCAACAAGGCCTACTCCGAGGCGGGCTTCACATTCACGCTGTCCGGCATTTCGCGCCACACCAATGCCAGCTGGTGCGTAGAAATTGCCAATGACTTTGCGTTGTGTTGAACCAGTCTCGCCTGCAGAGGGCGGAGGGTCTCTCCCTGCTGCCACCTCCACACAGCTGTTGCGGTTGCATGTCATTGCATGGCTACTACATGCGTCAATGGCTGCCAGGCTATTGGTCAGAGGCAGAATGTTGCAGCCGCCAAGTTCACATGATCTGCATCTGGTATGGTAATGCCAGTCTGTTTTCTTGGAATCATAGTTTTTGTGCCGCTACCTGCAGGTATCCGCTTGACATCTTTGCGCCGTCAAAGACGGACATGCAGGCGAGAACCCGGCAGGGCGGGGCTGCAGACCTCAACATCTGGGTGTCGCAGCTCAACAATGGCGGCATCATCGGGTGCGCATCCCAGCCTGTAGGCAGCATTAGCTGTTTACATTCTGCTGCAGCCGTGCTGCATGCAATTGCTGGTCTTCCCTTTGCACCATACAGGTGGCAAGTGCGCTTTGGAATTCTCGTCCTGCTGCAGCGCACCTGCCCGGCATGCAGACGCTACTCCTCGAGCGTTCTGGTTTCTCATTGACATTCTCTGCCTGCACTGCAGGGTGGCCAGCAACCCCTGGGGCGGCGGCGTGGGCTACATCCCCTACGACGGCGTGACCGTGGATTCGGGCACGCTGCCGGGCTCTTGGTACGGCGGCTACAACCTGGGCATGAACGCGGTGCACGAGACAGGTGCGTCAAACTGGTCGACAAGACATGGCATCATCAATGATCATGCTCGCAGTTCATTCACATATTGCTCTGCCCACTGTGCCCTGGCCGGCACTTCTGCAGCGCACTCAAAGCGCCGACTTCAAGTTGCAGGTGTTGCCCCTTGTGACTGGGGTATCTACAGCTGCATGAGTGCTGTCGATTGTGCTGCTGCAGGTCACTGGATGGGCCTGAGCCACCCCTTCCTGGGCGGCTGCTCCGAGGTATGCTTTGCCTTCTTGCCGCTGCCATTTGGGTATTTTCGAGCGGCAGCTCTGCAGCTTCTCGGCACGCTGTGCGGGCGGCCGTGCATCAATCTCGCACGTCATGTGGCATCTGCGTTTCCTGCCTTGTTGACACGTTCCTTACACTGATCTCCACTTTGGCGGTTTTGCAGACAAACGATGGCGTGATGGACACAGCGCAGCAGTCTGGCGCCAACTACAACTGCTATCCCAAGGGCTCCGCGCTGCCCAACAGTTGCCCATCGCGGCCCGCCAACCAGCCCCAACTTGACCCCGTCAACAACTACATGGGCTATAGTGAGTCACTCAAATCACAATCCATCTCTCTTGGTGTTCATGTCAGTTGTCAATGCAATTCTCAGTGGTCTACGCCATGGCGCCGCACGACTGCTCAGTGGGCGCAGCTGCTGTTGTCAAAACTCGAGCATCAGTCCACAGACACGGTCCAGAAGCCGTACTCAGCTGCTCAGCCACTGACAAAAGCCGTGCCTCCTGACCTGCAGCCTACGACGGCTGCATGTGGGAGTTCTCAAGTGCGTTCCTCTGCCGCCGCATGCCTGCCCTGCCTTTTTTTGTCAATTCTTGCTCTGCTGCCCCAGACATGATGCCTGCGAAGCCACCGCACGGTCTCTGCTCCTCTCACAGTGTGTTCAAACTGTATCTCCTTCTCCGCTGCAGCCCTGCAGCAGGCCAGGATGACGGCAGCGTGGCAGGCGTACCGCCTCGCCTCTGCTGGTGAGCCTGTCGCATATCAGAGCACGCCTGATTTCACTCCAGCGCCGGCGCCAGCCCCCACGCCCGCCCCGACTGCATTCCCGACAGCAGCGCCCACCGCCGCTCCTACGCCAGCCCCCTTCCCGCAGCCGGCGCCGCAGCCGACCGGTGCGCCCACTGCGGCTCCCACCGAATCCCCGGCGCCAGTGCCAGTGCCCACCCACCAGCCGACAGCTGACGCTGTCCCTCAGCCGACAGCTGAACCAGCTCTGCAGCCGACAGCCGAGCCAGTACCCCAGCAGACAGTCGAGCCAGCCCCGCAGCAGACAGCCGAGCCCGCTCCTGTACAAACAGCTGAGCCCTCGCCGGCGCCGACCCCCCAGAACAGCCCGCGGCCTACTGCTGGTGAGCCACGGGCGGCGACGTCTGGGGTGGCAGTTCTTGCACGGTTGCCTTTCAAACCATGCCCCAGCCTTAGCGCCGGTGGACATTACACCGGTGTTCCTAGATTTGACTGCTGACATTGCGACTTCTCTGCCCGTAGGACCCGCGAAGCCGCTGGAGCAGAGCACGCCCGGCCTCACGCCCGCCAAGAAGGCCCCCACTAAGAAGAAACCCACTCGCCGCCCCACAAGAAGGCCTACCCGCCGGCCGACTCGCCGCCCGACGAAACGCCCCAGCAAAAGGCGTCCCACGAAGAAACGCCCCACCCCTCGCAAGGGGCTGTAGACCGCCAATCGGGCGGTCAGACAGATGAGCGGCAGCGACCATAGCGGCGAGGGTGGTCGACTCACCACCTCACCGCACACAGCATCTGTGAGGGCGTGAGCAAAAGCCGACTGCAGCTGTGGCGGCTCTGCAATATTCAGGTAGACGGCCAAGTTTAGCAGGGTGGTCGGCGGCCAGCAGGATGCCGTCGGAAACACCCTAGAAACTGCAAATAGCGTGCAGCAAGCACGACAGGATGCGGCAGAGCGGGAGATGGAATGTCGGCACTCATTACGGCGGCACCTCTGGACTCGCTCTGCGGCGCCACCCATGCCGCAGAGCGGTGTGCGCGGGCCCCTGCCACAATCGTGAAACGCCACATGTGCTGTCGTATTGGTGCGACTAGCCTAACAGGTAGCCTAACAGGCTCCGAGGGTTTCAGAGCACTCTGTTGACGCACGCTCAGCGTATCTTGAGACAGCAGGTAGTACAAGTTGATTAGCTAAAGCTGTGGTTTTTACGGGTGCGCACCGCACGTTTTCTGCATGCCGCTGTGTCTGCATGCAGCCTTTTACCAGGCGTGTGACGGACAGCGTCTCATCTGAACAACGAACACAAAAGCACATTTTGGGTGACAATCGAGGTGAAACAATGCTGGTAACTTCGCTACTACCTCCTTGCCTAAATTTCGTCATCGCACCCTACTATCGCGGCGACGACGCTCCTAATGACTGCTGGTGTGCACATCCCTCTCAGAATCATATACAACTATCCCCCGCTGGGGCCGCCTGGTCTTCTGTTTCTCATCTCATGCCGAAAACGTGAATCAAATACGTATATTCGTGGGTTGTTGCTAAAGCGCATTCTGCTGGAAATGCTGCATTGGCGCATGCCGTTACTGTCCCTGCCACCGCCGTATGGATTCTGCGCCTCTTGCCTGGAGCGCCGCTCGTCCCGGAACTGTGAATATTGTGGGCGGCGAGCCTGTGCGGCAGCCGCAGCGTTCAAGAGCCCCCAGCTGCCCCACCGCCTTAGCCGTCCGCATTGACCTCCCCCGGCAGCCTGCCAGCATTCTCCGTGCCAGACGTTTGCTGCCGGATGCGCGCATGCCACAGCCGCCCCGCCTGCTGCTGCTCGCCGCCACTGTCTTCGCATGTCTTCATGTACTCAGGAGACCCACTGCGCCGGGTCATCGGACTGCGGCACCAAGCGCGACGCTTCACCGATGGGCGTCTTCTGCTGCGGCCGGGCGGCGTCCACGGATGTGCGCTGCTGCAGCGGGTGCCACCCAGGACCCTGCAGGCGCTCCATCGAAGGTGATCAATCCACGGAGAGAGCAGATGCGAGGTGTGCAGGAGACAGGTGTGGAGTGCACAGCACAGCGAGACTCGTAGCAACAGTCAAACTGTTCGTTGACGAGATTGTGCGCAATTGTGGGCGCCGCGAACTCACTCAACACGCCTATCTGCACACGCTTCAGGCCGCCACTTTACCTGCTGTCCCGGCAACATGGATGCAGCGCAGGCGGTGTGCATGATTGCCGCCGGCGCATTCCACGCCTTAAGGCGCGGTGGCGCAGCCTCCGCTGAGAGTCACAGGCGCCGCGCCATCATCGCCGTCGGCGACGGCGCCAGGCTGCAGGCTCTGCGTGCAGGAACGGCCGGAAATCAGAGAAAGAACCGTCTGTGCCCTGGGGCTGCTCCGGACTGCAAACCCAGCACGGCCGGACGGTGTTCACAAGCGCTGCTGACCCACGTGCGAAAGGGCGCTGCATGGAAGATTGGGGTCATGCTCCAAGTTAGACACCAGGTTGCATCACACAGAAGCAAACCTGGTTCCTGGGAGTGGTGTCACCACGCTGGTGATGCAAGAGGCAAGTCTGCGCAAGGCCACAGGAAGCACTGGTTGCAATGCCGACCGACCCAGAGAAGTTGTTCAGGCAAGTGACACGCTGCATATGCTTGTCATGCTCACGGGCAGAGCAGGCGGGGTGTGCTCAGTTTGGAGTCGCCGCGCCCCCACTTCAGAATTACAAGGGACAAGGTGATCCAATCCTGTGTGTGCTTATGATACAGTGCGCGCAGAGGATTGGTGAAATTCGATAACATTTTCATCAGCAACGATGAGTGAGGTGGTCGACTGCCTGCTGGCGTGTGCTGATGTCGCCCCCAAGTAGCAAACTTTGCACGGACGTGCGATCGATCGGTCATGAGTGCACGTGGGAGCTGCTGGTGATTGCGAGATGCAAATCGCTCGAAATGAACCTGCAACGCTGTGCAAGACAATATGGACGGTGTGGCGCAGCTCGGATCTCGGAGAGAGAGATAGATAGATGTTACACCATGGAGATGGAGTCTCGGACTCCCGGTCCTGCGGGCCTGCTACTGCCAACAGCAGGGGAAGTTTGGGACCCAGGGTTCGTGCTTAAACCTCAGACGTGAAATGCGGAACGCGAAACTAAAAATACCGTCGGCGAAACGTTTCGCATAGATGCGAAACCCTATATCTGCCCTGATTCCCAAGCTGGGAAATGCCCCGCTAAAGCTTCCAAAAGCACGTTCCGGGCACGGGTCTTGTTCCTTCCAAAAACACGTCGCAGCCCTGAGTTCGGCTGCCACATCAAGCGAGGGGCGCACCAGCCTGGTACCTAATTAACCACACCTAGCGAGTTGATTAGCACTGATGAGCTCGGGCAGGCGGGCAGGAACACAGGTTGCAGCACTGCAAGCGTGTGATGGTCCTCAGATAGGCCTGTGAGCTTTCGGATGGCCGGTTGTGGTATTTTTCTGCACAAGTATGGCTGTCGGCGGCAGAAACTTGAATAGCGGCGGCAGCGGCGGTGGAGGTTTAGCGGGATTGCGAAACCTCCAAGCCGTAGGCGAAACCTGCGAAACCGTATGCGAAACCTACTACGGCGAAACCCTGAGGTTTAAGCACGAACCCTGTTGGGACCTTGGCCGCCGTGCCCGCCCTGGAGTCAGGAGGCTCCTCCGCCAGATGGAGACGGAGAGCCCATTCCCGGAGCATTCCGCTGTGCAGGAGGCGTCAATCAACTGCTGCGTGCTGCGAGACTGCTCACTGGCTTCCTGCGGAGCATCTTCTGTGTGGAACATCTTCCACGCTTTCCGTCTACGGCCTGGCTCCCTCGACATCACAGTCAGCATCTCACGAACCGGAGCAGGACAGGTGCGGCTTGTGCCTACAAACAGGAATGGCGCTGTATGGAATCCGCGCTCGCGCAGCAGCATGCAGGGGGCGTCCCACTCCCTGAGCCAGCCCCGCTGCAGCATGCTCCGTTACCTGTGACTTGTCCTGGGCGCCACTTCTTTGCAAGCACAGCCTCGGCGTGTGCGGTCATTGAGGGAAACATTCCAGCTGCCTGTTGCAGCATGTCGCGGCGCAACCTGCCTCCAGTGCTGTGGCGCAGCCGACGCAGACAGCGCTGGCCCTGCAGAACTGCCTGCGCTCGATCTACAGGCTACAAGTGACGTAAGCTCGATGGCACGCAGATGGCGGGGCGTGCCAAGGTTTTGATGGCGGAGCTGAGGTCCAAGACCGACAGCGTGGTTGCGGCGCAGCAGGAGGCGTCAACCCAGGCGGGCCTGGTGCAGACCTACTCAGCAGAGATCAAGAAGCGGGAAGCGCCGACCGAGGTTCGTTGCTTCTCTGGGCAGTGTTCCTGTTGTGGCCGGTGTTCCTTTGATTGGCAGTCTTCCACAAGTGCGTCTTGGCGCAGTGTTTGGTTGCCACAATTGCCAGCGACGCACCCTGCGGCGCAGCCGCTGGCTGCGCTGAACGCTAGCTGCGCTGCTGCTTACTGCGCTAAGCCGCATGCTGCGCTGGGATGCATGCGGAGCTCCCAGCTTGCTGGGAAGCGTTGTCAGTATGCAGCGCTGTCAGCTTGCAGCGCTATCAGCATACTGAGAAGCATGCTGCGCAGCATGCTGCGCTGCTGCATGCTGCACCTGCCAGTAGTCTGCTCTGTCGAGCCACAGCCTGCATGACGTGCCGGCCCTCATCTTGCCGCAGATGATGGTACTGGCCGGGCTGCGGGTGGAGCGCGAGACGCCTGAATTGCGGCAGCTGCGTATGCTGCGCAATGCGGCGTCGCAGGCGGCGCAGGCGGCGTCGCGACTGATGCAGGAGCGAAGCGAAGACCTCAAGTCGGTGCGCGCTAAACCCAGGCTCAAGATTGCTGCTTGAGGCAGCACGGCAGGCAGCGTTTGCGCCTGTGCGGCAACCTGCGCACCTGCCGCGGACAGCAGCTGACGTGCTTGCGCTTCTGCATCAGCTGGCTGTGCGCCGCACTCCTTGCTTCCGAGCAGGCTTGCATGCAGGGAGTGCGGTCACGCCTGTGCCACCACAATCGCCACGTTGACTGTGGAGGTGCGCGCTGTTCTGCAGACCATGGCGGCTCTGGACCAGATCATCTGGGCTGCGGAGGCTCAGGCGCTTCAGAATGGCGTCGCGGCGGTCTCGATATAAAGAGCGGTCGCTTCGCAGCCCGTGGCTTACGAGTCAGGCACGGTGGTTGCACCCACCACTACACCAGACGTGCTGGGTGGTGGCAGACGAAACGTGTCGGGCTGCTGCGCCAACTGCGTCTCAGAAGCCATTAACTCGCCGGGAGTAAAGCGTGCTTGCATGCCTGGAGCTTGTATCATACCTAGGCTCGCCAAGTCCGCATCAGGTGGCCCAAGGACAGCCATCGCTGTACCATATGCCTCTAGGACAGTCGGTGCTATAATGTTTTGCTCTGCCGTGCGGCTGCATGGCTTCTGCTTTGAGTGGTTGCGATCCCAATGTTTTCCTCTCGCCAGGCCTGCTTGAGTGCATACCATGCACTCATAAATCACCGTACAAGCAGGGCGTTAGTAGCGCCCTGCTTGTACGGTGATTTATGGTCGCTTGTATGAGGAGTGTCGTAATCACCCTTTTGCCTGGCAGCTGAAGCACACGCTATGGAAGTAGCAGGCCTCAGGACCGAGAGTCCGAGACTCCATCTCCGAGCTCCGAGCTGCGCCACACCGTCCGCATTGCCTTGCACAGCGTTGCAGGTTCATTTCGAGCGGTTTGCATCTCGCAATCACCAGCAGCTCCCATATGCACTCATGACCGATCGACCGCACGTCCTTGTCGTGCATAACACAAAAGCTCACGCTGGAG
>JAABUM010001936.1_pt1 | contig 29319 bp, 25 predicted proteins | sample 5559161 | NCBI WGS metagenome assembly JAABUM01 (sample SAMN10711868, study PRJNA513369) | rock metagenome | isolation source: Antarctica rocks | place: Antarctica: Victoria Land, Siegfried Peak nord
CTCACCCCGGCCCTCTCCCGGAGGGAGAGGGGGAAGCGAAGCACTCCCTATCAGACAGCACCCCACCGCCCCATGAACATCTCCGCGCCGTTCATCCACCGGCCCGTCGCCACGTTCCTGCTCGCCATCGGCCTGCTGCTGACCGGCATCGTCGCCGTGCGCTTCCTGCCGGTGGCCCCGCTGCCCAGCGTGGACATCCCCACCATCGTCGTCTTCGCCGGCCGCCCCGGGGCCGACCCCGAGACCATGGCCGCCAGCATCGCCGCCCCGCTCGAACGCCGCCTGGGCGAGATCCCCGGCGTCACCGAGATTACCAGCACCAGCAGCACCGGCAGCGCCAGCATCGTCGTGCAGTTCGACATGGACCGGCCCATCGAGGGCGCCGCCCACGACGTGCAGGCCGCCATCAACGCCGCCTACACCGACCTGCCCAGCGACCTGCCGACCCGGCCCTACTACCGCAAGTTCAACCCGGCCGAGGCGCCGATCCTCAACCTGTCCCTCACCTCCGACACCCTCAGCCGCGCGCAGTTGTTCGACGCCGCCGACACCATCCTGGCGCAGCGCCTGAGCCAGATCGAGGGCGTGAGCCAAGTCCAGGTGAACGGCGCCGAGAAGCCCGCCGTCCGCGTGCGGCTGAACCCGGCGGCCTTGCGCGCCGCCGGGCTGAGCAGCCAGGACGTTTACACGGCGATACGCGCGGCGAACGTGAACGGCGCCGTCGGCGGCTTTCAAGGGCCGCTGCGGGCGGAGAGCATCCAGCTCAACGGCCAGATCACCCAGGCCGCCGACTACGCCGCGCTGGTGCTGAAAAGCGCGAACGGCGCGACGGTGCGGCTGGGCGACGTGGCGCAGGTGATGGACGGCGTGTCCAACACCAAGCTTGCGGCCTGGCAGGGCACCGAACCCGCCGTCCTGCTGACCGTCACCAAGACCGGCGGCGCCAACATCATCGAGACCGTGGACCGCGTGCAGGCCGCCCTGCCGCAACTGCTGCAATGGATACCGGCAGGCATCCGCGTCACCACCCTCAGCGACCGCACCCTGACCATACGCGCCAGCATCAAGGACGTGGAGTTCACCTTCCTCATCAGCGTCGCGCTGGTGCTGCTGGTCGTGGCGCTGTTCATGCGCCGGCTGGTGCCGACCCTGGCGGCGGCGGTGGCGGTGCCGCTCAGCATCGCCGGCACCCTGGCGGCGATGTACCTGCTGGGGTTCACGCTGAACAACTTCTCGCTCATGGCGCTGACCATCTCGGTCGGCTTCGTCGTGGACGACGCCATCGTGATGATCGAGAACATCTTCCGCCACCAGGAGCGCGGCATGGCGCCGATGCAGGCGGCCCTGGTCGGCGCAAGGCAGATCGGCTTCACCGTCATCAGCATCAGCATCTCGCTGATCGCGGTGTTCATCCCGATCCTGTTCCTGGGCGGCATCCTGGGCAAGCTGCTGCACGAGTTCTCGATGGTGATCGCCATCGCCATCGCGATATCGGCGGTGGTGTCGCTGACGCTCACGCCGATGATGTGCGGGCGCTTCATGGGGCCGCACCGGGCGCCCAAGGGACTGTGGGGGCGGATTGACGGCGCCGTGGACCGCGGGCTGCTGCGTATGCAGCGGGCCTACACCGGCAGCCTCGGCTGGGCGCTGCGCTGGCGCTGGGCGATGCTGCTGCTGACGCTCGGCGTCACGGTCGGCACCGTGCAGCTCTACCGCTACGTGCCCAAGGGCTTCCTGCCGATCCAGGACACCGGCCTGCTGCAAGGCAGCACGACGGCCAGCCCGGACATCAGCTTCGCCGCCATGGCGGAGCGGCAGAAGCGCGTGGTGGACGTGCTGCTGCAGGACCCGGCCATAGACAGCGTCGGCAGCACCATCGGCATCACCTCCGGCTGGTCCAGCATCAACCGCGGCCAGTTGACGGTCTCGCTCAAGCCGCTGGCCGAGCGCGGCGTGGACAGCGAGGCCGTGCTGGCGCGTCTGCGCCCCAAGCTGCAGCAGTTGGCGGGGATCGAAGCCTACCTGTTCTCGTCCCAGGACCTGCGGGCCGGCGGGCGGTCGGGCGGCACGCAGTTCCAGTTCGTGGTGCTGGACCAGGACCTGGCGGAGCTGCGTACCTGGACGACCCGGCTGGAGGAGGCGTTGCGCCGCGCGCCGGGCATCGGGGACGTGAGCAGCGACCAGGACCGCCCGGGGCCGCAGGCCAACGTCGTCATAGACCGCGAGCAGGCGGCACGCCTAGGCGTCCAGGTTGCCGCAATAGACAACGCGCTGAACAACGCCTACTCGCAGCGCCAGGTCTCGATCATCTACACGCAGCGCAACCAGTATCGCGTGGTGCTGGAAACCGAGCCTGGGTTGCAGTTGGACCCCGTGCAGCTCGACCGCCTGTGGTTGCCGGGCACCGGCGGGGCGCAGGTGCCGATCACCAGCGTCGTCAAGCTGGAGCGCAGCACGGCGCCGCTGGCGGTGCGCCACCAGGGCCAGTTCCCGTCCAGCAGCATCAGCTTCAACCTGCTGCCCCGCACCACGCAGGGCGACGCCATCAACCTGGTGACGAACACCGCGCGCGACCTGCGTATGCCGGAAGGGGTCCGGACGAGCTTCGCCGGCAACGCGCAGTACCTGCAGAAGTCGCTGTCCACCCTGCCGCTGCTGCTCGTGGCGGCCATCGTCACGATCTACATCGTGCTGGGCATCCTATACGAGAGCCTGCTGCACCCGCTGACCATACTGTCCACCCTGCCGCCCGCCGGGCTGGGCGCGTTGCTGGCGATCCTCGTGACGGGATCGGAGCTTGGGGTGCTGGCGATCATCGGCATCATCCTGCTGATCGGCATCGTGAAGAAGAACGCCATCATGCTGATAGACTTCGCCCTTGAGGCGGAGCGGGAGCACGGCCTGTCCCCGCGGGAAGCGATCCTGGAAGCCTGCGCCGAGCGGTTCCGCCCCATCATCATGACGACCCTGGCGGCGCTGCTGGGCGCGGTGCCGCTGGCGCTGGCGAGCGGCACGGGATCCGAGTATCGCCGCCCCCTGGGCATCGCGATCTGCGGCGGGCTGATCGTGTCGCAGGTGCTGACGCTCTATACGACGCCGGTGGTCTATCTGGCGCTGGAACGGCTGGCGCGGATACGCGGACGGCGGCGCATCCGGACGGAGCCGATGCCGGAGCCGGTGCCGGCCGAATAGCCGGCCGGCACCGGCGCGGGGAGATGAGCGCGGGGAGACGGGCGCAGGGAGCAGGCGCAGTGCAGAAGGTGATCGGGCTGATCGGCGGCATGAGCTGGGAAAGCTCGGCCGAATACTACCGCCTCCTCAACCAGGGAGTCCGCGCCCGGCTGGGCGGCGCACACTCGGCGCGCATCCTGATGTGGTCGTTCGACTTCGCCGAGGTCGAGGCGTTGCAGCACGCCGGGCGCTGGGACCAGGCGGCGGCGCTGCTGGCGGACGCGGCCCGGCGGCTAGAGCGCGGCGGCGCCGACCTGCTGCTGATCTGCACCAACACCATGCACCTGATGGCGGAGCAGGTGCAGGCGGCCGTCGCCATCCCCCTGCTCCACATCGCTGACCCCACGGCCGGGCGCATCCAGGCGGCGGGCCTTCGCCGCGTCGGGCTGCTGGGCACCGCCTTCACGATGGAGCAGGACTTCTACCGCGGCCGGCTGCGCGACCGCTTCGGCCTGGACGTGCTGGTGCCGGACGAGGCGGACCGCCGGGCGGTGCATCGGATCATCTACGAGGAGCTGGTGCAGGGTCAGGTCGTCCCGGCCTCGCGGCAAGCCTACCGGAACGTGATGGCCCGCCTGGCCGCACGCGGCGCGGAGGCCATCATCCTGGGCTGCACGGAGATCATGCTGCTGGTCGGCGAGGGGGACAGCGCCGTGCCGCTGTTCGACACGACGGCGCTGCACGCCGAGGCGGCTGTCAGCCTTGCGTTGGCCGGGTTGTCTGCGCCGGCTGGGTGATCGTTGGCATCGGCTCCTTCCGGTCCTGCGCCTCGCCTGCCAGCGTCAGCGCCGCCGTGACCAGCGCCACATGGCTGAACGCCTGCGGGAAGTTGCCGGTGAAGCGCCCGGCCTTGGGATCGTACTCCTCGCTCAGCAGCCCCACGTCGTTCCGCAGCGCCAGCAGCCGCTCGAACAGCGCCCTCGCCTCGTCCCGCCGCCCCTGCATGTGCAAGGCGGACGCCAGCCAGAAGCTGCAAGCCAGGAAGGCGCCCTCCCCGTCCGGCAGCCCGTCAACGCCGGCCTCCGCCCGGTAGCGCAGCACGAAGCCGTCCACCAGCAGCCCGCGCTCCACCGCCGCGACCGTGCCCTGCACGCGCGGGTCGTCGTGCGGCAGGAAGCCGACGAAGGGGATCAGCAGCAGCGTGGCATCCAGCGCCGGATCGCCGAAGCTCTGGACGAAGCTGCCCTGCGCCGCGTCGTAGCCGTCCCGGCAGACCGCCTCGTGTATGCTGTCCCGCACGGTGCGCCAGCGGTCCACCGGGCCGTGCAGACCGTGCGTCTCAGCGTCCTTGATGCCGCGGTCGAAGGCGACCCAGGCCATCACCTTGCTGAACGTGAAGTGCCGCCGCCCGCCGCGGGTCTCCCACATTCCCTCGTCCGGCTGCTGCCACACCGACTCCAAGTGCTCCAGCATGGCGGCTTGCAGCGACCAGGACTGCGGGCTGGCCAGCAGCTTGGCGGCGCGGGCCTGGTGCATGGCGTCCATCACCTCGCCGAACACGTCCAGCTGCAACTGCGTCGCGGCGGCGTTGCCGATGCGTACCGGTGCCGCGCCCTGGTAGCCCGGCAGCCACGGTATCTCCGCCTCCTCTAGCCGGCGCTCCCCGGCGATGCCGTACATGATCTGTATCTGCGCCGCGCTGCCGGCGATGCTGCGGTGCAGCCAGTCGGCCCAGGCCCCGGCCTCGTCGGTGTAGCCGGCCGCCATGAAGGCGAACAGCGTGATGGTGGCGTCCCGCAGCCAGCAGTAGCGGTAGTCCCAGTTCCGCACCCCGCCCAGCGCCTCCGGCAAGGACGTGGTGGGCGCGGCGACGATGCCGCCGGTTTGCGCGTAGGTCAGGCACTTCAACGTCAGCAGCGACCGCTGCACCGCCTCCGCCCAGGGGCCGTGATAGGTGCAGCGGGCGGACCACGCGGCCCAGTAGACCTCGGTCGCATACAGCGCGTCGTCAGCGTCCAGGCTGATGGGCGTCGGCAGGTGCGACGGGCCGTGCGTCAGCACGAAGGGCAGCCGCTCCCCCTCCCGCACGGTGAAGTCGGCGACGGTCCGCAAGTCCTCGCCGCGCAACAGGACCTGCGTGCGGAGCACCACCACCTCCGGCCCGGCCACCGCGACGATGCCGTTGCCGCCGGGCCGCTTGACGACCCAGGGGATGGAGGCGCCGTAGTTGAAGCGCAGCGCCAGGTCCAGCCGCATCGGCACGGCGCCGCGCCGGCCTTCGACGATGCGTACCAGGCAGCCGCCGGAGGTGGCGGGCACCATGAAGTCTATCACGGCGACCTCGCCGCCTTCGCACTCGAACAGCGTTTCCAGCACCAGGCTGCCGTCGCGGTAGCGGCGGGTAGCCGGTTGCGTGGCGGCGATGGGGGCGATCTGGAAACGCCCGTGCTCGGGGCCGCCCAGCAGGGCCGCGAAGCAGGCGGAGCTGTCGAAGCGGGGCCAGCAGAGCCAGTCTATGCTGCCGTCGCGTCCGACCAGCGCCGCCGTCGCGCAGTCGCCGATCAGGGCGTAGTCCTCGATGGCGCCGGGCGGGAGGTTGCTCATGCCCGATCAGGACGCCGCGGGCTGGCCGGGGTTCCACAAGGCCCCACAAAGCCATTCCAGCAGGAGGCCCGTCACGGCCACCGGCTGCTCCAGCGGCGGCAGGTGGCCCGCGTCCGGCACGAGGCGCAGCAGGGCGCCGGGTATGCCGGCGGCGATCTCCGCCGAAAGGGCTGGCGGCGTCATCGCGTCGGCTTCCCCGGCCAGGACCAGGGTCGGCACGCGGATGCCGGGCAGGTTCGGGCGGCTGTCGGGCCGGTCGAGGATCGCGCCCTGCTGGCGGAGGTAGGCCGCCTTGCCCAAGCGGTCGGCCATGGCGGTGATCTCCCGTACCAGCGAGGCGTCATGCAGCCGGTCCGGGTGCAGCAGGGCGGGCAGCAGGCGCGGTGTCACGCCGCGGAACCGCCCGCCGCCGGCGACCAGCGCCATCAGGCCGCGCCGGCGCCGGGCCTGGTCCGGCGTGTCGGGGCGGGCGCTGGTGTCCATCAGGCACAGCCGCGCCACCCGCCCCGGCGCCTGGCGCAGCAACTCGAACGCGACGTAGCCGCCCATGCTGAGCGCCACTACGGCGAAGCGTTCCGGCAAGCCCTCCATCGCGCGTGCGGCCATCGCCTCAAGGTTGTCGTCGCGGGTCAGGTCCGCAACGATGCAATCGGCGTGGCCGTCCAGCGCCGCGAGCTGGTGGCGCCACAGCCCGGCGTCGCACAGCAGTCCCGGCAGGAACAGCAAGGCCGAACGTTGCGGATTGTGCGCCCTCGTTGCCATGCCGAGGACTTGCGGGCCTGCCATGGTTTTGCCAACCTTGACTTATGCGCGGGGTTTCCCGATATGCCCGGTGCCACGCGCTGCGATGCGCCGCCGCCGTGTTATGGCGTGCAGCCAACCCACCTTGTATCGAGAACTACGTTTGACGGATATCACGACCGCCGCCGCGGACGAACACGCGCACGCCGACCATCCCGACGCCGAGCAGGTGCCGCAGGGCGCGGGGCCGGATGTGCCCGTGGCTGAAGCGGACGCGCCGGAGAACGATGTGCCGAACGGTGTGCCGGTTGAGCCTGCCGCCGAGTTGGCACCGTCTCCCGGGGCTTTGACGGATGCCGCCGAGCCGGCTGCGGACGACACCATCAGCGACGCCGAGGCCGCATACAACGACGAGGGCGAGGCGGAGCCGAACGGCTTTGCGGACCTCGGCCTGTCCCCCGAAATCTACCGTGCCGTCGAGGACATGGGCTATCGCACGCCCACGCCGATCCAGGCGCAGGCAATCCCGCCGGTGCTGATGGGCCGCGACGTGCTGGGCTGCGCGCAGACCGGCACCGGCAAGACCGCCAGCTTCGTGCTGCCGATGCTCGACATCCTGTCCGGCAGCCGCGCCCGCGCCCGGATGCCGCGCAGCCTCATCCTGGAGCCGACGCGCGAGCTGGCGCTGCAAGTCGCCGAGAACTTCGTCAAATATGGCAAGTATCTCAAGCTGAACCACGCCCTGCTGATCGGCGGCGAGAGCCTGTCCGACCAGAAGGAGGCCCTGATGAAGGGGGTGGACGTGCTGATCGCCACGCCGGGCCGGCTGATGGACCTGTTCGAGCGCGGCGGGCTGCTGCTGACCGACACCAAGATACTGGTCATAGACGAGGCCGACCGGATGCTCGACATGGGCTTCATCCCCGATGTCGAGAAGATCGTCGGCTTCCTGCCGCGCACCCGGCAGACGCTGTTCTTCTCCGCCACAATGGCGCCCGAGATACGCCGCCTGGCCGACGCCTTCCTGCAGAACCCCAAGGAGATCACGGTCAGCCGCCCGGCCAGCGTCGCCAGCACCATCGTCGCCGGGCTGACGGTCGTGGACGGGTTGGAGAAGCGGGAGGCGCTGCGCAGGCTGATACGCAGCGAGGACGTGCAGAACGCGCTGATCTTCTGCAACCGCAAGCGCGACGTGGACGTGCTGTTCAAGTCGCTGAAGCAGCATGGCTTCAGCGTGGGTTCGCTGCACGGCGACATGAGCCAGCCCGAGCGGTTCGCGACGCTGGGCCGCTTCAAGGCCAACGAGGTGCGCCTGCTGGTGTGCAGCGACGTGGCGGCGCGCGGGCTGGACATCGGCGGATTGAGCCATGTGTTCAACTTCGACGTGCCGATCCATGCCGAGGACTACGTGCATCGCATCGGCCGCACCGGGCGGGCCGGCATGACGGGCCACGCCTTCACGCTGGCGACGCCGGACGACAAGGGCTTCGTGGACGCCATCGAGAAGCTGATCGGCGCCCCGATCCCGCGTATGCAGGTCGAGGGCCTCGACCCCGTGGAGTTTGCGGAAGGCGACGGGCGCCGCCGGGGACGCGGGCGCGGCACCAAGGCTGCGCCACGCTTGGCGAAGGCTGTTGCGGATACGGTCGAGGCATCTGGCGACGAAGTGCCCAAGGCGGCCAAGCCCCGCCGCAGCCGCGCCAAGAAGGCCGATGTCGTGGCGGATGCTCCGCCCACCGACGACACAGTTGCGGATGCGGTCGTTGTCGAGACCCCGATGGCAGAGGCGGCAACCGACGTCCCGCGTGCCGAGCCGCGCCGCCAGGGCCGCAGCGAAACACGGCGCCCTGATACCCGCCGCGACGAGACGCGCCGTGACGACGGACGGCGTGACGAGACCCGGCGCGATGACGGACGCCGCCCCGAGGCGAAGCGCGACGATGCCAGGCGTGATGAGACCCGTCGTGACGAAAGCCGTCGTGACGAGCCTCGCCGCGACGATGGCCGCCGTGACGAAGCCCGGCGCGACGAGCCGCCCCGCCCGGTGGACACCCGCCCCTGGAACGAACGCCGCCCGCGCGACGGCCGCCGCCGCGACGAGGACCTTGGGCCGTCCGTGCTGGGATTTGGGGACGACGTGCCGGCGTTCATGCTGCTACGCTCCCGCGGCAAGCGCCCGGCCAGGGCGGAGGCCGTAGCATCGGCGGACGCCGAATAGCACCGGGCCGAACAGCACCAGGGGGACATCATGAACGTCGTCGTCGCACCCATCCAGCAGCCCGAGGCTGCCGAAGCCAAGCTGACCCAGGATCGCCCGGCGGTCGCCCGCAAGATGGGGCCATTCCGTTGGGATGATGCCCTGCTGCTGGAGGACCAGCTCACCGAGGACGAGCGGTTCATGCGCGACGCCGCGCACGACTACTGCCAGGACCGCCTGATGACCCGCGTGCTGGAGGCCAACCGGCACGAGCGCTTCGACCGCTCCATCATGCACGAGATGGGCGAGATGGGCTTCCTGGGCGCGACGCTCGACAGCCACGGCTGTGCCGGGGTCGGCTATGTCGCCTATGGCCTGATCGCCCGCGAGGTCGAGCGGGTGGACAGCGGCTACCGCAGCGCGTTCAGCGTGCAGTCGTCCCTGGTGATGTATCCCATCTGGGCCTTCGGCAGCGAGGACCAGAAGGACCGCTTCCTGCCCAAGCTCCGCACTGGCGAGTTCGTCGGCTGCTTCGGCCTGACGGAGCCGGACGCCGGGTCCGATCCGGCCAGCATGAGGACGCGGGCCAAGGCGGTGGACGGCGGCTTCCTGGTGAGCGGGTCGAAGACCTGGATCACCAACTCGCCCATCGCCGACGTGTTCGTGGTGTGGGCGAAGAACGACGCCGGGGACATCAAGGGCTACATCCTTGAGAAGGACATGGCCGGGCTGACCGCGCCGAAGATCGAGGGCAAGTTCGCGCTGCGCGCCTCCATCACCGGCATGATCATGATGCAGGACGTGTTCGTGCCGGCAGCGAACGAGCTGCCGGACGTGAAGGGCCTGCGCGGGCCGTTCTCCTGCCTGAACAACGCCCGCTACGGCATCGCCTGGGGCGCGCTGGGCGCTGCGGAGTTCTGCTGGCACGCCGCCCGCACCTACACGATGGAGCGGCAGATGTTCGGCCGTCCCCTGGCCGCGACGCAGTTGATCCAGAAGAAGCTGGCCGACATGCAGACCGAGATCACGCTGGGCCTGCAAGGCGCGTTGCGTCTGGGCCGGCTGATGGAGGAGGGCCGTGCCGCGCCCGAGATGATCAGCCTGATGAAGCGCAACAACTGCGGCAAGTCGCTCGACATCGCCCGGGTGTCCCGCGACATGCACGGCGGCAACGGCATCGCCGACGAGTATCACGTCATCCGCCATGTGATGAATCTGGAAGCCGTCAACACCTACGAGGGCACGCATGACGTGCATGCGCTGATCCTTGGCCGCGCCCAGACCGGCCTCTCCGCCTTCGGCGGATAGCCTACCCGCCCCCGTCCGCATCCAGCGCATGGGTGCGGACGGTGATGGCGTGTCCACCTTGCCCGGCGGCGCCTCGCTGTTCTTCCCCGACACCCTGCCCGGCGAGCTGGTGCAGCCCGGCCCCCTGGTCCGGCGCGGCGAGGGCTGGACCGGCAGCGCCGCCGTATTGGAGGCGGCGCCGGACCGCGTCACGCCACCCTGTCCCCACTTCGGCCCCTGCGGCGGCTGCACGGTGCAGCATTGGCGCGATGACAGCTACATCGGCTGGAAGGCCGGCCAAGTCGGTGACGCGCTGCGCCGCATGGGGGCCGCGGCGCCTGCGTTCGGCATCGCCCGCACGCCGCCCGCCGCGCGCCGCCGCATGGACCTGGCCATACGCCGCGACGGCCCGGCCCTCCTGATCGGCCTGCACCGGAGGCGGTCCCGCGACATCGTGGACATGCACGCCTGCCCGGTACTGCACCCCGCCCTGTTCGCGCTGATCCAGGCGATGCGCCCGGTGCTGAACCGGCTGCAAGGCTTGAGGCGGGACGGCTCGGCCGTGGTGAACCTGCTGGACAGCGGACCGGACCTGCTGCTGCGGACGGACGCGGTGCTGACCTCGGGCGACCGCACGCTGCTGACGGCGCTGGCCAACGCGCACGGCTTGCCGCGCATCAGTTGGGCGCCGGGCCTGGCCCGCGGCAGCCAGGGCGGGCCGGAGCCGGCCTGCCTGCTGCGCCCCGCGACCACCGCCTTCACCGGCGTGGACACCGTGATACCGCCGGGCGCGTTCCTGCAGGCGTCCCGCGAAGGGGAGGCGGCCATCGTCGCCGCCACCCTGGCCGCCTTGCCCGACCTGCCGGCGAAGTCGCGCATCCTGGAGCTGTTCGCCGGCTGCGGCAGCATCACGCACGCCTTGGCGACGCGCGCCCGGGTGCAAGCTTACGAGGGGGACCTCATGGCCTACACCGCGCTGCGCCGGGCAGCCAACCCGCGCGTGCTGGCGGTGCAGCGGGACCTGGCCCGGCAGCCGTTGCAGGCCGCGGAGCTGAAGGGCGCAGGAGCCATCGTGCTCGATCCGCCGCACGGCGGCGCGCTGGCGCAGATGCCGGCGCTGGCGGCCAGCGGGGTGCCGGTCGTGTATGTCAGTTGCAATCCGGCCGCCCTGGCGCGGGACGGGCGGGTGCTGCTGCAAGCGGGCTACCAGGTGCGGTCCGTCGCCGCCATTGACCAGTTCCTGTGGTCGGCCCGCGTGGAAAGCGTGGTCGGGTTCACCAAGGGGCGCTGATGGACTTCCGCGACGCGGCCGAGGCCGACCTGCCCCGCATCGTCCGTCTGCTGGCCGATGACCGCTTCGGCGCCGGGCGGGAGCGGGACGTGTCGCCCCTGCCCCCGTCCTACCTGGCCGGCTTCCGCGCCATGCAGGCGCAGGGCGGGCGCATCATCCTGGCGGTGCAGGACGGTGCGGTGGTGGGCTGCCTGCAGCTCAACGTCCTCCACGGCGTGTCCCAGCAAGGGCAGAGCCGCGCCCAGGTGGAGGGCGTCCGGGTGGACAGCACCCGCCGGGGCGGCGGCATCGGCGCGGCGCTGATGCGTCATGCGATGCAGGAGGCCCGCCTCGCCGGCTGCGCCATCCTGCAACTGACGACGCGCACCGACCGGGCGGAGGCGCAGGCGTTCTATGCCCGGCTGGGCTTCGTCCACAGCCATGCCGGGATGAAGGCCAACCTTGGGCCGTAGCCACGCCGTCCACATCCCGGCGGACCCGGCGCCGCTACACGGCACTCTGCTGCTGCCGGACGCCCCAGGCCCGCACCCGGCGCTGCTGCTGGTGGCCGGGTCCGGCCCGGTGGACCGCGACGGCAACCTGCCGAGCTTGCACAATAACAGCCTGCGCCTGCTGGCGGAGGAACTGGCAGCGCGTAGCATCGCCACCTTGCGGGTGGACAAGCGCGGCGTCGGCGCCAGCCATGCCGCCGCGCCGGATGAGGCTGCCCTGAAGCTCGATACCTACGTGGACGACGCCGTAAGCTGGATGCACGCCCTGACCGCTGATCTCGCCATTGCCCGCGCGGGTCTGCTGGGCCACAGCGAGGGCGCGCTGGTCGCCACCCTGGCTGCGCAGCGGGCGCCGGCAGACCGCGTGGTGCTGGCCGCAGGAGCCGGCGTGCCCGCCGGACCTGCCATCCTGCGCCAGCTTGCCGACGGCGGCGCACCGGCGGACTTGGTCGCCGCCGCACGCGGCATCATCGCCCGGCTGCTGCGCGGCGAGGCCGTATCGGACGTGCCGGACGCACTCGCCGGGCTGTTCCGCCCCAGCGTGCAGCCCTACCTCGCCTCCTGGCTGCTGCGTGACCCGGCTGTGGAGGCGGCGGCGCTGCGCTGCCCCGTGCTGGTCGTCCAGGGCACGGCGGACCTGCAGATGCGGGTCGCCGACGCCCGGCTGCTCGCGGCGGCGCGGCCCGGCACCGGACTGCTGCTGGTGCCCGGGATGAACCATGTGCTCAAGGCTCCGGCGGAGGGCCGGGCTGCGAACATTGCGGCCTACGCCGATCCGGGCCTGCCGCTGGCGCCGGGCCTGGTGGACGGGATCACAGGTTTCGTCCTGGGTTAGCGGGCTGAACCTGGACAGGACTTCGGAGGCGCCGGGTCCAAGGCAAAGTGCATCAGGCAGTCGCCATACCGCTGGCCGAATGCGGCAGACCCGCCGGCATTATGGCCGCGCAAGCCGTCCGGCCGGTCAATGAGCAGCAAGCTCCCCAAATGCGACGCAGCCCGGCGCATCAGGTCGGCCCGGCGGTCGGCGCTGCCGATGAATACGTCGCCCTCGAACTGCACGAACGCGACCCGCGTCCGGCTTGCGGTCAGGCCGGACAGGATGCTGCGGAGATCGTCGGCCTGGGCCGACAAGTTGGTGCTGTCACCCATGCCGTGCGCCGCTGGCGACACCGCGATCACTACATCCGCGAGTCCTGGCGTCTCCAGGATTTGCAGGCTGTTCCATGCCCCACGGGACTCCCCACCAGCGATGACGCTGCGGTAGCCGAGCCGCCGCATCTCCTGCAGCCCGCCGCGCAGCCAACCCGCGGCACGGTCCCGGGCGTCCGCCATAGGCTCCCGGTCAAAGCGGACCACGTCATAGCCGGCGTTATTTAGCGGCCGGACGTGGGAGTCCGGCTGGATGCCGCGATTGTCTATCTCAACGCCGCCATAGCTGTGGCTCCACACGACTACGCCGCGGGCTGTTGCCGGCCCGTGCCAGATGAAACGGTCATCCGGCACAAAGGCGTAGTTCCAGGTTTTCAGCAGTGGGCCGGGTGGCGGGGCGGTGTGGGACTGCCGGCCCGGCCAGACGACATCCAAGTTCTCGGCATACAGCGCGCAACCCGGCGCACCCTTGGCAACGCACTGCTGCAGCGCCTTTTCCCGCACACCCTCGATGGCGTCGCGAGGTCCGCCGGTGGTCCAGCCGATCTTGCCTCCCGGCGCGATGGCGACGGCCCGCGGCAGGTTAGTACGCAGCCATGCCTCGTAGCTGGCACGGCTGCCGTCATCGAGGTAGGGCACGGCCCGCGCGTCCAGGACGGGCGGCGGGGCAGCGTGGCCGGGCAGGGCCGATGCCAGGGTGCAGGCAAGTGCGAGAGCAGGCAGACGCATCGGGTAGCCTCTATTGGACGGGCTAAGGATGCCGAGTGGGACGGGCAAGGGCAAAGAAAGTGGCGGGCCGCTGGCTGATGAACGCCCATCGCCATTCCGGCAGGACCCGCTTCGCGCCTTGATCCCGAGTCATGGACAAGTGCCGGCGCTGCCGCCGCTGTCAGCCTTCCGGCAACGGTTCAGACGTGGAAGCTCTCGCCGCAGCCGCAACGGCCCTTCTCGTTCGGGTTGCTGAACGTGAAGCCGCTGGTCAGGTTCTTGACTTCGTAATCCATGCTGCTGCCGATCAGGAACAAGCTGGCCTTGCGGTCCACCAGCACCGTCAGGTCACGGTCCTTCACGACCTCGTCGCCCGGCCCAGCTTCCGGCACCCAGGTCATGTCATACGATAGGCCGGAGCAGCCCTTGGTGTTAACGCTGATGCGAAGCAACATGCCTTGCTGGCCCTTGGCATACAGCGCGGACAGGCGGGCAGCGGCGGCGTCCGTAAGGGTCATCAACTGCGGCAGGGCGCGGCGTGGGCGGGTAGCAGTCTGGGTGTCCATCATAATCTCCTTCGCCCTGCTCCCTCTCCCTCCGGGAGAGGGTCGGGGTGAGGGAAGCCGCAAGCGCCTAACTTGGCCTTCCTAAGGGTTAGCCGGTTTTCGCCAGGATAGGACGGCGCCAACCCCTTCCCTCACCCCGGCCCTCTCCCGGAGGGAGAGGGAGCAGCAATTAAAACATATTGAGCGCCAAGCGCGCCTCTTCCGTCATCCGGCTCGGGTCCCACGGCGGGTCCCACACGGTGTCCACATGGCACGAGGTCACGCCGGGCACCGCCATCACGGCATCCTGCACCTGCACCGGCAGCTCCTGCGCCGCCGGACAGCCCGGTGCGGTCAGGGTCATCTCGACCTTCACCGCATGAGCGTCGTCCATCTCGACCGCATAGATCAGGCCCAGCTCATAGATGTTCACCGGGATTTCCGGGTCGTAAACCGTGGCGATGGCAGCCAGGATCGCATCCTCGGTCGGCTTGGCCAACACCTCGCCGTCCGGCGTCCAGGTGCCGACATTCGATGCAGCTATAGCAGAGGCGGCTGCGGCGGGGGCGGCTGTCGGGGCGTCACTCACTGGTCGTCTCCTTGTCACCATCCAGCGCCGCCACCAGGGCGAGCCAGGGCAGGGTCACGCACTTTACGCGCGACGGGAACTCATGCACCGCGGACAGCGGGCGCAGCCGTTGCAGAGCATCCTCGCAGGCGTCGCACAGCCCGGTGCGGGCCATCGCGGCAACCTGGTCCGACATGGACCTGACATGGTGCGCCGGCTGGCCCTGGACGGCTTCGCACATCAGGTCCGCGCTGGCGATGGTGATCTCGCAGCCGCGCGCCTCGAACCCGGCCTCCGCCACGGCGTCGCCGTCCCGCCGCACGAACACCTGCACGCGGTCCCCGCACATTGGGTTGTCGCCCTTGGCCTGTGCATCGAAGGCAGCCGGGCGCCGGCCATACTTCGGCGAGCGTCCATGGGCACGTATCTCGGCGCTGTAGAGGTCGCGAACATCGTCGAACACTAGGCGAAGAACTCCCGCACGCGATGCAGGGTGTCGGCCAGCACGTCAATCTCCCCCGGCGTGGTGTAGATGCCGGTGCTGGCGCGGGCGCTGCTGTCCACGCCCAGGCGGCGCATCAGCGGCTCCGCGCAATGGTTGCCTGCGCGCACGGCAATGCCCTGACGGTCTAGCAACGTCGCGATGTCATGGGCGTGCGCCCCCTCCATCGTGAAGCTGAACACGCCGCCGCGGTCCTGCGCCGACCCCAGCACGCGTAGGCCGGGCACCTCGGCCAGCCGGGCCAGGGCGTGGTCGGTCAGCGCGGCCTCGTGCGCCTGGATGGCGTCGAAGCCGATGCGCTCCACCCACTCGATGGCGGCGCCGAGTCCGATGGCCTCGACGATAGGCGGGGTACCCGCCTCGAACTTGTGCGGCACCTCGGCCCAGGCGCTGCGCTCGAAGCTGACGGAGGCGATCATGTCGCCGCCCCCCATGAACGGCGGCATCCGCTCCAGCAGCTCGCGCCGTGCCCACAGCACGCCCAGTCCGGTAGGGCCATACAGCTTGTGCGCGGTAAAGGTGTAGAAGTCGGTGCCGATGGCCTGCACGTCCACCGGGCGGTGGACGACAGCCTGGCTGCCGTCGAACAGCACCTGCGCACCATATTGATGCGCCAGCGCCGCGACGCGCGCCGCAGGTACGACGGTGCCCAGCACGTTGCTCATGTGCGTCACGGCGACCAGGCCCACCTTGCCATCCTGCAGCAGCGCCTCCAGCCCGGCCATGTCCAGCTCGCCAGCGTCGGTGATCGGCGCGACCCGCAGCTCGATCCCGTGGCTGTCCCGCAGCATCTGCCACGGCACCAGGTTGGCATGGTGCTCCATGGCGCTGATGACGACGGCCTGGCCCGGCCGCAGCACGCCGCGGCCATAGCTGTGGGCGACCAGGTTGATCGCCTCGGTGGTGTTCTTGGTGAACACGACTTCGTCCCGGCTCGGCGCGTTCAGCAGCCGGGCCACGGCGTCGCGGGTGGCCTCATAGGCGTCGGTCGTGCGCTCGCTCATCCAGTGCAGGCCGCGGTGGACGTTGGCGTACTGGGTCTCCATGGCCTGCACCATGGCGTCAATCACCATACGCGGCTTCTGTGCGCTGGCGGCGCTGTCCAGGAACACCAGCGGCTTGCCGCGCACCTGCTGCGACAGGATCGGGAACTCGGCGCGGATGCGCTCCACGTCGAACACAGGCTTAGACAAGGCGTTCATGCGGCTCGGCGCTCCCACCATTGCTCGATTGCGCGCTCCAGCAGGGCGCGGACGCCCTCGTGCGCGATCGGGTCCATTGCCTCGGCCAGGAAGGCGCGCACCAGGATGGAGCGGGCCTCGGCCTCCGGCACGCCGCGGCTGCGAAGGTAGAAAAGCTGGTCGGCGTCCAGCTCCCCCACGGTCGCGCCGTGGCTGCACTTCACGTCATCGGCGTAGATCTCAAGCTGCGGCTTGCAGTCTATCTCCGCATGCGGGGACAGCAGCAGCGCCTGGTTCATTTGGTATCCGTCGGTCTTCTGCGCCACCCGCGCGACCTCGATGCGGCCCTGGAATACGCCGCGCGCATAGTCGGACAGCACGTTCTTGACCGTCTGCCGCGACGCGCAGCCCGGCGCGTCATGCGCCACGACGGTCGTGATGTCGCCATGCTGCCGGTCCCCCAGCAACTGCGCCCCGTTCAGGTGGACGGCCCCACCCTCTCCCAGCAGCCGCGCGTGGATTTCCGTCCGCGCCAGCTTCGCGCCGAGCGTCAGCACGAAGGCGTCATAGACGCCGCACGCCGCGATCTCCGCAAAGGTGGTGTTGACGTGATAGGCGGCGGCACCCTCCTGCTGCAGCCGGACATGCACCAGCGTCGCGTCCTCCGCCACCACGGCCTCGGTGACAGCGTTGTGCAGGTAGGCGCCCTCGCCACGAGCGATTTCCACGACCGTCAGCTTCGCCCCGGCCTCGACATGGAGGCTGTGGCGGGGATGGAAGGCAACGGGGCGATGCCCGTCCACTGCCACGGACAGCAGCGCCACCGTGCCGGCGTCCACCCCGGCGGCGACATGCAACTGCACGCCGTCCTCGGCCAGCATGGTGTTCAGCGCCACCATCGGCGCGTCCAGGCGCGGCAAACGGCCGAAGTCCGGCTGGTCGGCGAACGTCGTGACCGTGACGCCCTCCGGCAGCACGGACAGGCCGGGCTGGTAGCGGCCGTCGATCAGCACCAGGCGCGGCCCGGGAATGGCCTCACCCAGGTCGGGGCTGGACGACACGGCGACCAGCGGCTCCTGGAACGCGCTCTCCGCCAGGCCGCGCAGGCTAGTGTAGCGCCACGCCTCGCCCTTGGTGCTGGGCAGGCCATCGGTGGCGAAGCGCTCGGCGGCAGCGTCGCGCAGGGCGGCGTCGCCGGGCAGGCGGGCGCGCAGGCCCCGGTAGCGTTGCAGAAAGGCATCGGCGCCGTTGCGGAGCGACTGGTTCATGCCGCCCCCTTCATGCTCTCGCCGACAACGCCGGTGTAGCCATTCGCTTCCAGCTCGCGCGCCAGCTCCGGCCCGCCGGAACGGATGATGCGGCCCGCCGACAGCACATGCACACGGTCCGGCACCAGATGGTCCAGCAACCGCTGGTGGTGCGTGATGACCAGCGCCGAGAACTCCGGCGAGCGCAGCGCATTCACGCCGTCCGCCACGATCTTGAGCGCGTCAATGTCCAGGCCGCTGTCGGTCTCGTCCAGGATGGCGAGCTTGGGGCGCAGTATGGCCATCTGCAGGACCTCGTTGCGCTTCTTCTCGCCGCCGCTGAAACCGACGTTGACGTTGCGCTTGAGCATGTCGTCCGGCATCCCCAGCCGCTTGCTCTCGGCACGGGCCAGGCGCAAGAAGCCGATGGCGTCCAGCTCGTCTTCGCCGCGGGCGCGGCGGATGGCGTTCAGGGCGGTGCGTAGGAAGTTGGCGTTGTTGACACCGGGCAGCTCGATGGGCGCCTGGAACGCCAGGAACAGCCCGGCCGCCGCACGCGCCTCCGGCTCCATCTCCAGCAGGTCCTGCCCCTCGAAGGTGGCGGTGCCGCCGGTTACCTCATAGCCTTCGTGGCCCGACAGCACGTAGCCGAGCGTGCTCTTGCCCGACCCGTTCGGCCCCATGATGGCGTGGACCTGCCCGGCGGGCAGATCCAGGCTGATGCCGCGCAGTATCTCCTTGTCGGCGATGCGCGCCGCCAGGTTGTTGATCGCAAGCATTATCCGACGGACCCCTCCAGCGACACGGCAAGCAGCTTCTGCGCCTCGACCGCGAACTCCATGGGCAGCTCCTTCAGCACGTCCTTGCAGAAGCCGTTGACGATCAGGCCCACCGCGTCCTCCTCCGACAGGCCGCGGCTGCGGCAGTAGAAGAGCTGGTCCTCGGCGATCTTGGAGGTGGTCGCCTCGTGCTCGACCTTTGCGGTGGCGTTGCGGCTCTCGATGTAGGGAACGGTGTGCGCCCCGCACTGGTCGCCGATCAGCAGGCTGTCGCACTGGGTGAAGTTCCGTGCGCCCGACGCGCGCGGCAGGATGCGTACGAGGCCGCGGTAGGTGTTGTCAGACCGCCCGGCGCTGATGCCCTTGGACACGATGGTGCTGCGGGTGTTCTTGCCGATATGGATCATCTTGGTGCCGGTGTCCGCCTGCTGGCGGTTGTTGGTCACGGCGACCGAGTAGAACTCGCCCACGCTGCCGTCGCCTTGCAGGATGCAGGAGGGATACTTCCAGGTGATGGCCGAGCCGGTCTCCACCTGCGTCCAGCTCACCTTGCTGCGGGCGCCGCGGCAGGCCGCGCGCTTGGTGACGAAGTTGTAGATGCCGCCCTTGCCCTCGCTGTCCCCGGGGAACCAGTTCTGCACGGTGCTGTACTTGATCTGCGCGTCGTCCAGCAGGACCAGTTCGACCACGGCGGCATGAAGCTGGTTCTCGTCCCGCTGCGGCGCGGTGCAGCCCTCGAGGTAGCTGACGTAGCTGCCCTCGTCGGCGATGATGAGCGTCCGCTCGAACTGCCCAGTGTTCTTCGCATTGATGCGGAAATAGGTGGACAGCTCCATCGGGCAGCGCACGCCCTTGGGGATATAGACGAAGCTGCCATCGGTGAACACGGCGCAGTTCAGCGCGGCGTAGTAGTTGTCCGATACCGGGACAACGGTGCCGAGATACTTGCGGACCAACTCGGGATGCTCGCGCACCGCCTCACTGATCGGGCAGAAGATCACGCCGGACTTCGCCAGGGTGTCGCGGAAGGTGGTCGCGACGGAGACGCTGTCGAACACGGCGTCAATGGCGATGTTCGGGTTGCCGGCGCCGGGCACGTTCTCCATGCCCGCGCCCTCGACGCCCGCGAGGATCGCGCGCTCCTTCAAGGGAATGCCGAGCTTCTCGTACATGCGCAGCAACTCGGGGTCCACGTCGTCCAGCGACTTGGGCGCCGGGCGCTTGGGTGCGGCGTAGTAGTGGATATCCTGAAAATCTATCTTGGGGTAGCCGACCTTAGCCCAAGACGGCTCCTCCATCGCCTGCCAGGCGGCGAAGGCGTTGAGGCGCCATTCCAGCAGCCACTCCGGCTCCTCCTTCTTGGCGGAGATCATGCGTATGGTGTCGGTGGTCAGCCCCTTGGGGGCGATCTCCATCTCGATGTCCGTCTCGAAGCCCCACTTGTAGCCGGACTGCGTGATGGATTCGACGGTATCAATGGTTTCGGCGACTGCGGGCATATGTACCTACTCGGCAGGAGAGATGGAAAGAAGGGGGGCCGCAGCGACACGGGGACGGGGCGTCGCGGCGGCCATGTCGGCGAGGGTGATGGCGGACAGCGCCTCCCGCACGGCCATGTTGACCAGGTCCCAGCGCCCGCGAACGGGGCAGTGGCACTCGGCCTCGCAGCCGGCATGGGACCCTTCGACGCAGGCTGTCAGGGCAATCGGGCCGTCAATCGCCGTGACGACCGCAGCGACGCAAACCTGGGACAGCGGCTGCGCCAGGCGATAGCCGCCGCGGGCGCCGCGCTGGCTGGTCACAAGGCCGCTGCCGGCCAGGGCCTTGAGCACCTTCGCCACCGTCGGCTCCGGCACGCCCGTAGCCGCGGCGATGCCGGGACTGGTCTGGCAAGGCGCGTCGTAGGACAGCCGCACCAGCACGACGACGGCGTAATCCGCAAGTTTTGAAAGCCGCAACATGGGCGGGACCTGTAAGCGGACCGGGACAGTCCTGATTAACTCCAAATGAGGGACCACAGCCGCTTCGTCAAGGTTCCTGCGGCGCTTAGATCACCCGCCGGCGAGCATGACCCCGGAGTAAACGACAGGTCCGGTCGGCTGTCCGGTGGGGGACCCGCCCGCCGGCTCCTGGCTGACCAGCAGCTGGGTGCCTGCCGTCGCCGGCGCGCGCAGGCTGGCGCGGCCGGTGCCGGGCAGCACGCCCAGGCTGACCGGCGCGGCGGCGCCCGGCGCGAGCGCCCACAGCTCCAGGTCCCGGCCCGGTGCCGACGCCGGCAACGCGGCGGCAACGATGACCGCGGCGCCGTCTGGGCCGATGCGGACCAGGAAGGTGGCGCCGGGCGTCCCGGACGGGGACAGCGCCGCCAGCAAGTCCGGCTGCGTCGCCGCGACTGGGCGCAGCAGCACGAAGGCGAGCGCCGCCGCCGCAGCCGTCGCGCCGAAGGCCAGGCCGCGCCACAGTCCCACGCTGCGCCAGAACCGCTGGGCCGGCGTATAGACGCGGCGGCGGCGGCCCCGGTCATCCTCAAGCCCGGCGGCTAGTGCCAGGCGGCGCCACACCTCGCGCGGCGGCTGCACCGGCGGCACGAGATCCGCGAGGGGCGCAAGCCTGGCCTCCCACGCCCGCAGGCTGGCGGCCACCGACGGGTCGGCCAGGGCCAAGGCCTCGACCGCGCGGGCCTGCTCCGGCGGCAGCGCGCCCAGCACGTACTCCGCGGCAGCCAGGCCGGGGTCGTCGGGGTCGCCGCCGGAGCCGGAGCCGTCCGGCAGTCCGCCCTGACCGCTCACGACATCACCCCGTCGAGGCAAGCGCGCAGCGCCAGCAGCGCCCGGCGTATGCCGGACTTCACGGTGCCCAGCGGCTGCGCGACCCGGGCGGCGATCTCAAGGTGGGTGAGGCCGTCCAGGAAGGCCATCACGACCAGGCGCCGGCGGTCCGGCTCGATGGATTGCAGGCAGTGGTGCAGGGCCGATCCGGCCTCCGTGCCGAGCAGCCGGTCCAGCGGGCCGGGATCGGGGTCCGGGGACTCCGGCACCCCGTCATCGGGCAGCACGCGCCCGACGCGGCCGATCAAGTCCAGGGCGCGGTAGCGTGCCAGGCTGACCAGCCAGGCTCGGGCGTTGCCGCGGTCGGGGTCGAAGCGGGCGGCGTTGCGCCACACTTGCAGCAGGGCGTCATGCACGGCGTCGGATGCCAGGGCGGGCTGCCGGGTGATGCGGAGCGCCACGCCGTACAGATGCGGCCCTTGCAGCTCGTACAATCGGCGGAAAGCGTCGCCGTCGGCCTGGGCGCAGCGCGCCAGCAACATGGCAACCTCGTCATCGGTGGCAGGGGCCATGGCGTTCATCCCTGCATGATCCCCTGCCCGGCTGGGATCGGCAAGTCTCGGCGGGCCGCATTCGCTGCGGCCCGGCGGATCGGCTGCGCTACGAGGGCAGCAGCACGCGGTCTATGACGTGGATCACGCCGTTGCTCTGGATCACGTCGGCGGTGGTGACATGGGCCATGCCGCCCTTGCTGTCGGTGACGGTGACGCCGCCGCCGATCACGGTGGCGGTCAGGCTCTCGCCCTCAACGGTCTTGAGCATCGCCTTGCCGCCGCCGGCCTTGATCGCCGCCGTCAGCGCCGCTGCGTCCATCTTGCCGGACACCACATGGAAGGTCAGCACCTTGGTCAACGCGGCCTTGTTCTCGGGCTTCAGCAGCGTGTCCACTGTGCCGGCGGGCAGCGCGGCGAACGCCTGGTTCACCGGGGCGAACACCGTGAACGGCCCCTTGCCCTTCAAGGTCTCGACCAGTCCGGCCGCCTTCACGGCGGCGACCAGGGTGGTGTGGTCCTTGGAGTTCACGGCGTTGTCTATGATGTCCTTGTTGGCGTACATCGGCGCCCCGCCGACCATAACCTGCGCGTGGGCAGGCGCGGCGAGGCCGAGCATCAGCGGGGCAGCGATCAAGGCTTGGGCGACGAGCGCCGCACGGATAAGGTTCATTTGCGTTTCCTTTGGTGCCGTGGCTTCGCGGACGGAACGGACCGCGTGCCAGGACATGGGAAATACCGGGCAGCAGAGGGGACGGATGCAGGGCATTGCCGAAATACTACGGCTCGCGGAACTGCTTGGCCGGATGCGCTATACCAATAGTCATTTGCCTTGACCGCTTTCCATCCGTCGTTGCGGGCCGCCCCTGCGGCGCGGCGACAGGGAGGCGGCAGGGACTGCACTTGCTGCCCTGGATCGCCGCGCCGCAAGCGGCCCGTAATGATGGCGCTTGGCCCGGTCCCGCAGCGACGGCGCCTGGCCTAACGGGGCGCCGCAAAGGCCAGGGCAACGCCAGGGCAGCGGCTAACGCTACCGTGCGGGGCCGCGCAGCGACGCGGGCTGACCCGGCAGGTCGAGCACGGTGCCGGTGCCGCGGATCGCGTCGCCCTCAATCCGGAACACCTGCAAGGTGCGGCCGGCATAGTTGCCGACGTAGACATATTGGCCGTCCGGGCTGAAGGCGACGCCCTCCGGCAGGTTGCCGGCCTCGGCCTGCCCGGTCACACGCACCCGGCCATCCTCGATCCGCACCAGCACGGCGGCGCCGGTCGGGGTGTAGGACCATGCGGCATGAGGCGCGCTGGTGCCGCGCAGCAGGACGGCGACAGCGTGTTGGCCATCCGGGCTGATGGCGAAGCCCTCGGGGCTGTCGCCGACCGTGACGTGGTCCACGACGCGCGGCGGCTTCTGCGTGGCGTCTATGACGCTGACGGTCTTGGCGTGGCCGTCGCTGCCGGTGCCAGTGTTGGCGGCGATCACCCGAGTGCCGTCCGGCGTCACGTCCAAGTTATAGACGCCCAGGCCCACCGGCATGTCGAGCCGCTTGTCATAGGTCACGTCCGCGCCGTCCAGCAGCAGCACGCCGACCTTGTGGACGGCGTTCTTGGCGATCCAGGCGCGGGTGCCGTCCGGGGAGAACGCGACGGCCGCGACCTCGTCCTCCACTGGGATCTCGGCGACCTGGCGCACGGTGGTGCCCTCGATGGTCAGCACGGACACGCTCTTGCCGGCGCGGTTGGCGACCAGCGCCAGGTCGCCGGCGTGGCGTATGCTGAGGCCGGAGGGCTGGCGCCCGACCGTTATGGTCTCGACCAGCCGGGGCGGCTGCGCCTGCAGGTCTATGACGTGCAGGCGGTTGTCGGGAACGGCGGCGAAGCCTGCGTCCTTCGGCTGGTTCAGCAGGCTGCTGGCGACCAGGCCCAGCCGGCCGTCGGGGGTGATCTGCAGGTTGGTCGGCGGACCCGCCACGGAGTTGGGCAGCGTCAGGGTCGCCGTGATCCGCGGATGCGCCGGATCGGCCAGGCTGATGACCGCTACGGCGTCGGTGCCGGGCGGGCCGTTGCGGGGGCCGGCGGCCTCGAAGAACAGCTTGTTGTCCAGGCCCATCAGAAGCTGGGCGGGCGCCTGGGCGGCTGCTGCGGCGGGCAGCAGCAGGGCGGCAAGGATGGTGGCGCGCATGGCTTTCCCTCCGGGACGGGCCTCCGGGTGGCCCGCGTGCCCCGACGTTACGGCGCTGGTGTGCCGGTGGCCAGGCTGGGTTGCGCCCCGGCCCCGCACGGGGCAAGGGTGCCGCACATGGAACAAGCAGCGCCCCGCCCCGCCCCCGCCCGGCCCGTCTTCGCCCGGCACGCCGCGAGCCTGCTGGTGTTCCGCGACGGCCCGGAGGGGACGGAGGTGCTGATGGGGCTGCGCGGCGCCGGGCACCGCTTCATGCCGAACCGGCTGGTGTTCCCCGGCGGTGCCGTGGACCCCGGCGACGCCACGCTGCCCGCCGCGTCCGAGCCTCGGCCGGAGGTGCTTTCCATGCTCGCCCGCGGCGCGCGCCCTCGCCTGGCCCGCGCCCTGGTGGTTGCCGCAGCACGCGAGCTGCACGAGGAGACCGGCCTGACGCTCGGAGAGCCGCCGCGGCTGGACGGCGTGGACTACCTGTGCCGCGCCATCACCCCGCCGACCCTCCCGATCCGCTTCAACGCCCGCTTCCTGGCGGTGGATGCGGCAGCGGTGTCCGGGCGGCTGGAGGGGTCGGGCGAGTTGGAGGCCCTGCGCTACGTGCCGGTGGCCGAGGCGATGGCGCTCGACCTCGTGCTGGTCACGCGCGAGGTGCTGCAACGGCTGCAGCTCTGGCTGGCCCTGTCCCCCGCGGACCGGGCGGCGCGCAGCCGGCTCGATGTGTTCAAGAAACGGCAGTGGCGCCTGGAGTAGCCGCCAGCAGGTCCGGCTGTTGGGCAGCCATCCAGGCGAGGAAGCTTCCCTCCCCGGCCGAGAAGGGGTCCGCGAACGCCGCGGCCAGGTCGCTGCGGGTGCGATACAGGCGGCGCATGGCCGGCGTCACCGGCACGCCGTCGGCGAACCGGCCATAGTGCCACCAGTCCGCGGGAACCTGCGGCTGGGCGAGGTGCCGGGCCAGCTCGCCGCGATACCAGGCCCAGATCTCCAGCGGCTCCACGGCGTCCCCGGCGTAGCGTTCCAGCATCAGGTCGCCGATCCCGCCGACCTTAATGAAATGGCAGTAGCGCAGCGGCACGCCGTTGGCCGTCATGCCGCCGTCGCGGTTGATACGCAGCCGCCGCGTGCTGAGGTTCCATGACGCGACGTTGCAGCCGGGGTCGCGCAGGACCGCGACGCCAGGGAACAGGCAGGGCACGAGGTCGGCGTACTTCTGGTCGGTGAACAGGCCTTCGTCCGGCGCGTCGCGGCAGGCGGCATGGACCTGCATGGCCCACCACGACGCGAAGGCCCGCCCGGCCGGGTCGGCGCGCACCGCGATGAAACCCAGGTTAAACACGCCATAGCGCAGCGACGCCATCTCGTTGTCCAGTATGGCGACTGGCTGCCAGTTGGGTTCGGCCTGGTGCGGCGCCAGGACGATGGAGGCGCCGGCCACCGTGTCGAGCGCCGGGTCCAGCGGATGGAACACGGCGATGTCCGGGTCGAGGTAGATCACCCGGTCGTAGCCCGCGTCCATCAGCCGCAGCATGGCGGCGGCCTTCAGGGCCGTGCAGGCTTCGACCAGGCCGTGCCCGAACAGCCAGGAGCGAATGCGGGGGATGCCAAGGTCGTCCAGGCGCAGCACGCCGTCGAAGCCGGCCAGCAGCGCCTGCAGGTCCGTGCCGGGCGGAGCCTCGTCCACCACCAGCGCGTGGATGTCCCAGCCGGGCTGCGCGGCGCGCAGGGTTTGCAGCAGGATGAGGGCGCGCGGGAGATAGGTCAGGGTGAAGCTGGTGTAGCAGCAGGTACGCATCAGCCCGCCCCCGCCGCGGGTCCGGCCACGGGCAGCGTCGAGGTCATGCCGCGGGACACCAGGCGGCCCCGGTCCCGCCGGCCCGCCGCGGCCAGGCGGACGTAGCGGGCGGCGCCGCCCGACAGGAAGAACGCGGTCACCGCCTCCACGTCTGTCGCCACGACGCCCCGCCCGGTACGCAGCACCAGGTCGGGGACGTTGCCGCTGTCCTGCAAGGCAACGAGGTCGGCGCCCGCTGCCAGCGCCTCATAGGCCACCAGGCAGAATGTTTCGGGCCAGGGCGACAGCACGAGGACCAGGTCTATGGCATGGGCCAGCAGCGCCTCCGTCATGGCGCCGCGCCGGCCCGGCGCCACGCGGGCCGGCACCACCTCCACACCCGGCAACGGCCGATCCGGCGGCGCAGCGGTGAGGTGGAACAGCTTGTAGTCCGCCATCCCCTGCAGCCGCGCCGCAAGCGCCGCGAAGGCAGGCCATCCCTTCTGCACCAGCGGAAGGCCGGCAAAGGCGACGCGGACCGGCACGGACCCGGCGCCAGCCCCAGAGTCGCCACGCCCGAAGTCGCCATTCCTGGAGTCGCCGTGTCCAGAGGCGTCATACCCGTCGGCCGCCGGGCCGGAGCCGGTTGCGTCCGCCGCGGGCAGGCTCGCGGCCGGTGCCGGGCCAGGCACCAGCGCGACGTATTCATGCACCTGCGCCGACAGGTGCGGCAGCCGGGTGCCGGCCTGCCACACCGCCAGGGCCGCCGGGGACGGTGCCACGACATGCAGCGGCACCGCGGCGAACAGCCCGGCGATCTGGTCCAGGTGCGCCACCCGTCCCGGCCCGTGCACGCAGACCCGGCAGGCCAGGCTGTCCGGCGGCGGGGCGCCGCAGAACTCGACGCCGTTGCGGAGCAGGTTGTAGCCGGGGCAGATGGACTCGTGGTCGTTGACCCAGAACACCGCGTCCTGCGGCGCCAGCGCCTCATGCAGCGCGGCCAGCGGGCCGGCCTGGTGTCCCAGCAGGCAGTGCAGCACCAGCCGCCGCATCGCGGGCAGGCGCGGACGCAGCCCGGCCAGGACCGCGGCCAGGTCGGCATAGGTGGTCGTGCAGAGATAGGCGCCGTCCAGCGTGGCCTGGATGCAGGGGGCCTCCGACGCGGGCGCCAGGGTCAGGCGGGGCGTTTCAGGCGCAATGTGCAGATACGCCACGCCCCGGGCGTTGAAGGCGAGCTGCTCATCGGAGACCAGGATCTGCACGCCGCCAACCGAGCGGGTGTAGCGGTCGTGGCTGACCGATAGGACGACGCCCGCGGCGCCGGTCAGCCGCTCTTCCAGCGCCGCTTGCAGGGAGGCCGGCGACAGGCAGGCCATCGGCGGGCGCGCAGGCGTCGGACTGTCCGGGATCGCGGTGCGGGTGATCCGGAAGGCCGCGCGCTCCGCCGCGTGCAGCCGGCGCGGCGGGCGGCCCTGGGCGCGGCCCTGGACCAGGTAGTGCCAGAACGGGTTGAACCCGCTCGCGAGTACGTCCGGGTTGGCCGCGAGGTAGTCGCTCGTGTCGAACCAGCGGGCGGGGTTGCGGGTCTCGGCAGCGCCGACCATGATGAAGTGCTGCAACGGGTCCACCCCGGCCGCGCGTATGTCGGGATAGATGTCGAGGTAGTGGTCCGCGTCGAACGCGGCTGCGACCACCGCAGCCAACGCCTCGGGGCTTGGCCGCACGAGGTTCAACGCAATGCCCGGCGCCGCATAGGGTCCGGGTCCCCACGGCGGGTCGGGCACGAAGCCCGGCCGGGTGCTGCGGACCGATCCGGCCAGGCCGTCCATCGCCACGTTGGACGGCGTTGGGCCAAGCCCGATCCCCTGCACGTCCATGCGTCCCCCACCCGTTCGTATCTGCGTGAGGATGCCACGCCGCGGCTTACGCTGCGCCCTGACGCGACCAACTGTGGCACAGGGGCAGGCGCCGCTCAATCCGGTCTGCCCTGCCAACTTGCCCCAGCCAGCCTGCCCAGCCCGCTTGCCACGCCTGCTTGCCACGATGGAGCCGACCCATGCCACGCAGCCCAACGTTCCTGCTCGCCTTCGCCGTCCTGGCCGCCGTGACGCCAGCACGGGCGGAGCCGGTACGCACGGGGGCGGAGGCGATGGGGGACTGGCGCGGGGACGCTCCGGGCGTGGTGCGGCTGATCCGCCCCAGCGACCTGGGCAAGCCCTACGAGACCCGCTCCCGCAGCAACGGCTCGTCGGTCGCGTCGCGTCCCGCCGGGGTCGTGCCGCGCGGGCCGGAGGGGACGGCAGTGGCGGTGTTCGCCGCCGGGCTGTCCTCCCCGCGCATCCTGCGGACGGCGCCGAACGGCGACGTGTTCGTCAGCGAGAGCGGCGCCGGCCGCATCCGGGTGCTGCGCCCCGCGGCGGACGGTGCGGCGCCGGCGGCCAGCGAGGTGTTCGCCTCGGGGCTGGAGCAGCCGTTCGGCATCGCGTTCTGGCCGCCCGGGCCGTCGCCGCGCTACGTCTATGTCGGCGACACCGGCCGGGTCGTCCGCTATCTCTACCGCCCCGGCGACCTGCGCGCGTCCGGCCCGGCGGAGGTCGTGGTGCCGGCCCTGCCGGAGGGCGGGCACTGGACGCGAGATGTGGCGTTCTCCCCGGATGGCGCCCGCATGTACGTCTCGGTCGGCAGCGCCAGCAACGCGGACGCGCCCCCTGCCCTGCCGCCGGCCCGGCTGGCGTCGCTGGAGGCCGCATCCGGCCGCGGCGCCGCCTGGGGCGGGGAAGCGGACCGCGCCGCCGTGCTGCAATTCGACCCGCAAGGCAAGCCGGCGGGGCACCTGGCCAACGGCCTGCGGAACTGCGTCGGCCTGGCGGTGCAGCGGGACGGGACGGTGATGTGCGCCGTGAACGAGCGGGACGGCCTGGGCGACGACCTGCCGCCGGACTACGTGACGCGCGTGCGGCCCGGCGGCTTCTACGGCTGGCCCTGGTACTACATCGGCGCGCACGAGGACCCGCGCAGCCCCGGCCGCCGCCCGGACCTGGCCGGGGACGTTGTGGTGCCGGACGTGCTGGTGCAGCCGCACTCGGCGCCGCTGGGCATCACGCTGTATGACGGCGCCATGTTCCCCTGGCGCGGCGACGCGCTGGTGGCGCTGCACGGGTCCTGGAACCGCGGCAAGCGGACGGGATACAAGGTAATTCGGGTGCCGATGCGGGACGGGGTGCCGACGGGGGCATACGAGGACGTGCTGACCGGGTTCGTGCGGGACGACGGGGGCGTGTGGGGCCGGCCCGTGGGGGTGACGGCGTTGCGGGATGGGTCGGTGCTGGTGTCGGAGGACGGCAACGACACGATCTGGCGGGTGGCGCGGCGGTAGGGCACCCTCTCTCGCCAAGGCATGGCTTTGAGTCTCCAGACCTCACTGGGCAAGAGTATGGTATCAAGATCACGCCTAGGACGCGCTACAGGACGGACTAGGGCGTGTCCTCAATTGAGCCAGATGGTTGCGGCGGCGAGGTGGACGGCGCCGAGGAAGTTGCGGGCGGTCTTGTCATATCGGGTCGCGATGGCCCTGAACTGCTTGAGCTTGGCGAAGAAG